>Ga0066866_10000928_pt1 | contig 11817 bp, 15 predicted proteins | sample ETN01SmetaG_3_FD_66435 | JGI IMG/M metagenome (GOLD analysis project Ga0066866, IMG submission 66435) | Marine microbial and viral communities from oxygen minimum zone, Eastern Pacific Ocean - ETNP2014F12-01SV263 | ecosystem: Environmental > Aquatic > Marine > Oceanic ...
CAAATATTACGTCATAGAAGTTTTAGTTTTCAAGAATTTAGCCAACGCTACAGTCAAGCGCAGCATCTTGAAGACTTGGAGCTTCGGGCTCCCGCAGAAAAAAATCGACAGAGCAGCAGTGAGCCCTTTCCAGAGGATTCAGAGGCGTACAAATATGCAAAGTCTGCGATGGAAAGTTCTATTGCTACATATAAACACCTTATTGATTTGGGAGTAGCCAAAGAATGCGCCAGAGCCATATTGCCCCTTAACACGGAGACGACAATGTATATGAATGGCACGGTTCGCAGCTGGGTACATTATATAAACCTAAGGACTGAAGAGAACACTCAAAAAGAGCACAGGGAAATTGCGGAAGAAATAAAGTCGATCTTTACAGAGCAGTTTCCAACAGTGAGTGAGGCTTTGGATTGGAAATAGTATGAATGAAAATATTATACCCATTAGCAAAAAGGTTTATTGCTGGGCACGACTTTGACTCAGCTAAACCAAAAATACAAAACCTGCTAGATGAGGGTTACGAAGTTTCGGTAGATTACTTAGGTGAGTTGAGCAAGTCTAATAAAGACTGTGCAAAAGCGACAAACCAATATTTAGAAATAATAAATTTCTATAAAGATGTTAAGATAAACATCTCCATTAAACCTTCTCAGTTAGGGCTGCTTATTAACCCTAAAATCTCTTACGACAATTTAAGTCTTATTGCTAAACAAGCAAAGGAACACGGGCATACTATTCGCTTAGATATGGAGGATTCCAGAGTAACCGAGCTAACTAGGAACCAAGCCATGTCTTTAAACAAAAGATATGGGGGCGTTGGAGTCGCAATCCAAGCAAACTTACACAGAACCGAAGAAGATTTGAAAGTGTTGATGGAGCAGAACGTCTCAGTTCGGCTGGTAAAGGGAGCGTACAAAGAGGATAAAAAAGTAGCCTTACAAAAAGACTCAGATATTGAAGCGAGCTTCTTCCATTACGCGGTTACTCTGTACCAGAATGGAGCTAATCGGCCAGCAATAGCAACGCATGATGAGGGGCTTCTTGAAGACGTAGAAGACTTAATTCCTAACGCTGGATACTTTGATTACGAGTTTCTTTACGGAATTCGTAGGGATTTGCAGAAAAAAATGAAATTTAGCAATTATACCACTAGAATATATGTGCCTTTCGGTGAGGATTGGCTACCTTATACAATGAGAAGATTGAAAGAGTGGAAGAATTTGAAATTTGTTATTCGTAACATTTTTAAAGAGTGGGGTAGCTAATGAGAAACTTAAACGATCTTGCCGTACAGCATTTACTCGATAGAAGATGGCCTGACATTATTGAGTGCGTAGAAGATGCTTTTCTTGATTCAACAGCGGACATGGTTCCAAAGATTTATTTAGCTTCAGGAAATAATGAGGGTGGCGATTTTAGGGCAATGCCCTCTGCTCTCGGAGACTTTATCGGTTTAAAATGGATTGGGGTTTTTCCAAACAATTCAAAAAATAAACTTCCAACAACAATAGGGACTTATCTTCTAAATGATAGATGGACGGGGCGACCCATGCTGTCAATGGATTGCACTTCTCTAACCGCTTTTAGAACAGCCGCCACCTCCGCTATCGCGGCGAAGTATTGTACCCCAGAGAAAGTCGAAGAGGTGGCTTTTATTGGCTGTGGTAAACAAGCGTATTATCATGCAGCCGCGTATAAAAGTGTCTTTGGTAATTTTAGAGTTTCTTTAAGCGATAAAAACATGAGTGCGGCAGTAGACCTCGCCAACAATCTGAAAGATTTAGGCTTAACAGACATTAAATTTCACCATGATGCTAAAGATGCTGTTCGGAAAGCAGAGATCATTACCACCCTTACCCCCTCAACTGAAGCTTATCTCAACATTATTGATGTTCCAAATCATTGTCATATTAATGCAGTTGGTGCTGACGCTGTGGGTAAGCGAGAGTTAATGACTAATGTTATTGATGGCGCAGCGGATATATTCTGCGATGATCTAGAGCAAGCATTTCATTCTGGGGAGTTGCAATACAATGAGTGGCCACATTTACCCGTCAACAGTCTTCCTGATCTTATCGAGAATCATAAATCCATGCAGTTGGACAAAGGCATTTCAGTCTTTGATTCCACGGGGGTAGCTATTGAAGATATTGCGGTTGCTGTTTTAGTTTGGGATTTAGAAATGTTCTGTGATGAAAGCTGAATTTCCAGAGGGCTACGGCGACTTCAACGAGTACGACTTTGATAACAGAATTAGTTACGATAAAGAAACTGACTCTATGTATATTTACGTCGCCCCACCTCAAGGACAAGTCGGGACTGTAATGGTTTACTCTGATAAACAACGCAATATGATTTCCATAGACACAGATGAAGTAAATACGCAAGTAGGCATCGAGATAATTGGTGTTTCTAGGTTAATGAAAAAATTTAAAAAATGATTTATCTTTTATATGGTCAACCAGGTTCCGGTAAAACGGAACTAGGTAAGATTCTAGCAAATAGAATGCTCACGCCTTATATTATCGATGGAGATGAATTTCGGGAGATATTTAAAAACAAGAATTACGGAAAGCAGGGTAGAGTAGAGAATCTTAAAGCAGCAAATGCTTGCGCCACCTATTTGAATCTACAGCATGGATATGACGTAGTACTGAGTCTAGTCAACCCTTACGAAAATTTAAGAAGAGAACTAAAACAACTTAATAAAAATGTTTTACAAGTTTATTTGACGACCAATAGAGACTTGAGAAAAGAATATCATGTAGAAGATTTCGAAGTTGGCTCTCCAGATATTACGCTTAACACAGATTTAGCGATTGACGTGACTTGGGAGGGCTACAAAAGAGCAGTAGGAAGGTATCTAGAATGGCCACACCATATGAACAACTCCAAATAGATAAGGTCGAAAGAATGCGGGAAAAGATTACCGCTGAAATAAAGGCTGAAAAATGGCACATTCGCTTGGGCTGCGAAGCTCGCTTAGAAGAGACCTTGGCTACGATGAAAGATTTTGCATTGGTTCAAGAAGATATCCCATTTATAATTAAATTCGTAGAAAATCCTAAATATGATATTGGACTATTTGCTGGATACGTTGATCTTTTTGCTCATGATTGCATACATATTCTCTTAGGTCGTGGCCTTTTAATAAAAGATGAGGCATTTGTGATAGGGTACACAATGGGGTCTTCAAGAAAAATGTTTCGCTGGAGAAGGAATTTATTTATGTTCTGCGCGAAGCATCTTTACCCTGAAGGGTATGGTTTCGGAGAAGAAGAGAGGTTTGTTTTTAATATGGGGGTCTTAGCAGGGTCCAAATGTCCTACTGATTTATCAAAAGTAGATTTTAAAAAACTTTTAAACTCAAACGTCGGAGAGATAACAAGCACCTTTGGTATTGATCAAACTTTATTAAGAGGGTGCTACATTGCGGAGAAGCAACTTTTTAAGGATAGTCTAGAAAGCCAGAGACTAATATGAAAACATGCGGTGAATGCGGGGACAAGAAGATGAGGTACTGCTTTTGTCTCAAGTGTGGGTGGATGAGCCTTGAAGACAAAAAAAAAGACGAAAAACTTAAAAAAAGAATTGAAGAAGGAAATTCCAAAAAACCATATCGAATCAAGATTAAGACAGCTAGGTTGGATTGGAGCAAGTTTAGTGATAGTCGGGTATTACCTAAACGCTAATTACGTGATCTGGTGCTGGCCTTGTTGGATAGTCGGAAACGCTATGGTCGGAGTTTATTGCTTCAAAAATAAGGCTTACCCAACAGCGGTGATGTCTTTCATTTTGTTACTGATGAATATCTATGGTTTCATAAATTGGCTTGACAAATGAGAAGATTCTGGTAGTATCTTTAGTCGAAGCCATGGTACGCGGCAAAGAGATACACATCACAGAACAGGAATGGAAGAATCTCAATTCTTCTTTTTCTAAGGACGAGATCAAAGAAATGATCTCCGACGCCATTGAAGATAACGATCTTCCGATGCCTTTGAGGAAAATAACAAAGGCAGACGCGAAAAAAGCATTTAGCGAACTTCAATCTTTGTATTCTTTAAATGTTATCTCTAACGAAGGCTGGTTTACTCGTTACGATTACAAATATAAGCCAACCGCGCCCGTTTTATTCTCTACAACTAAGATCGGCAATAAAGCATCAGACTTTTACCAGCAATATAATCGATTTTTGTGCGACAGTATCAACGCGCCCAGCCCGCATAGGTCATGGACGATAAAAAAGTTCCGATTAACGCTCTTAAATGCCCTCTGGACGCTTAAACAGACCGAAGTTAACCCCAAGGTGCTGCGTAGCTGCATCGCGCTTAGAAAGTACATAGCGAGCCAATTTCGACCTGCTACAGCGAAGGCTGTTTACGATTATTTTGGGGCCAAGGATGTTTTAGATTTTAGTTCTGGCTGGGGTGATCGTCTTTGCGGGTTCTTAGCTAGTGACACAAGTTCTTACGTGGGCATTGACCCAAATGAGAGATTGTTTAGCGGTTACACTCGTATGATTGATGATTTTAATGTGCCAAAAAAGAGAGTCGAGATGTTTAACTCGTGTGCAGAAGACGTAGTGTTGGGTGACAGAGAGTTTGATTTAGTTTTTACCTCTCCTCCTTATTTTAATATTGAAAGGTACACACAGGAGGATAACCAATCATTTAAGAAGTATAGAAAGCTGGAAAATTGGTTGAATGATTTTTTGTTTAAAGCAATTGATTTATCTTGGAAACATTTAAAATCTAAGGGGCATCTTGTTTTAAATATTAGCGATGTCTATTCGAATCATACGATCAATAAAATTTGTGACCCGATGAATGATTACATCAGCACCTTAAAGGGCTCGAAGTACGTGGGTTGCTATGGATACCAGATGATGAAGCGACCTAACTCAGGCGCGTTAAAAGGAGAAACTGGAAAATTTGCGGAGCCAATGTGGGTTTGGAAAAAAACGTAATTTTTCCCCGAAGCCAAAATACTTATATAGTGGACGATATACGATGCCCAAGAAAAAGAGAACAAAGGGAATTGATGAAGATCGGTGTTTTACGTGCGATGTGGTTTTAACCAAGGGAAACGTGGAATGGCATCATTTTCCGGTTCCTGCTCGCTGCGGAGGAGAATACACAGTTCCTCTATGTATGGGATGTCACGATATGGTAGATCGAGTGCCTTTAGGCGAGTGGCCCGTAGACTGGGCGTTTAGCGCGGTTAGTAATTTAAACAGAGAAGGAAAACTATTCATGATGAAATCAATGTCAAAACTTTGGCCAAAGGAGAACGAGAAATGAAGAACCGACAATGGCACGCAGGGCACGAAAGAAAACGAGCAATTAAGAAGCATAAATTCGAAAATTCTGAGGTGGGCTCGCATTGGAATGCTAGAAGAGTTATTGATTCTGGCGTTTTTAAGGGCATCAAAAAAATTGATGATCTTATTGCTAATATCTCAAAGCTTAAAAAGTCAAAGACCAAAGGTGCTGCTTGGGAAATTTTTAGAAAGTGGTACATGACTAAAGTGAGAGGCGTTTCAGAATTTTGGTATTCTGACCAAGTTCCTCTTGAAATATTGGAAGAACTCCGTGCGCCAGCGAACGATAAAGGCATAGATTGTGTTTATCGCGACGTGGATGGCACTTTGGTAGCGGGGCAAGATAAATTTAGGTCAAGGTCCGACAAAAATTTGAGTTGGACAGAGCTATGTACTTTTTTTGGGCTTGCTGAGTACGCTCCGCACCGAAGTATCTTTACGAACTGTAAAGGGGTTAGCAGCACTGTGAATAAAAAAGACAGGTGGAGCCTAATCAATGACTTTGGCAAAATCAAAGAATCACAATGGAAATCTATCGAACCTTGGCTAACTGGTGGTCGAAAGGTAAAAGTCTCACCTTTTAAAAATGGCAAGCGTTACAGGCATCAAATTGATGCAATTAAGAAAAATATTAAAATGTTCGAAGATGGGCATGATAGGTTAACAAACATTTTACCCTGTGCGACAGGCAAAACCCGAGTAGCGATTGGGACTTTAAAAGGGTTAGACCCAAAAGCCGTTGTCTTGTTTTTTCCAAGCGTAGGATTACTCAGTCAGTCAGAAATAGAGTATGTTAAGCATGTTTTTAATGAGTTGTTCAAATTCTTTTCTGTTACTCATGACACCACAGTAGCAGCAGACATGGAAATGTATAACGATGCTGCTTACGATTGCGAGTTCCCAGTAACAACTATCCCAGCTGAGTTGAGAGCGCACCTTGCTGATGCGATTTCAGAAGGCAAACGTATTGCTGTATTTTCCACCTATCACTCCACAGGTGTTGTTTCAAAAGCATGTAAAGGTTTGGTGAAGTTTGATTTGGGTATCTTTGACGAAGCTCATTGGACCACTGGACCGAAAAACAAAGAGTACGCTAAAGGGTTGCATAATTCTAATATTCAAATAGATAAGAGGTTGTTTTTAACAGCGACACCGCTATGGAACGGTGAAGATACTAATCTGGTCAATTCTATGCTTGATGAAGACCTGTACGGGCCTTGGAACGTTGAGATGAGCTTTCGGGAGGCAATAGACCAAGGGCTAATTTGTGATTTTGAGTTGCTTACTCCCGAAGTAAATTCTGAAGATATAGATAGAGACTTGATAAATGTTAGCAAAGTGGAGCTTAATGGCAAACTTGAGCGAAGCAGACTCGTGGCCGATTCTAATACTCTTAGAAAAGGTATGGATCAGTATAGTTTTAGTAAATCTTTTGTATTCTTAAATGGTTGTAAAGCAGCCAAGGATTTTCATAACGTATTTAAGGAACTAAATCCAGATGTGAAATGTTTCTACCTTGACGCACACTCAAAAGCCCACAAAAGGAAACAAGTCCTTAAAAGTTTTAGTGAGGCGGATAAGGCGATCTTAGTGAACGTAGATGTTCTTACCGAAGGTATAGATGTTCCTAATGCAGATTGTGTATTTTTTGCCGAACCAAGGTCATCCGTAAAAGATATTATGCAAGGGATTGGTCGTGTTTTAAGGCTGTACGATGGCAAAGAGAAAGCGTATATTTTAATTTCAACCTACGTTCAAAGAACTCAAGAGGAGGATATTTCTGACGCTTTGTATAAATCTAGATACGAAATAATCGGTAAGGTTGCACAGGCTCTTGCCCTCTATGATGAATCGTGGAGGGATTTGCTTGAAAAAATAATCAAACAAGCTTCCGAAGGCTCAAAGCCACCGTCCGTTGGGCCAGACCCTGATCCGTGGGTTACCCCCTTACAGTTGAGGCAATCCTCCCTCGATGAAGCTTTATGGGTCGCGTCTATATTGCGTACTTTACCAAATCATAGATTCCATTTTGAAGCTTTGAAAAGTGACTTTGAAGAACAAGGGAACTGGGACTTTTTAACTGGTAAATGGAAAGATAATTTTACAAAATCTTTTGTAGATTTTGTTAGTAATTTAAAGAGACGCGCAGAAAGTCCGAACTCGGTTCTTCATAAATATTATCCTTGGCTTGTCGAAAATGGCTTTTGCTTCATAACTAACCGAGCGCAAGTTTATAACGATCAAGTATTTGAACCTTTATTCAAAGAATTGCAAGAAGCGTTAAAAAATAAGAGAGAAATCGAAGACCTACCACCGCACCTTCGACAGTTTCTGTATCAGCAACAGCAACTGGCTAATAAAGAGTCTCGCCCATAAATTTTAAGAAGCATATGGAAACTCTACAAACTGAAGAACAGCGTAAAAAACTAGACAATTTACTCACTCCAATTTGGAGGAAGTCTCGTCGTTGGCGAAGACTCTTGAGAGACGTAGAATACGTTAAAAATAATCCAGAAGATAAAAGATCAAAGTCTCTTATAGCAAAGTGGCGGAGTAAGTTTGATACATTCGATGAAGAAAGACAAGGTTTATTAAAAGAGCTTTTCGAAGCCTTGAATATCAGACTTGAAAAACTCACCCAGAAGCAATTAAATGATCGCATTTTCTTTTCTAAGTTAGAGGAATGGAAAGAGTGGAAGGCAAATGGTTGCGAGCCAAAAGATAAAGAGTTTACTGACGGAGGTAGCATTGTTGTGTGGGAGCAGTCCACCCGCCTGAACAGCGTGACAGCCAAAAGACACAAAAAAGTCCTAAAGGACGCGGGTTTTACTCTTGATAAACAAGGAGAAAAAATTGAAGAGGCGATGGGCAAAATTAAACGCCTCAAAGAACACGAAGACAAGCATGGAAACTTAAATGACCTTCCTAATAAAGAAGATGAAAGATTCCTTCACGCAGTTAAAGCTTTATACAGAAAGATTAACGCGGGCACTGCCAAGCCGACCCCGTATAGTAGAAAAGTATTTTCGGAAGTAGATAAGCAGTTTAATAAAACTTTTATATGGATGCCGTCCAAAACAGAAAAGATACCCAATATTAGTGCAACCAAACAAGTTAGTTCTGCTGGCAATGAATCGATTTCCTATAAATTCAATGTCTCTTTTGATGGCGAGTGCCGTCAGTACATGAGAAAAGACTTGGTGTTACTCAAAGAAATGAGAGATAAAGTCATGGAAGCTGGTCATCATATCGACTTCCCAAAACCGCCAGCGCATAATAAGGGTCGAGATAATTGGAAAAAGAAAGCAGAAGCCGAAAAAGAAGCGAACAAGCCATACTGGGAAAAACACGGTTGGGACGATAAAAAAATACAAATTCTTAAAGATAACTACAAGGAACTTACCGACAAAGAGTTATCCGAGGGACTTTTGAAAAGCCGTACGTCAAAAGCTATTTCGGCTAAACGAGAGGAATTAGGTTTACTAAAAAAGAGAAGTGATTCAGAACCAATAGAGCTTGGAATGACGACCGCTAAACCCAACAAGGGAAACACACGGTACGTCATTTACCTTGGTATAGATTACCCCGAGGGTAAGAAAAAGTGGCAGGTTAACTTCTCTTCATCAGACAAAAAGCTTGCGGGAAAAGCTTTAGCTTTTTACCAAGAAAAAATCAACAATTGGGATGGAACTTATCAAGAACTTAAGGATTCGTTCGTTTACGATAAGCAAAGAAACAGAAAGGAAATAGAAGCCGAAGCGCAAGAATTAGGAATTCCGATTGCAAGTGAAAGAGGAAACCCTCTTGAACTAGGTGGTCTTGTAAGGAAAATCGAATCAGTAAAAGCGGGTACTTATAAGAAGAAGAGCAGCAGGAAAGAGCTAGAAGCCAGAGCGCGAGAATTAGGCGCACCGATTACAACTGAATCACGCGGCAATGTCGGAGCAGGGGGTAAACCAATGCCTCTTCGTGACCTTGCAAGAGCAATCGAACGGACAAAAGCGGGTCTTCCTCTAAAGCGAAACAGGAAAGAGCTAGAAGCCAGAGCCTTAAAATTGGGCGTGTCGATTACAACTGATCCCTACAACGGCTTCTCGGGTGGTGAACCATTGGGGCTCAAAAGACTCGAAGAAAGAATCAAAGAAGCAGAAAATAAATGAGAATCGAATCTGACACCAAACTAGACTTTAAGGACGTTTTACTACGCCCAAAACGCTCTGAGTTAACATCTCGCAAAGAAGTAGACTTGATGCGTACTTTTACCTTCAAGAACGCTGGCGCAGATGGTGCTGGTGACCCGAGCTATGGCTGGACAGGTGTTCCTATCGTTGCTTCAAACATGGACACAGTAGGAACTTTTGAGACAGCTAAAGTTCTTGCTAAATATCATGGTTTAACTTGTATCAGTAAGCATAACGATGGCGATAGATGGGCTCATAAATTAAATGGTTATGGAGTTTGGAAGAATAAGGAGCAAAAAGAAGCTAACGAAGGGAGTTGGGAATACGATAAAGACTCAGATAATTGGCAAAACAGAATTTACAAACACCTTTCGCCTTCTATTGGAATTAAATATAGCGAAAAAGATACCGACGATTTAGATTACCTTAGAAACATTCAATGGAATTTTTACCATAATCAGTTTGTTTGTATTGATATTGCAAATGGCTATAGTGCCAAGTTCTGCGATTTTATTAAAAAGGTGCGTGAAGAATTTCCGCATATTATTATAATCGCTGGTAATGTTGTTACTGGCGAAATGACAGAGGAGATACTTTTAAGTGGAGCAGATATTGTTAAAGTGGGTATTGGCGGTGGGTCTGTCTGCACTACTCGTATACAAACTGGTGTGGGTTACCCTCAACTCAGCGCGGTCATTGAATGCGCGGATGCTGCACATGGGATTGGTGGGCATATTATGGCTGACGGGGGGTGCGTGTGCGCTGGCGATGTGGCCAAAGCCTTTTGTGCTGGTGCTGATTTTGTTATGCTGGGCGGGATGCTGGCTGGCCATAATGAATCGGAAGGTCAAGAAGAAATGATTGATGGGGAGAAATATAAAACGTTTTACGGAATGAGTTCTGATACAGCCATGAACAAGTATCACGGAGGCGTTGCTAGTTATCGTTCCTCTGAGGGGAAAAGCGTAAGAATAAAACATCGAGGAAGGCTTAAAGATACTTTAGAAAATATTCTTGGTGGGTTGCGTAGCACTTGTACTTACATTGGGGCTAAGAGGATAAAGGATATGCCAAAGTGCGCGACCTTTCTCAGAGTTAACCAACAATCAAACGAGGTATTCGGAAAAAACGCTTAATGTACAATGTTTAAAAAATTATTAAAACCATTAATATGGATAAAAGATTTTCAAGAGAACGCCGTATCTTATTTAACGAAGAAGGCAGACAAAAAGGTGGGGGTCAGCAAGCCGAACAGATTTAAAACTTGGAAGTTGAAGCAGTCTTTATGGAAACAGTTCTTGATAGAGTTACCTATATATATATTGATATTATGGCTGTTGAATTTACTATTTAATCAATTAGGTTATAAAATAACCCCTTGGTAAAATCATGAAAGTATTTATATTATTGATATCAGTTTATTTAACTGGATGTTGTTGCCTTACTTGCGAACAGGAGGTATACTACAGCCCGAGTGGTAAACCTTTCCCCATGAATTGGGGCAAGCCACCAGAAATCCAAACGAAAGATTATCGCCCGTTACCTTACGGCTACGGACACGGTAGCAGTACGCTTTATCATTGGATTATAGAAAGTAAAGGAGAATGAAATGATTAACAAATTTTCAATTCAGGAAAGATTCTTCGTGTTTCTAGCAATAACTTGCCTTGGAATTACGTGTATGAATCATTATTTTCATCAGAAAATCGATAGACAGATAAGCAGTTCTATTGAAGGGGGCAATAAGATAGCTAGAAAGCATCATTCAGAATCAATGGCCAAAACCCAAGCAATAATCCACTGGAAAGCTATGTACGAAAGCCAAAAGACTTATGGGTTTATGCTGGAGCAACAAATAGATGCTGTAAGTGATTACTGGAGGAAAGAATATATAAAGGTCAGTGACGAACTTTTCGATATAAAGAACACAAAGAAATGAATAAAAAAGTTTTTTATCAGGTCGTGCAGAATAACAACGGCGTAGGATTCTTCAAAGATAAGTCTAAAGCCGAAAAATACGTTGAGCAATTTAACACCAAGGTAAATATTGCCCCATTAAAAATCGTAGAGAGGGAGTTTCTTGATGATGATTTTGAAGAGGGATCGGATGATGATGATTTTAATTGGGCTGCGTGGCAATAAATTGCTTGACTTAAATCCAGATTCTGGTATACTGTTTTGTAGTTCGAAAGAACTCTACCGTCGGTTGGACGGAAAGTTACGACTGTCAGATACGACAATATAGATTTTTTTACTACTCGCTTAGTTTAAGGGTCGCCTGTCGGGGCAGTAAAATCCTCTAGGGGGTGGGAG
>Ga0066866_10000939_pt1 | contig 11774 bp, 13 predicted proteins | sample ETN01SmetaG_3_FD_66435 | JGI IMG/M metagenome (GOLD analysis project Ga0066866, IMG submission 66435) | Marine microbial and viral communities from oxygen minimum zone, Eastern Pacific Ocean - ETNP2014F12-01SV263 | ecosystem: Environmental > Aquatic > Marine > Oceanic ...
TATTTAGCTTTGGCTTATCAATAATATTTTTCACTATTTCAAGATTGATTGGCTTCCAATGAATATCTGATGCTGTTCGGGTCGTGGCATCAACAAGCCTTCTGAACCCAAGGTAAGTCCAAGGACAGCTGTAGTCGAAATAAAAGTCAACGACAATTCTTTTTTGGCTCATGCTTTGTGGTCTCTCAACTCTCGTTTTAGTATTTTTCCATTCGCATTTCTCGGCAATGCTTCAATTTTTTCAATAAGCTTTGGTATTTTAATGGAAGCAATTTTGTTAGTGCAAAAATTTTGAATCTCCTCAAGAGACAGCTCTTCTTCTTTAAAAACAATAAATGCTTTAATTATCTCCCCCCACTTTTCATCTGCAAGCCCAACGATTGCAATTTCATTGATTTCTGGATGCTCTAAGAGCACTTCTTCAATTTCTCTTGGGTAAATATTGATTCCACCAGATATGATCATGTCCTTTTTTCTATCAACAATATATAGGTAGCCACCCTTATCTTTTTTTGCAAGATCACCCACTGTCAGCCATTCTCCATCAAAGGCATTGTTTGTCTCTTCTTCTTTTTTCCAGTAACCATTAAAAATATATGGGCTGATAGTGAATACTTCGCCAACCTCATCGGGGCCACACTCATTCCCATCATTATCCAGAATTCTTATTTCCGTATAAGGAAAGGGCAAGCCAACACACTGTTTTTTTATCAGTTGATCCTCTGGAGCTAGGTTTGAGATGATCCCGCCTTCAGTGGATCCATAACATTCATAGAGCAATCCCTCTCCAAATTGTTCAACAATCTTTTCCTTTAACGATTGTGGCAGTGCGGCTGCGTTTGATATGATCGTTTTTAATGAGCTTCCAGTGCAGTTGTCAAGAATGGATTGATCTATGCCTAGCATCCCATAAAAATGGGTTGGAACTCCAAAAAAACCTGTCATCTCCTCGTCTTCGAGAGTTTTCATTACTAATTCAGGATTGAAATCATCCATAATCTCAGCATAACCCCCAAAAAATATAGGTGCTAATGAAAAGATCATCCCAGCGCCATGACACATTGGGGCAATAGAAAGAAAGCGATCATCAGAAGAAAAACAACCATAAGCATCTGCCATCCCATAAAGAGTCAGAGCTCTTGATCGATGAGGCACTAAAACACCTTTTGGTTTTCCAGTCGTGCCTGATGTGTAAGGGATTGTAAATGTTTCTTTTTCTCTGATAGTTGGAAGCTGATCTGGGCATTCAGTTTGATTGATCCAGGTTTCCATCTCATTACCTATTCCAATAATCCCTTGAACACCGCTGATATTTCTTCCATCCAGCAGAGAGGCAACTTTCTCATCAACAAATACCAATTTTGCTTCAGCATCTTCGCAGATTGATACAATCTCATTTGCTGTTAACTTGGGATTAACTGTGGCAATTGGATGACCCAATTGAGAGGCAGCGAGAACAATTTCCATATACTCAATCGAATTAGATGCAACAATTGCAATATTGCATTTAAATGGAATCTCAAAAGAGCAGATAATCCCAGAAGTTAAGTCAATTCTCTGTTTCAGCTCATGATATGTTCTTGTGTTTTGTCCATGTTTATATGCAACCTTAGAAGGATTTTTCAAGCAGGCCGCCTGAACCCCATCTGAGATATTTGTATGCTTGTATGTTGATGGGAGTTCGATGCTCATAAGAAAAAACCCCCTTAGTCTAAATTAAAGACTTCTAGTGCATTCTCTCTCAATATTCTTTGAGAGGCAGACTCTCTGAAATTTAGCTCATTGAATTCCTTTACTGCTCTTACAGGATCAATGACAGGCCAGTCTGTTCCAAACAGTACTTTTTTCTGACCGTATGAATTTGCATAGTGAACATAGGAATCGGGCCAATATTTAGGGGCATAGGCATCGCCCGCGGTATAGACATTTTCATGTTTCCAACACATGGATATCATCTCATCTGTCCAAGGAATCCCAATGTGGATTCCGATCAATTTTAACTCTGGAAAATCAATGGCAACCTCATCCAGGTATATTGGTCTTCCCACACTTGGTAGTCGCCTTTTTCTTGAGTAAACAAGGTTATGACCCACTTGCATCATTATGGGAATGCCTAGCTCACAACATTTTGCATAGTAGGGGTAATATTTCTTATGATTAGGCGGTAATTCACACCAGTGAGGATATAGGTGTGCCCCCACAAAACCCATTTCGTTAACTGCAAATTCTAAATCTTTGAGTCCTTCCATTCCTCTAAATGGATCAATGCCAGCTAACCCAGAAAAGCGATCAGGATGTTTGACGCATACTTTGTGTACGCTCTCATAGGGCACCTCAAATGATTCTTGGACTCGAATATCGCCGGCACGAACTGCAATCAGGAGCGATCGCTCTATGCCTGCTTGATCCATTTTATTTATATAATCGGGAATAGTCACGCCACCCCTCATCTCCTCGGGCATACGGACCTGCTTCTTAAAATCATCATCGAGGCCAGTTTGTCCAAGCTCAACCTCTTGAGGCGTATAAAGGTTTACGACGATGTCTATGATTCCACTCATATTGAATGATGGAGTATAAATCTATTTATCAAATGATCAAATAGTATGGCTTTCTACTGACCGTCTAAATCCCAAGGGCCTGTTGATTTTGACCTTACAGGCAAGCCAGATATAACTGCCCCTTGTGTTTTAGGATCATAATTGACAGCATCACCTTTCACAATCACTTGTGAATTAAGCGTTACCCAATTGATCAGTGATCCATCGAGTCTGAAAATCCAGCTAGCCCCCATTTCCTCTCCGCTGACAAAATGACCATGCTTCACTTTTGCTGGCCTAAAGAAATATGTCCCTGGAGTAAATCGTCCAAAGTTATATTCCATATGTCCTGTGAGCGTATAGGCTTCTTCAAAAACAGGGTGATGGATCAGTCGATTATCCGACCATCCGGGAGGTGCCCAGCCAAGCAGTGTAATGAATCCTTTTTCGTTCTCTCCATCTGGAGAAGGATCATGATATAAGATCTTAAGCTGAAGAAATCTTTGAGAGTCTCCCTCATAGATGTTGTCCATCCAATCCATTTTTGCTGAATCACATATGGTCAGTTTTCCTGGCTCCTCAGATGCAGTGTTTCCACCTTCTGGAATGAAGTCGCTTTTATCCGTTTCGGAAACAGAAAAGCCCCAATCGCCGTATTCTCTGAAAATAAGAATTTCTGTGCCTTTTTCCACGCTTATTTCTGGAATCCTCAATCCTGCAGGCGCTCTCCAATACATACCTGGGCCGAAAATTTCGTTACCCATTTTTACTTTTCCTTCAAGGACAAACCATTCAGTATCCGCTTCATGATAGCCCCCGGGACGATCCCAAACGGTTTCAAAGATTACTTTAGTTGACGCAGATCCATCTTCTTCATCATAGGATAGATGTCTTTGCATTGCCCTTCCTGTTCCGCCATGAAGCTCAGCAGGGTGCCAGCAAAGATCGCTTTGTTGAATCAGTTCTACATGTGGCCTCATTGGCAGCTCCTTAAATAGTAAATTTTATTTACCCTTGAATATATATGAAAACAATTACTGGATAAAGAGAAACTGGTAGCCAGATAAAGGGTTGTCAAAATATTCTGTTTTAATGATAATCTTAGTAAGTAAAAAAAATTAATGAGGAAAATATTGTGAGCGAAGTTAATCTTTCATGGTCGGGTGTAAATGTAAATGTAACTGAAGAATATTTAGAGCAAATGAAAGTCTCTATGGAGATGCAAAAAAGTCAGGCATTTAGAGATTATAGAGTCGCAAGAGCTATTGAGCTCGCCCAAGAGAATCTTGAAGCACTCGAGGCCGATAGCAATTCAGAAGAACTCCAATTCATAGTATCTCAATACATTGGAGAGCTTTATTCATGGCAGGAAGACGGAGAGGCTGTAGAGCCAGAAGTTAAGAGAGGATAGATTATGGCCGAATATGAGATTTGGAAGTTTCTGCACATTTGTATGTTTGTGTTTTGGCTGGGAACAGACGTGGGTGTGATGCTCTGTTCAAAGAAGTCTGTTGACCCGAACCTCTCTATAGAAACCAGATTCCAAATGTTAGAAATGGCATTAAAAATTGAATTACTTCCCAGGGTGATGTGGGTAATGGCGCTTCCTTTCGGCGTCCATCTTTCATCGACACTCGGATATATAAATCCGTCAGTGGCTACGATTGCTCTAATGTGGGCATTTACATTCACTTGGTTGGTGATCAATGTAGGAGGGGCTGCAAACCTCAATAAACCATGGGGGCAGAGCTTATCAAAGATCAATAGATACATTGTCGCATTGCTTGGTCTTGGATTGGTCATTGTTTCTGTTTCGTCATTCATGGGCAATGGCCCTTATGATGCCAATTCTATTGCGCTAAAGGTTGGTCTTTATGGGATCGTAAATTTGACTATTTTAGGTATTGAAATTGCTTTCTTCCCTTTAGGACAATCATTTGAGAGGCTTGCAATAGAGGGCTCTTCCCCTGATTTGGAATCTGAAATTAGTGGAGGTATGAGCAAAACACTAGGATGGGTTCATGCCACATACATGCTGATATTCATTGTGGCATTCATCGGTGCGACGAAAATTATCGGTTAGAATTGACCAATAAAAATCCCCAAAAGATATTTACAAAGCCAATCTTGGAATGGTGGCATAACCATGGAAGGAAAGATTTACCGTGGCAAAAGGACAAATCGCTATACAAAACATGGATCTCAGAAATCATGTTGCAGCAAACACAAGTTAAGACAGTCATCCCATATTTTCTTAAGTTTATGTCTGAGTATCCAAGAGTTAATAAGCTTGCTAGCGCTCAAGAATCAGAAGTTATGTCCCATTGGTCGGGCCTTGGTTACTACTCAAGAGCAAGAAACCTTCACAAGTCTGCTGCAATCATTAAAAAAGATTACGCGGGAATATTTCCTCAACAGTATGATCAGATAATTGCTTTACCGGGCATCGGCCCTTCAACTGCAGGCGCTATTCTCTCATTAAACAAGATAGAACCCAGAGCAATTATGGATGGGAATGTTAAAAGAGTGCTATCAAGACACTTTTTTATAGAGGGCGATCTAAGCAAAGGTGATTTAAAAAAAAGAATGTGGCTACTCTCTGAGAGCTGTATACCTGACAACGAATACGATGTCTTCACACAAGCGATAATGGATATAGGCGCAACAGTTTGCATGCCGAAGAATTATAAATGTGAAAAATGCCCAGTGAATATGAGCTGCATTGCGAAGAAAAAAAATAAGGTGGAATTTATTCCTCAAAAGAAAGCAAAAAAGAAGAAAAGGAAAACTGAATATAACTTTGTTGTTATTCGATCCAAAGACGTTTATTTGTTGGAGCTTAGAGATTCCAATGGAATTTGGCCGGGCTTGTGGTCTTTTCCAGCGCTAGAGGTTAACGAAAAGATAGGAACTTGGGTTGCTTTAAATCTTGGAACAGATGGGCCTTATGAAATTAATTATATGGATCAATTTACACATTCGCTTTCACACATTGATATAACCATAAATCCAATTCTCATAGATATAAGTGAATACAAAGAACATAAGATTAAAAAAGACATGATATTTGCAAAGCCAGAAAAGATTAGATCATTGGGTATCTCAAAAGCAGTCAAAAAAATTATCGATAGATTATAATTTAGAAATGGGCAACAAAATATTTTGCGAATATTACAAAAGAGACTTGGATCAAATGGAGAAGCCACCATATCCAGGAAGCCTTGGCGAAAGGATCCATTTAAATATTTCAAAAGAAGCTTGGGATTTATGGGTCGAACATCAAACCATGTTGATTAATGAAAATACACTATCGATGGTTGATCCTTCAGCGAGAGCATATCTTCAAAATGAAATGATCAAATTTTTATTTGAGGGAGGCTCAAAAAGACCAGAGGAATATACTCCCCCAGGAGAATAATTTCTTCACAAATCTTGTTATTTTTCTATAGAATATCCCATCCGTGGCCAGATAGCTCAGTAGGTAGAGCAGCGGACTGAAAATCCGCGTGTCGGTGGTTCGATTCCACCTCTGGCCACCACTAAAAACTCAAACACAATAGTACACTCAAATATTAGAATCAGTCTAAAATACGCAAATAAGCGCACCTTTGGGCTAGAATTAGAGAATATTACAAAAATAAATTAAAATACCATATTTATCAATTACTTAGGATAAATATATTTTTTAACCATATGGATCAAATATTCTTAGTTTGGCTGTATGGTTTGATTTACATAAGCTCTGTAGACGTTCAATATTGTTGTATAAATACAAAAATAATAGAATTTTTGACCTATTTCTTCAATTCTGACTTGATGGTTAGGTCCTTTTTAAACATGTCGTTTGATATAGGAACATTAATGTTAACCTTAATTAGGGGAGGATTTTATCATGAATAAAATCAAAGGTTGGATAGGAGAACTAACTGATATCGCTGTTGCACTAGTAGCACTTGGTGTTGCCGCAGGCGTTGTATTTGGTATGGATGTACCATTTGTAGGCGCTGTACTTGGCAATTTGATCGATCTGATCAATACGCTGGGTGATAACGGTGTAGTAGGTATCATCGTTCTTGCTATTCTCTCAGGAATGTACGGCTCACGCGGTATGTAAATGAGAATCACGCTTTTTAAGTTTTTAAAATTTTAAAAGCAAAAGAAAAGGGCTCTTGCAAAAGAGCCCTTTTTCTTCTCAAATAACTAATATGCTTAATTCCTTTAAAGACAATCTCACTAAGGTCACGGATCTGGCGATTCTCTTTGCATCAATTTTTACCTTTTTAGCTTTTATTACCCCAAAAGAAATTTCTGTGGACTCTATAGAAGGTTCTAGAGAGAGAATATCAATCAATCAATCTGAACTAAGCGATGCAAGAAATGCTTTGTCTGAAAGCTTGGGAAAGACCGCCTCTTTTGAGGCCGCCGTTAACGAGCTCAATGCAGCAGCATCAGGGCTTGAACCAGTTTTAGACTCAGAACAAATCAAAGGCGTGCTTAGTCAGATTGAATCTACAGTTGTTGATTTAGAAAAAGAAGAGTCTGAAGGCAAAGAATTAAGCGAACGTATTGACTCACTAGAGACGGCAATTGCATCCGAGCGACAAAAAATTAGCAACATTGAAGATCAGCGTAAGAACAGTAAATCTATCTCGTGGGTTCAGCCAATAAGAAAAAATGTCGAGGCATTAGCAACTGCAGCAGGAATGGACGGCATCCTTGCCGGTTTTTCAGCATTAATATTTTGTCTTGTTTGCAATAGACGGAAAGAATGGTTTAAAAACATTTTTAGAATTTACTATAAATAAGTATCTAGACTTTTAAAATATTCCTTTACACTAATTTGAATGAATACTCTGTATTTTGGCGAAGTATCAGTTGATAAAGTAGTGGATGGCATTGAGCGCTTTCCCGTATTGAATGCATTTCCTGAAATAGATCCTGCAATCTTTGAAAATAATATTGATTGGATGAACCCATTCTATGAGCCCACCAGTCAAATGATTCTATTGAGTATGCACTCATACCTGATTAGAGCTAATAATCTGAACATATTAGTAGATACTTGCATTGGCAATGATAAGCATAGAGTTGGACAAGGGCCAATATATAAACAAAATGAAGGAATCCTTAGCCATTGGAATAATAGAAATAGCAACTATATTCAAAATCTAGAATCATTCGGGTTATCAACAGAGTCTATTGACATTGTAATGTGTACCCATTTACATGCTGATCATGTGGGCTGGAATACGAGATTGCAGAACGGGACCTGGGTGCCAACATTCCCTAATGCAAAGTATCTTTTTTCTGATAAAGACCTTGAAAATATGAAGAAAGAAAGTAAGAGCCCTTTTGATGAGTATACAAAGCTTGTTTATCAAGATAGCATATTGCCCATAATGGAGTCAGGACAAGCGATGATGATTGATGATTCAACAGATTTAGGTAGGGAAATAAATCTTATTAAGACTCCTGGGCATAGTCCTGGACATTATTGTCTAGAGATAAATTCTAATGATAGGAATGGCATGCTCACAGGAGATATTCTTCATAATCCCATCCAGGTTACTTGTCCATCTCTATCCACAGTATTCTGTGATGACAAAGATTTATCCAATCAGACTCGAATGAAGATTGTAGATAATCTCACTGATACAAACACAGTTGTATTAGCAGCCCATTTTTCTGGAACTACTGCTGGGGTCATAAATAGCCATAATAATTCTAGAAGATTTGATTTGATATGAGCATGAGTGAGTTAAGTGCAAACAATTGTTTTGTTTGTGGCCCAGAGAATCCAATTGGATTAAAGATAGATTTTAATATAGATGATGACGATATATGCAGGGCAGAGTTCATGCCAACAGAAAGCCATGTCGGTTTTCAAGATACTACGCATGGCGGAATCATCTTTAGTTTACTTGATGACGTAATGGCAAATTGGTTGTTTCTCAAGGGCAAGCCTGCTCAGACGGCAAAATGCGATCTTCGTTATAAAAATTCTCTCCAGACTGGAGATATAGTATTGCTCGAGGGACATCATTTAAAAACCAAATCAAGAATGGCGATGATGTATGGTGTAATGAAAACAAAAGACGAAGGAAAGGTTATTGCAGAGTGCCATGCTAAATTCATGATTATTTCGTCATGATTCGGTGTAACTTTTTGTAACGTCTATCCTTTGAAACCTCTAATTCTATTAGCATTCGAAAATTAGAATAATTCTTAAAAGAATCCGATGGGTGCGCATCAACGAAGTCCATCTCTGAGTCGACTAATGAAAGAATATATAGATAAAATTAAAAGGGTGAATCCCACAGTGCTCCTATTAGTGGGGACCCTTTTGATCATATCGCTCTTAAGGGCCACAAAAGATGAAACAGTGTTACTCGTTATTGAAGAAAAATCATGGCCTGTTTCAGTTATCGAGGCCCAGTATGACGATGTTCAGCCGACACTTGCTCTTTTTGGTGAAGTTATTACATCAAGAAGGAGCGAGCTCAGAGCTCTTGTTGGCGGACAGGTTGTAGAAGTTGGAGAAAACTTTAAAGAAGGAGCGGTTGTAGAAAAGGGTGAGCTTCTTCTTAGGATTGATGACTTTGAGTATAGAAACTCACTGACAGAAGAAACTGCAAAACTTGAGGTGATGAATAGAGACTTTGAGAGAGCAGATGAGTTATTCAAGCAAGGATCTATCTCTGAACAATTTAGAGACAATGCTTTACTGGAGAGGACACAACAAGAACTTGTTTTATCTGAGGTAGAAAAAGACTTAAGGGATACCGAGTTGTTTGCACCATTTGATGGAGTCATAAATGATGTTCAGGCAACTCTTGGCAAACAAGTGAGCACTTTTAATGACAAAATTGGAGAGATTATTGATATCAAAAACATGGAAGTTCGATTTTCAATCTCCAAGGCTCAATATGGAAGATTACTTGAGGATGAAAGTGAAATTGTAGGAAGAGCCATAGAGATGAAATGGGCTGTTGGTCAGAGAGATTTAATCTTCGATGCCTCTATTTCAAGAGTGGGTGCTGAAATTACATCTAATACAGGCGGAGTAAATATATTTGCAAATATTGAATTGGATAATGACCAAGAAACGCCCCTAAGACCCGGAGCATTCGTTCGCTTGAGAATGCCAGATAAAACATATGAATCAGTGATAAGCATCCCTGAGACAGCAGTTTATGAAGACGAATATATTTACATAATAAAGGATCAAAGACTAAAAAAAGCCCTAATAGTAATTTATGGATATGATCAGTCAAACGTTCTAATTCAACCGAGCGAGGAATTAATGATTCAAAATGGCGACTTGATCGTAGCAAACCAACTCAGAGAAGCCGGTGAAGGCGTTAAAGTGGATATTCTCTGATGGTATTTAAAAATTACAGTCAAAAAAATAGACCGATTAATCCGAGGGATACAATGGCTCCGGATAGGGGAATCATTACTTTCTTTAGTCGCCATAAAGTTGCTGCCAACTTACTCATGGCCATATTAATTCTTTATGGTGCATTTGGGATTACACAGCTCAAAAGACAGCTTATGCCTGATTTTGGGCTCGAGCTTATTAGTGTTGATGTTGAATGGCAGGGAGCAAGTGCCGAAGATATTGAGAGCAATATCATCAATGCAGTTGAGCCCGAAGTAAGATTTTTAAATGGCGTCAAAGAAGTCAATTCAACTGCCTTTGAAGGCAGGGCTAAAATGTATTTATCATTCAAAGAGAGCGTCAGCATGACCAAAGCTTTGACTGATGTTCAGTCAGCGGTTTCTAGAATTACAACATTCCCTCAGGACATAGAAAAACCAATTGTCACTCAAGTTCTCCAAAGAGATGAAGTATGTGCAATAGATATTTCAGGACCATTCTCTGAAAAGACCCTTAAATTCTATGCCCGACAAATCCGAGATGATCTCATAAGCTTAGGGCTTGCTAATGTCGAGTTTGAGGGCGCGAGAGACAGCGAAATATGGGTGGAAATTTCATCAGATAATCTCAGAGAATTGGATCTTACTATTGGCCAAGTCTCATCTAAGCTTTCATCATCAAGCATAGATCTTCCATCAGGCAGTATAAACAGCGGAGGCGTATTAAGACAGATAAGGAGTGATCGTCTAGCTAGAAGCCCAAGCGAACTTAGAAACATTGAGGTAGTTTCAAAATCTTCTGGAGAAAAAGTTTATCTCAGCGATATCGCAAATGTTTATGAAACTTTCAGAGTCAACTCTAACTATAGGGTAAATACAGAAGGCCCTTCAATTGGTCTAAAGGTATATAGAACTAGAGGCGCAGACTCTCTTGTATCGCAACAAACCGTCGAGAAATATATGTCTCAAGTCGCTGGCCTTTATCCAGCTTCATTAGAGATCGTTGTTTACGATGTTTTCTCTGATCAAGTTAGACAAAGAATTAACATGTTACTTGAGAATGGAGGGACAGGATTGATCCTTGTTCTTTTGGTTTTATTTCTTTTCCTCAATGGGCGCGTCGCAATTTGGGTTGCTGCAGGAATACCAGTCGCATTCTTGGCAGCATTGGGTGCAATGAGTCAAATGGGCTTATCTCTTGATATGATCAGCATGTTTGCTTTGATTATGGGTATTGGGATTGTGGTTGATGATGCAATTGTAGTTTCTGAACATACAACCACTCTTCATCGAAGAGGAATGAATTACAAAGAGGCAGCTCGACTTGGTGCGCAAAGAATGTTTCCACCTGTTCTTGCTGCAATGCTTACTACTGTGGCTGCATTCCTTCCTATTTTATTGATACAAAACGATGTTGGAAACATTATTTCAGCGGTTCCAATTACATTGTCACTGGTCATAATAGCAAGCCTGATTGAGTGTTTTTTAATTCTTCCACATCACCTTCGTTCATCACTAAAAAAAGTCTCGGAAGGCGAAAATAAACCAAGAAAATTTGATATATATTTCAACAGATTTAGAGATGATAGGGTTCTCCCGATTATCGAAAAAACCTATACAAAAAAAGGCTTCACGATTACAGCCACAATTTGTATGTTGCTAGTCTCCCTCACTCTGTTATCAACTGGCAGGGTTAACTTTGAGTTTTTTGATACTCCTGAGAGTGATATTTTGCTTGCGAATTTCTCTTTTTCACCAGGCACGTCTGAGAAAAGAACTGAAGAGATGGTGAATGAGATTGGAAGAGCACTTTATTCTGTAGAAGAAAAAATAACTGGCCAGAAAGGAAGTATC
>Ga0066866_10000949_pt1 | contig 11751 bp, 10 predicted proteins | sample ETN01SmetaG_3_FD_66435 | JGI IMG/M metagenome (GOLD analysis project Ga0066866, IMG submission 66435) | Marine microbial and viral communities from oxygen minimum zone, Eastern Pacific Ocean - ETNP2014F12-01SV263 | ecosystem: Environmental > Aquatic > Marine > Oceanic ...
GTTACACTCACTTGAAATCAGCAAAGTGTACAGAAGGTGTACAGGGCGCACTTGTTTCGTGTGTGAAGGTTAAGAAAAAGGGCGATTTATTAAGAAAAGAAATGGTCGGGATGGCGAGATTCGAACTCGCGACCTCCTGACCCCCAGTCAGGCGCGCTAACCAGGCTACGCTACATCCCGAACCCGGCGACCGGCATCGTAGTCATCCACAAACCAAAGACAATGAAAAAGAATCATACTGCTGGGTAAACTACTTTTCTTCCTCGCTCTTTGTTTCCAGCTTGTGAGTGGGCTTAGGCTTGACGGTCAACCACAAGTGAGGGACTGAGTTGATCAACCGCTCGCCACCGGCCTTGTCCATACCAACAGGGGAAACGGCGGTGTGAATCACCGCCGTACCCGGTTCGACAACAAGCAGGGACAACGGAACGCTTGCTGGCTTGGTCGATTCCGCTGCAACAAAAACCACCTTCACCGCCCCACCCTTTTCAGTAGCAGGGATTTGCGCGCTAACGCCTTCAGGTAAATCTCGCACGACAATAGCAGGGCTGCCCTTATAACCGTCAGCAAAGTTGATCGTAACGGTTGTCACGGCGCTCTTCCCAGGCTCCAACACAAGGCTATCGGGCGTAAAGGTCGCGTTGAGACTTGGTGTGATGCGGTCCACTTCTAGCCTGTAAAAATGGGCGTTGCTTCCGGAACGTATCAGGTCGCTGACAGCCAACAAATATTTCCCGTCGGCGGGCGCGATCCAGTCGAGCTTGGCATCCTGCCGCTCACCCGAGTCGTCATCACGGGCGAGTTGCTTGCCGCTGGCGTCTTCAACACGCAATACAGGATCAAGCGCGGAATCGAATTGGGATGCGCGCAGCCGTAATCGCAATTTGTCACCCTTTCTCACCTCGATACCGAAACGATCCTCGTCATTGACTTCACTGATGTGCCCGTGAATTGCGCTTGGCCAAGCGATGGTAAGCACCGAGTCCGCTGAGTTGTTCGGCTCAGTCTCTCGATGACCAGCCAGGTTCCCAACAATTACCGGTACAGGGGAGGCCAAACCTATGCCTCCGACCCAATCAGTGCCGGCTGCAGTTTCCGTATTAACAACGGTTGTCTGGGTAGTTCCTGATTTTTCAAACCCCCACCCAACCAAGTGAACAGGTGTTTTTTGTGCACGCTGCACACCCAGCGGTGAGGTGTTCCTGGCGAAAGCTCCCGTGCTGATGGTGAGTCTGTAAACCGAATGGGCGTTACCCTGAAGTCTTGTTGTTGAATTATACGGGAAGCGAAGCCCGGCTATGGTCACTGTAAAAGTGCCGCCTTTTTTTACCTGATAAACCAGCAGCGGATCGATGTTCTGCGTGTCAGGAGCAAACGCTACCTTGGTTTTGTTCTCGTCTATCAAATGTAGGAATGCATCCACCGGCGAATCAACAGAATAAGCGTAACACTGGGCGACGATCCAGTCATCCTCTTCTGCTTGGATAGAGTAACAATCCACATCGCCAGCCTTGTCAAGCCGGCCGTTGATGACCACCGGTATTGCCTTGAGGTATTGAGCTTTCTCAAGCGAGTCATTCGGCTCTTTTTCCATTGTCTCGCCGGCCAAGCCGATGAAAAACATACGAGGCTGCGAGGCTCCGTCTGTATTATGAATGCGAATGAGATGCGGCCCAAGCGGGGCATCTTTGGCAATAATTGCATTGTAAACGCCTTTTTTGTCCTTGATTGGTTTCAACTTGATCGCGCTGTTGCCAGACCAGGCACTCGCTGGCCAAGGATCGGGTGCGGGATCGGCGGCTATTTCAACAGTGCTGCCCTGCTGAGCGCCGGCAGGATAAAGGCTAGAGACCGCAGGTGGTTTGCCCAAAGCGCTTGTCCATACAGAAAAAACAATAAGCGCCGCAGTGAAAGCCGCAACGAAACAGTTTAACCTCACCCGAACAACTCCTTGATGGGCGCTCCCCCGTTGACCAGCGGAACAGGTTTACCGGTATTGGTATAAAGAATCTGGTGCGGGTCGATTCCCAGCTTGCGGTAGAGTGTACAGGCAAAGTCCTCCGGCGAATGGATGTTCTCTGAGGCGTGATAGCCTTTAACGTCGGTTGCGCCAACTATTTGACCCGGCGGCACTCCGGCTCCGGCGATCAACACCGACATTGCGTGAGGCCAGTGATCGCGCCCGCCGTCCTTGTTAATCTTGGGTGTACGGCCGAACTCACCGAGCATAACGACCAATGTGCTGTCGAGTTGCCCTCGCTCTTTCAGATCGTTGATTAACGCTGCCATGCCAGCATCTACTTCCGTGATTTTCTGTTTGAATTTGTCTTTGAAAATGTTGGTATGATGATCCCAACCGCCGTTGTTCACATGCACGTAAGACACGCCGACCTCGGACAGGCGCCGCGCCAACAGCAGACGCTGCCCAAAACTGTTCCTTCCGTAGCGATCCCTAACGTCGTCAGCCTCACTGCTGATGTCAAAGGCGGCCTGCGCCTCCTTGGAAGAGATCAAATCGATTCCCTGCTTATAAAAACTGTCAAAGTCTACCGTTGGATCCTCTGCTACAGCGTCGGCGATTCGCACCATGCGGTCAAGTGACTCCCGGAGCTTAAGACGAGTGTTGGCTCTACCTTCGCTGATATCCTTCGGCAGCACCACATCCCTTACACGGTAACCATTGCCGTTAGGATCCCCATCGATAACAAACGGAGCATGCTGTCCTCCGAGGAAATTAGGGCCGGCGGACCGGGCTTTGTTGGGCATCGTGGTGTACGACGGCAACCCCTTGTAAATGCCGCGGTAGTGCGAAACCACCGATCCCATTGACGGATGAAAAGACACGGACGAACCACAGTTCACTGGCACAGGCGTAGGTGCCCCAGTGTTCATGTAATGATTGCCCCCTCCATGATTGGGGTCCTTGTGGCAAATTGATCGAACAATGGCTATCTTGTCGAGCGTCTTGGCCAGGTTGGGTACCATCTCACTAAATTGCACCCCGGGGAGTGTGGTAGGAATGGCATTGAACTCACCTCGAATATCCGAAGGTGCGTTCGGTTTGGGGTCAAACGTCTCAAAGTGTGTCGGGCCGCCATCTAGCCAAATGAAGATGCAGTTCGGGCTCTTTAGTCTAGAATCCTGGGCTACCTGATCAGCCCGTGCTCGCAATTGGAGCAAGTCTCCCATGCCCTTGCCGAGTACAGCCCCTGCTCCAAGTTGGATAAAGTCCCGCCTTGTGAACCCCGCGCAGTTTGTGTTCAGGGTGCTCATTACCGTTTCAGTGATTAAAGACGAATTCGGCTGAGTTAATCAAGGCCCAAATTAAATCCTCCACTGCCTGTTGTCGCTTGGCTGTCCCAGACTCGATGGACTCGATTGCGATCTGTTTTTCTTCGTCGCTTGGCCAACGCGAATACAACGCCAAGTATAATTCATCTACCACCTCACCACTTGGTTTGTCTGCTCGGGCAAGCTTGGCAGCACGCCCGCTCTTGTCTGCCAATTTGGCCTGCAGTGTATTCGAGTTCATTAAATGCAACGCCTGCACCATGCTCGGTCGAGCATCTCGTTCAGCCGGGCAGTTTTCACTGGCGTTGGGTAGGCCAAACGACTCTAACAGCGCGGAGTTCATTCGCGTCGTCCACAACTCCACAGCCCGCGCATCCCAGCGCAGGCTTTCATGTCGACTCACCACACCAGTCACTTGCATGAGGATGTCATGCAGGTTTTCAGCAGAGAGTCGACGTCGATAGAACCGTGAAAAACTGCTCGTGTCCTGAGCGTTGTTCTTGTTGGGCAGTGCGCTGAGTTGATAAAGGTGCGAGTTCATGATCCGGCGCATCAGGTGCTTGAGATCGAAGCCATGCTTAACAAAATCCGCCGCCACCGCGTCGAGCAACTCTGGATTAACCGGAGGATTGGTGGCGCGAAAGTCATCGACCGGGTGCACAATCCCGCGCCCAAAGAACTGCCCCCAAACCCGGTTTACCATCGCCCGGGCCAGAAATGGATTCTCCGGCGCAAGCAGCCAATCCGCCAACGTCTCTCTTGGATCGACACCCGCCGCTGTGGTAAGAGGTTTGCCTGATAGCGGCGTGGGTATCATCACTTCGTTGCTGACCGGATGGCGAACGTTCCCACCGGGTGCATGGTATACAAACTCTGTACCGGCGGAGATCGGAGGAGAGATGCCAGTACCCTTGCGCTTGGTCTCGGCGAAGAACGCGGCAAACTGGTAAAAATCTGTTTGGCTCCAGCGCTCATTGGGGTGGTGATGACAACGGGCACAGTCCATCCGAACACCGAGCAGCACTTGGCTGAAAAGTGTTGCCAGCGTCGCTGGCTCGCGCCGTGTCCGATAAATAACCGCCGGTCCAATCCTATGCGTGCTACCCTTGGCCGTAAGGATTTCGCGCACCATTCGGTCGTACGGCTTGTTGGCAACGAAACATTCGCGAATCCAGTTGTCGATTGTGTATGCGCTTTTGAGCCCAACGCGAGCGATGTTCGGCCGGAACAAGTCTCCCCAGCGATTGGCCCAAGTGTCGGCATAGGCAGAATTTTCGAGGAGACGGTTGATCAGTTCGGCTCGCTTATTGGGAGAATCATCAGCAAGAAAACGTCGGGCCTCGCCCGGCTCAGGCAAAAGCCCAATGACATCGATAAAGGCGCGACGCATGAACTCTGAATCGCTGCAAAGGCCGCTAGGCAATAGTCCCAGTTTCTGAAAGCGGGCATAAGCTAGGCCATCGATGAAATTATTGCGCTGCAACTCGTCATACACCGCGTCACTGAACTGCCGATCCGTTGGCACGGTGATTCTCGCCCGGGCCACCTCTCCCATGTACCGAACGACGATAAGCCCTTCGCCACTAAGCGTGCCAACATGAACCAAACCAGACTCTTCCACTACAGCTATTTCTTTGTCATTCGACGAAAAACCGGCAAGATGAGTCACGTCCCTCGTTGAGCCGTCAGTGAACCGTGCGGTGACAATTAACTGCTGCACTGCCGACTTGAGGTAACGCTGCTCTTCCGGGTAAACCGATACGATGGCCAACTCAGGTTCATCCGGCAATTGGTAAATCATTCCCTGCGAAATCCAATCGTAAATGATCCGGTAAGACGGCGAGTCCACTTCGATCCGTTCCCCTCCCTCATGCTCTACGCTCAAGGTCGGTTTTTGAAGAATCAGACTCTCCGCTGGAAATGCAGGGAAAACACGACGCCCTCTTTCGTCCTTTACAATTTCCCGGTAGTCAGCCGCAGGGTCGAATGAAAATATCGAAAGTGTAAATCCATTTTGCCCCATTGGCTTGGCATGACAACCAGCTGTAGTGCAACCCGCCCGCCCGAGTACCGGCAGCACGTCTCCCATAAAACTCAACTGCTCACCGCTTGGCTTCGGTTTCACAATCACATCCACAATTAGAGCCTGCCCATCAGCCTCAACACGCACCTTAGCTAAGCCCTCACTCTGGGCCCGAATGACCCCACTGGTGACTGACGCAACCGAGGGGTTACTGCTACTAAACAGTGCTTCCCGGGTCAGGTCACGGGCCAAACCCGTAGACATTTTCTGCTGCACGAGCAACTGCTGCTGCCCATTGAGTTCCAAGTTGATCTCCCCGGGGTAAACTGAAATCTGCTCTGCTTCCTGGCCCAACAATACAGAGAACAGAGCAGTCGAAAAAACAGCAAAAAAGCCATGCTCAAACGATCGGCTGACAGAAAAACAATTCACACCTAGTTAACGGGAATTTATACCTACCTCACCAGTATTGCAACCATCAGTTTGATCTGAGTTTGCGTGCAACAACACCGCGCTTGACCTTTCCAATCTAGGTACATTACGTTCCCTGTCCCTTGGTGGTGGCCGTAGTTCAATGGTAGAGCCCCAGATTGTGATTCTGGTTGTTGCGGGTTCGAGTCCCGTCGGTCACCCCATCTTCAGTTTCTTCCAAACCGCATAAAACCCTTTAAAAGCTAGCTCTCTTGTCTGTTCGGTTAACCTAATCGAATATGAAAAAAGAAAACAACAATACTGCGTGTGCCGGTTTTTGTGCCGGTAATGTTATCAAAAAAGCAAAAACGAAGCCTCAGTTCCAGAAGGTCACAGACCACAGCCGTCGCCCCATTAGAGGTCTTTGGAAGAGAGGCAAACGATTCTACGCCCGAGTTTCGTTTGCTGAAAAAAACGGCTCAAACGTCGATCGCAGAATACCTCTTAAAGCAAAATCAGTTCCAGAAGCACGCCTTGAGTACGGATTGGTTAAATCAAACTCAATCCTGTTAACGAGCGACATAATGGTCGAGGTTACTTAAACTGGACCATTGCACACCCCGTTATTTTTCGCCAGTCAAAAAGGTTATGATGAAATAACTAAGTTACTCATCTTAAATGGTGCAGAAGTTAATTTAAAAGATAATCGTGGTAATACACCGTTAGATTTTGCTGAAGATCATCCCAAAACCGCCAACCTCCTCCGCAAACACGGGGGCAAGACGGGTGAAGAATTGAAAGTTGCTGGCAACTAGACCAACCCGCTCCACCACCTGAACGCCTTGGGGTTGTTGTTTCACACCGTGCACAATCCTGTCAGGCTGAAGGCTTTTTGCGGCAACAGTTAAAACGGCTTGAAAACTGTGCTCAACGGGATGACAGTTTCCTCGCTATGAAATCAATACTCGTTTCAATCGTCGCAGCCGTGGTACTGGTGGGGTGCGGGCAGTCCGAGCACCAGCACTCGCACGATGGCGATCATCATCATGCGGAGGGTCAGAGCGGCGGCCACGATAAAGATTCCGATGGCAAGACGGGTGCTGAATTGAAAGCCGCTGGCCCGATCGAAGGCGTCAAAGCTGCAACTCAAGCATGGGCCGACGCCTTCAACAGTAGAGTTCTAGACAAAATCCTAGCTCACTACTCTGCGGAAGCTGTATTCTGGGGAACCGTTTCCTCAACCCTTCGCGACGAACCATCTGAAGTGCGCGATTATTTCATACCTATTGGCCCGGAGACCAGAGTGCTGATCGGCGAGCAAAGACCCCGTGTTTTTAGCGATATTGCGGTCAACACCGGTTCTTATACATTCACACTCGTAAGCGACGGAAAAAAGGACACTGTCGCCGCGCGCTTTAGCTTTGTATATAAACGTGACGCAAACGGCACATGGCTCATAGTAGATCACCACTCATCAGCCGTCCCCGCGCCTAAAGCTGCCGACTAGACCAACTCCCGCCACCACTTGAACGCTAAATGAAACACCTCCTACTCACAACAATCGCAGCCGTGGTTATGTTGCTATTCGGTGTAGTTAATGAGGTTAAAGGGGGTTCTTTGACGTACAAGGTCGAAGGGGAAACGGTTGCTGTTATTGGATGTGATAAAAACTCCGCTGGAGAGTTGGTGATTCCCTCCAGTTATAGAGAGAAACCGGTCACCAGCATTGGGCGTGGTGCCTTCAGTTCCTGCAGTAGGCTGACCAGCGTTAGTATCCCCGACAGCGTCACCAGCATTGGAGATCGTGCCTTCCAATACTGCAGTAATCTAACGAGCGTGACGATTGGCAACAGCGTCACCAGCATTGAGGGATGGACATTCGATTACTGCGGCAGCCTGACCAGCATTAGTATCCCCAGCAGCGTCACCAGCATTGGGAAGAAGGCCTTCGCTCACTGCAGTAGCCTGACCAGCGTTAGCATCCCCGAGAACGTCACCAGCATTGGGGATCTAGCATTCTATGACTCCGTTAGCCTGACGAGTGTGACGATTCCAGACAGCGTCACCAACATTGGCAGCAGAGCCTTCGAATACTGTGGTCTGACGAGTGTGATTATTGGCAGGAGCGTCACCAGCATTGGATGGAATGCTTTCATTTACTGCAGTAGTCTGGAGAGCATTACTTTTAGTGGTAATGCGCCTACACAACATACATTCTCCGGAGTATCAGACTTTGCCAAAATATTTATCAACCCGGGTGCAACCGGCTTTGGTGAAACCTTTGGAGGATTACCTGTTATAATTCTTAAAAAACTAAGGATTAGCTCCTTCAACAACCACGCCGCTCACTTCGATCTCAGTTTCGTCGAAAACCGAAAAAGCACAGCGGGTTCAACCTACATAATCGAAGCCTCACATGACTTAAAGAAATGGGACGAGATTGGCGAAGCTCAAGGCACCGGAGGTTCAGTTAAGTTCACAGATATGAGAAAGATTTATTTTCCACAGCATTTCTACCGCGTCAAAGTTGTCGAGTAACCTCCTACGCAAGCACGGCCGAAAAACAACTGAAGAATTGAAAGCTGAAGGAAAACGAAACTCCATTTTGCTGGCAATTTATACTTAGGCCGTCACTATTCTATCTCCTCTTATTATTGAAATAACTTTATGAATCAAACAAAGCTCGAAGAATTAAGCGGTAAAGTACTCGGTGATACAGCTGGAGCCTTAGGTGTTTTACTGGCATATATTGGAGATCAAACCGGTGTTTATCGCGCCTTAGAAAAAAACGGTCCTAGCACGGCTAGAGAACTGGCTGAAAAAAGTGAATTAAACGAGAGGTATCTTCTTGAATGGTTGTCAGCAAACACGTCACTTGGCTATGTCTCATACGATCCAGATGGAGAGCTATTTAGCCTTTCTCCGGAGCAGGCTGCAATATTTGCCCATGATGGAGAGCCAACATGTATGCAAGGAGGATTTCAGGGTGTTGTTGGTGAATATGCTCAATATGAAAAAGCTGTAGATGTATTTCGAACCGGTATAGGTCGATCTTGGGGCGACCATCACAGTTGTTTGTTTTGTGGCACTGATCGCTTTTTTAAACCTGGTTATAATGCAAACTTAATAGAGAATTGGATACCTTCGTTAGATGGGGTAGATGCTAAGTTAAAAAAAGGAGGCAAAGCAGCAGACATCGGATGCGGTTTCGGGAGCTCCACCATACTGATGGCAAAGCATTATCCGAATTCAGTAATTCATGGATTCGATTTTCATGAGCCATCAATTACAGAAGCACGCACCCGAGCTGAAAAAGATGACATTACAAACATCGGATTTCACGTTAGTGACGCATCAGCAATACCAAATAATGGATACGATTTAGCCTGCATTTTTGATGCACTGCACGATATGGGTGATCCTGTTGGGGCTGCCGCAAGCATTCGCAATGCTCTCAACGAGGATGGCACATTTATGGTTGTTGAGCCATTGGCCGAAGATGATTTAAAGGACAATCAGAATATCCTAGCAAGTGTGTTTTATAGTTTCTCAACATTAATTTGCGTGCCCACATCAAAGTCACAAAATATTGGTTTAGGACTTGGGGCTCAAGCAGGACAAAAAAAACTCACAAAGGTTTTGAACGAAGCTGGATTTAGTAAAGTTCGAAGAGCAACCGAGACTCAGACAAACATGGTTCTTGAAGCACAAAATTGAATATTTTGCGGCGATTCCAGGAACTGTCGACATCCCACGTAAACACGGTGGCAAGTAATAGTGAAGAATTGAAAGCTGAATTGAAATGAAACACCACCTACTAACAACAATCGCAGCCGTGCTTATGGTGGGTTGCACCTCAACTAAAAGTCTCAACTTATCCTTCGTTTCTATTGGTATGGATAAAGAGAAAGTCATTACTTTGTATGGAGAACCGTTCAGAGTGGCAGCAATAGACGGGTTGGAATACTTTGTTTACAGAGGCTTTGATAAAGAACTCTTTAAACCTAATGGGTTCATGGTCTATGAAGCTTTTATCCGATTCAAAGAGGGCAAGGTAGATGCGTATGGAAGATTAGATGATTTCGATAGTACGAAGCACAAAGAATTGTTGATCAAAAAAGTCGAAGTCAAATGAAACACCTTCTACTCACAATAATCGCAGCCGTGGTGCTGTTGGGGTGTGGTCCGTCGCCATCAGAATTTAAAGATAGCCAGCTCAGATCAGCTGTTAAGGCGGGAAGTATAGGAGAAGTAAAAAAAGCTATTGCCAATGGTGCAAATGTGAATTCCATGGGTTTTAGATCTTACGGTTCCTTGGTCAAACCGCCTTTACATGAGGCGGCTTCGCGAGGCCACAAGGAAATCGCCCAACTGCTAATTGCCAAAGGTGCGAATGTCAAAGCGAAGACTGATGATGGAAAAACTCCTTTGCATAGTGCGGCTGCTAAAGAACACGAAAATATTGCAGAACTACTAATCGCAAAAGGTGCGGATGTGAATGCTAAGGATAATAAAGGAAGAACACCTTTGCATTGGGCGACTGGAACAGGTTGGCAAGGTGGCTACGAAATCGCCAAACTGCTTATATCAAAAGGTGCGAATGTGAATGTGAATTCGAAGGGTGATGTGAATGGAGGAACTCCTTTGCATAATGCGGCTCGTGAAGGTCGCAGTGAAACCATCAAAATACTTATCGACAATGGCGCGGATGTGAATGCGAAGAATGTTACTGGCCATACACCGGCAGATATAGCCATCCTCCGCAAACGGACCGAAACCGCCGACCTCCTCCGCAAACACGGCGGCAAGACGGCTGAATAATTGAAAGCTAAAGGGAAGTAGGCAACTACTTCGGCGGCAACAGGTAAAATGCTTCGATAACAAAGCAGCTATACAAACAGTAGCGCAGGAATGCCTAACCTCGGTCTTAAAACGAACGACTTATTTTATGAATCATAATCCTATTAACTTTGAGTCTAAGTTCGCTTGTTTCAGTGATAATTGGGCTCCGCGAGTTATCGCAGAGTTGAACGACTACCAGTTCAAACTTGTAAGGGCTAAGGGAGAGTTCGTGTGGCACTCCCATCAGGAAGCCGATGAAGCTTTCATTATTATTGATGGAGTCTTAGAAATTGAGTTTCGGAATAGCTCAATTATGCTGAATCCCGGCGAAATGTTCGTCGTTCCAAAGGGTGTCGAGCATCGACCAATTGCTCGCGATGATTGTAAAATAATGCTTTTGGAACCTAAGAATGTGACTAACACAGGTGAAGCTGGAGGAGAACTGACTGCAGAAAACGACGTATGGATCTGAACCAAAAAAATAATTGAAAGCTGAAGGTAAATGAAACACACCCCACTCACAATAATCGCAGCCGTGGTGCTCGTGGGGTGTGGGCCAAGTGTGGATATTTGGACGGGAGCACAAACTGGAAATATCGAAGCAGTCAAACATAACTTGGCTGATGGGGTTGATATAAATTCTAAGAGTGATATTGGTAGGACGCCACTTGATGTAGCAATAGCTTTTAAACAGTCACTAATTACTGACCTACTACGTAAACACGGCGGCAAAACGAGAGATGAACTAAAAGCAGCTGAATCGATTGTAGTGGCTGTTGAATTAGGAAAAATTGAAGCTGTTAAACAGCATTTGAATGATGGAACCGAGGTGAATGCGAAGGGTGAGACTGGAAGGACTCCTTTGCATTGGGCGGCTATTGAAGGCCACAAGGAAATAGCCGAACTGCTAATCGCCAAAGGTGCGGATGTGAATACAAAGACTAATGATGGGAAAACACCGCTAGATGAGGCTATTAACCCCTTCTACAACAACACCGAAATTGCCAACCTCCTCCACAAACACGGCGGCAAACATGGAACGATTCATAGTGCGGTTGGCGGGGGTGATGTCGAAGCAGTAAAGGAGTTCTTGGCTGCTGGTGCTGACGTGAAGGATAAGCGTGGATTTACTCCTTTGCATTGGGCGTCTATTGCTGGTTACAAGGAGACTGTCGAACTGCTAA
>Ga0066866_10000950_pt1 | contig 11747 bp, 16 predicted proteins | sample ETN01SmetaG_3_FD_66435 | JGI IMG/M metagenome (GOLD analysis project Ga0066866, IMG submission 66435) | Marine microbial and viral communities from oxygen minimum zone, Eastern Pacific Ocean - ETNP2014F12-01SV263 | ecosystem: Environmental > Aquatic > Marine > Oceanic ...
AATTTTGAACAGTTAATAAACGCTCTATGTATGATCTCGCCAATTTCGTCAGCTGAAAAACAAAAACTTATTGAAACAACTAGCAATGAAGAAAAAATTCAATTATTCGAAAATATAATTAATTTTAATTTAGTAGATAAATTCAAAAATAAAACAATTCAATAAATTTAAAATCTAATTCCTTTATCTGCAATATTATAAAAAATATTTTTTGCAAAATTATTTTTATTTAATTTTTTTATAAATTCGTTTCTTATACTTTGAAAAGAATTATTTCTTGAATTAAAACAATTTCTAACAATATCAATACCTATAGAATAAATAAAATTTTTTGGTTTTATTTCATTAGAAAATTCATTTAGAATATTCCTACTACCGATATCTAAACCTAGATTAATTTTATCTCTTAAAATTTTTTCTAAATATGACAAATCCCTAAGTATCATATTGAAACCCTGGCCCACTAAAGGATGAACTTTGTGAAGAGCATCTCCAAAAAGTAAAATTCTATCATCAAAATATTTCTTTGGAATTGCGAAACTCAAATCTTGACGCTCTATTTTAGACAAAAATTTTATATTTCTTAAATAATTTTTTGTATAAAACTGTATTTTTTTTTTAACAAATAGGTCACTTTTTTTATTCGCATCTTTTTTTGCTGTCCAAACTAGAGATGTTTTAGTATTTGAAATTGGCAGCAATGCCAATATTTCATTATCTAAAAAAATTTGTCTTGCCGTATTATTTTTTTTTAATTCGTGTTTTAAAATTGTTGTTATAGCAAATTCTTTATAAGAACTTTCTATTATTTGATTCTTAAAAATATTATTGATTAAATCGGAATTGTGTCCAGTGCACAAAATTACCAAATTACATTTCAAATTTTCCTTATTGTATTTTATTTTTTTTAACGATTCAAAATCATGGATTGAATTTCCCTTATCTTTTTTTATCATATTTATATTCTGAATTTTTTTTATTTTATTGATCATAGACTTCATTAACTTTGAGCTTTGTATCATATAAAAAATTTTTTTATTTTCATTTTCCTTATCTATTTCAAATATTTTTGAAAATTCGTTATTCATATTTGAAGAATATAGTTTCATAATAGAGCAAGGCCATATTTCTTTTTCAAAACTTTTAAATATATTTAATTTTATTAATAAATTTAAATTATTATTTGGAATAGCAATTGTTCTATTTGATTTTAAATTCTTGGCAAAGCTATCTGTTATGAGGTCTATTTCACAATTAAGTTTCGAAAGGCTAATAGCTGTTATTAAACCTGTCAAGCCTCCACCAATAATGCAAATTTTTTGCTTTTTCATGATTTAATTTTTATTAATTAATTTTAACAATTATTAATAAATGATACAAAGTGAATTAAATGATTTGGAAAAAATGAATTCTCAAATTTTGTTAAAAATCAATAACTTTGTAAAAAACAGATTAATAGAATTACTTGGATCACTTCTAATAGTAGTTAGTATTTTTCTTTTATTATCAATTACAACCTACTCGGGTGGACAAGAAAATTTTATATTCAAACCAGAAAATTTTGATATGGACTATAAAAATTTTGGTGGGTTTTATGGCAGCGCAAGTTCTGATTTTCTACTGCAGTCTATAGGTTTAGTTTCGTTTTTATTTGTACTTAATTTGTCTTTTTGGGGTTTTAAAATTATTACTAAAAAAAAAATCCATAATTTTATTACAAAAATATTTTATACATTAATATATCTAGTTTCAGGTAGTGTTTTTCTAAATATTGCATTTCCATTTTCTCACTGGTTATCTGATCACGGAAATGGAGGTTTTGTTGGTCAATCAATTAAAGAATTCATATATTATTTTTTTCCTTTTATTGAAAATAAATATATATCTTATATTTTAATTTTATTAACTGTTGTATTTTTTATTTTAAGTCTAAGTATAAAATTAAGTGAGATTTTAAAAATAATATTCTTTCCTTTTATTGTAATTAAAAAAATTTTTGTTTTTTTTAAAAAAGATAAAGAAAAATTATATACTAATCATGAAAAAATAAATTATACCGAGCCGGAAAATTCAGATGAACAAAATTATAAAGAAAAACAACCTATTTTACCCTTTTCCAAAAAAAGAGAAACTATTAATGAAAAAAATATTTTTAAATTACCGTTTATAGATTTTTTAAAAAAAAATATTGAGCTGAGAAATAAAAAGAATATTGATGATTCTGAATTAAAAAAAAATTCTCAATTTTTAGAAAAAATTTTACTTGATTTTGGAGTAGAAGGTAAAATTAAAAGAATAAGCTGTGGGCCTGTTGTAACTTTAAATGAATTTGAACCTGCTTCTGGAATAAAAGTTTCAAAAATAGTTAATTTGGCAGATGATATAGCAAGAAATACTAGCTCAATTTCAACTAGAGTAGCAACAATACCTGGAAAAAATACAATTGGTATTGAAATTCCAAATTCTAAAAGGGAAAACGTATTTTTAAGTGAAATTATTAATGATGAAAAATTTAATAAAAAAGAAACAAAATTACCTATTGCATTAGGAAAAAGTATTTCTGGACTACCAATCATTGGAGATCTATCTGCAATGCCTCATTTATTAATTGCTGGAACTACAGGCTCAGGAAAGTCCGTTTGTATTAATACTACAATTTTATCTTTACTTTATAAATATACTCCAGAAAAATGTAATTTAATTTTAATAGATCCGAAAATGTTAGAATTATCTGCCTATGAAGGAATACCTCATTTATTATGTCCAGTAATTACTGAAGCTAAAAAAGCTACCGCAGCACTTAGCTGGACAGTTAAAGAAATGGAAAGCCGATACAAGTTGATGACTAGCGTGGGCGTTAAAAACATTGATGGATATAATCTTAAACACAAAAAACATATGCCATACATAGTAGTAATAGTTGATGAAATGTCAGATTTAATGATGGTGGCTGGAAAGGAAATAGAAAATTACATTCAAAGATTGTCTCAAATGGCAAGAGCGGCTGGAATTCATATTATAATGGCAACTCAAAGACCAAGCGTTGATGTTATTACTGGAACAATTAAAGCAAATTTTCCTACAAGAATTTCTTTCCAGGTAAGTTCAAAAATTGATAGTAGGACAATCTTAGGAGAGCAGGGAGCTGAACAATTATTAGGTAAAGGGGATATGCTGTTCATGTCTTCAGCTAATAGAATAATAAGAATTCATGCGCCTTTTGTTTCAGAATCGGAAATAGAAAAGGTAAATAGTTTTTTAAGATCTCAAGGTAAACCAGATTATATTGATGAAATTACAATAATTAAAGATGGTGACTCTAACTTTGCGGAAACAAACGATAATGAGAAAGATGAATTATATAACAAAGCAGTGGATATAATAAAATCTGAAGGAAAAGCATCAACAAGTTTCTTACAAAGAAAACTACAAATCGGATACAATAGAGCCGCAAGAATTATGGAAACTATGGAAAAAGAAGGAATTGTAGGCCAGGCTAATCATGTAGGAAAAAGAGAAATTCTATAGGTCAAATTTGAAAAATAAAATTAAATTAAATTTATTAGCAATATTTTTTTATTTTTTTCTTTTAAATATTTCGCAAGCAAATTTTCAGGAACAATTAATAAATAAATATAAAGAAATTAATACTTTATCTTTTGATTTTACACAAAAAATTGGAGATAAAATTGAGATTGGCAATTGCTACATTAAATATCCACTACTTATGAAATGTGAATATCCTAAAAAGAAGAAACTTATAATTGCAAATGGTAAAACGTTAGCAATAGTGAAAAATCGTTATAAGAAAATTTATCAGTATCCTTTAAAAAAAACGCCTTTGTTTTACATACTAAATAAAGAAAATATTTTAGATATAATTCATAATTATGAACCATCAAATATGGATAACGATGTAATAGAATATGAATTAACAGACTCGAATTCGAATAAAATTAATATCTTTTTTGACAAAAATTCACTGCTTCTTTCTGGATGGAAAACTATAGATGCCTATTCTAACGAAGTTAATTTTCTTATAGAAAATATAAAAACAAATATCTTTGTTGAAAATAAAATTTTTAAAATACCAAAAGAAGAAGATCTTTAAGAGACCATTTTTCCAATTTTTTCTCCACCAAAAATATGGAAATGTAAATGAGGAACTTCTTGTCCTCCATTTTCTCCTACATTAACCAAAGATCTGTATCCCCCACCTTTAACTGCTTCGGAAACACCTAATTTTTTAGCAACTGTCCCTATTCCTTTAATTAAACCGACAATCTCTTTTTCAGATGCTTTGGATGAAAAGTCATCTAAATTTACATAAGCACCCTTAGGAATTACCAGTGCGTGAATTTTTTTTTGAGGATTTACATCATAAAAAGACAAGACATATTCATCTTCATAGATTTTTTTACAAGGAATTTCGCCTCTAAGAATTTTAGCAAAAATATTATTTTTATCGTAATCCATTCTATTTCTTTTTCATTAATTAATAAAAAAATGATAAATTAATAAGCCAATAATTATGCCCTTAATAAATGATATCCAAAGAACTCCATAATCAGAAACGTTTAGTTTTTTTTTCCAATATTCTATATATCTTTTATGCCAATTTATCATTTTTGTCTTTTCTTTAACTCATCCATTACATCCTCAATTTTAATACCATTTGCTTCTAAAAGCACCATCAGATGATATAAAACATCTGCGGCTTCATGAACTTTGTTTGTATTTTTTTCAATAGCCTGAATAAGTTCTGCTATTTCTTCTTTAATTTTTTCAACACTTAACTTTTTGTTTTTTAATAATTTATACGTATAAGATTCCTCAGCAGAGGATCCTTTTCTTTGACGAATAATAGCAATCAATTCTTCTAAAGTTTTAAGCATTTATCAGATTCTTACAGGAATTCCCTTTGAGTCTAAATATTTTTTTGCATCTTGTATTGAAAACTCGCCGAAATGAAAAATTGATGCTGCTAATACAGCATTTGCTTTTCCAATTTTTATACCTTGGTGTAAGTGTTCTAAACCACCAACACCTCCTGAAGCAATAACCGGTATATTTACAAGACTAGATACTTTTTTCGTTAGATCTAAATCATAACCTTTTTTTGTCCCATCTCTATCCATTGAAGTAAGTAATATTTCTCCAGCTCCCATTGTTTCCATCTTTTCCACAAATTTCATAGCATCTATTCCTGTGGATTTTCTTCCTCCGTGAGTAAATATTTCCCACTTATTTTCTTTAACTTTTTTTGCATCTACTGCAACAACGATACACTGAGAACCAAATTTTTCTGCACTTTCTTTAACTAAATTTTTATTATTAACTGCTGCTGTATTTATTGATACCTTGTCAGCTCCAGCTAATAATAAATTTCTTATATCTTCTAAAGTACGAACACCTCCACCTACCGTCAGGGGCATAAAACATTTTTCTGCAGTTTTTTTAACAGTATCTAATATAATATTCCTGTTTTCATTTGAGGCTGTAATATCTAAGAAACATAACTCGTCAGCTCCTTGCTCATCGTATATTTTAGCTTGCTCTACAGGATCTCCCGCGTCAATTAAATCTACAAAGTTAATTCCTTTAACCACTCTGCCATTTTTTACATCTAAACAAGGTATAATTCTATTTTTTAACATTTTATATCTCTTTTGCTAATTCTTTAATTTTTACATCTCCATCATAAATTGATTTACCAACTATTATGCCTTCAATATTTGGGTTATTAAGAGATTTAATTTTTTTAATGTCTTCTATAGAAGATATTCCTCCAGATATAATAAAAGGTATTTTTACTTTATTGGATAACTCAATTGCATCCTTTATATTTGGACCCTCTTTTGTTCCATCTTTATTAATATCTGTGTAGATAATTCTAGAAACTCCAAAATTTTGAATTTCTTTTAAAAAATTAGCAGCTAAAATATTAGTTTGTTTTTTCCAACCTGATAAAAAAATAAAACCATCTTTTACATCTAAAGATACAGCAATTTTATTTTTAAATTTTTCGCAGACAGTCTTTAATAAATCCTTATTTTCAACTGCAGCAGTTCCAATAATAACTTTATCAACTCCACTTTTAACCCAATTATCTACATCATCAATAGTTCTTATTCCTCCACCAATTTGAATTTTTAATTTAAGATTTTTAAGTATTTCTTTAACAATATTTGAATTAGATGCTTTTTCTTGTAAAGCACCATCCAAATCAACAATATGAATATTGTTAAATCCGTTTTGAAAATATATTTTAGCTTGATCAAATGGAGATTTCTCATAAGAAGTCATTTGATTAAAATCTCCTTTTATAAGTCTAACACATTTACCATCTTTAATATCAATTGCAGGAAAAATTATCATCACAGTTTCCATTTCAAAAAATTTTCTAAAATAATTAAACCATTTTTTTGGCTTTTCTCAGGGTGAAATTGAGTTCCAATAATATTTTCTTTTTCTATTGATGCTATTATTGAGTTACCATAATTCGTTGTTGCAACTACACAATCTTTTTGTTTTGTCATAAATTCATAACTATGAATAAAATACATATGGGATTTGTTTTTAATATTAGAAAAAAGAAAACAGTCTTTTTTAAGTTCTATTTCGTTCCAACCCATGTGAGGTAATTTGATTTTTTTATTAATATTATTTATTTTTCTAACTTCGGCATCAATCCATCCAAATCCTTCTGTTTTCTGCCTTTCGTAACCAATTTTTGCAAACAACTGCATACCAACACATATGCCTAAAATAGGTTTTTTCTTTTCTAAAACAAATTCATTTAAAGTTTCATTCAATCCTGGTATTTTTTTTATACCTGAATAACAATCTCCAAAAGAACCTTGGCCTGGTAAAACTATTTTATCTGACTCTTTAATAATTTTGGGATCGCTAGTTACCAATATTTTAGAACTTGCATTTACATTTTGAGCGGCTGCCTCAAGTGCTTTAGCCGCTGACTTTAAGTTGCCAGAACCATAATCAATTACTGTAATGGACATTTTTATTTTATAAAACGCCTTTAGTTGAAGGAACTTTGTTTTTAATTCTCTTGTCTACTTCTATAGCTTCTCTTAGTGATCTAGCAAGTCCTTTAAAACAAGATTCGATTATGTGGTGGCTGTTATCTCCGTAAACATTTTCAACATGCAGTGTAATTCCGGCGGCTTGTGAGAAAGCTTGGAACCATTCTTTAAATAGCTCTGTATCCATTTCTCCCAATTTTTCTACTTTTAGTTTTACTTTCCAAATTAAATAAGGTCTATTTGATACATCCATGGTTACTCGAGTTAATGTCTCATCCATTGGAATTAGCGCATGAGCATATCTTTTTATTCCTTTTGATGAACCGAGTGCTTTTTTAATACATTCACCAATTGCAATTCCTGTATCTTCTGTAGTGTGATGTAAATCAATATGCGTATCACCTTTGGCTGATACTTTTAAATCAATTAAAGAATGCTTAGATAATTGCTCCAACATGTGATTTAAAAAACCTATTTTGGTATCTATTTTGTAAGATCCTTTACCATCGAGATTTGTTTCAACAACTATGTTGGTTTCCTTAGTCTTTCTGTTTATTTTAGCTTTTCTTGCCATACCGGGATCCTGTAATATCAGGCTATATATATAATTCAAGACTATATCAATAAATCCAACTTTTGCCCTTGAAGATGCTAAATAAATCTCCACATTAGTTAGTACTATGAGTAATAATTCAAATTGGCACGGAACTACAATTGTACTGATTAGAAAAGGGAAAGATGTTGTGGTTGCGGGTGATGGACAAGTTAGTCTTGGCAACACAGTAATTAAAAGTACAGCCAAAAAGGTTCGTAAAATAGATAAAAGAAATGTTATAGCTGGTTTTGCAGGATCTACTGCAGATGCTTTAACTTTATTTGAAAGGTTAGAAGCTAAATTAGAAAAACATGCAGGAAATCTTACGAGGGCAGCTGTTGAATTAGCAAAAGATTGGAGAACAGATAAATATTTAAGAAGATTAGAAGCTTTGATGGCAATCGCTGATAAAGAAAAAAGTTTTATAATTTCTGGTACTGGTGATGTTTTGGAGCCTGAAGAAGGTATCATTGGTATTGGATCTGGCGGTAATTACGCCTTAGCTGCTGCAAAAGTTTTAATGGACTCAAAAATGACAGCAGAAGAAATTGCTAAAAAATCCATTCAAGTAGCCTCAGAAATATGTGTTTTTACAAATAACAATATAACCGTAGAAAAAATTTAAAATTAATGAAACAAAAAACAAATATTACATCTTTGCCGCCAAGAAACTCTAAACAAGAAAAAGATGATAAATCTGTTGTTTCATCTCTTTCACCAAGAGAAATAGTTTCTGAATTAGATCGTTATGTAATTGGCCAAAATGCTGCAAAAAGAGCCGTGGCAATAGCTCTTAGAAATAGATGGAGAAGACAGGCTTTAAAAGGTGATATGAAAGATGAAGTATTGCCAAAAAATATTCTTATGATAGGACCAACAGGAGTTGGCAAAACAGAAATTTCAAGAAGACTTTCTAAATTAGCAGAAGCCCCATTCATAAAAGTCGAAGCTACTCGCTTCACTGAAGTTGGTTACGTAGGACGGGACGTCGAACAAATAATAAGAGATTTGCTCGAAATAGCTATAGCTATTGAAAAAGAACGAATGAGAAAAGAAGTATATACCAAAGCACAGCAAGCTGCAGAAGAACGCGTTCTAAATGCGCTTGTTGGAAATAAAGCTAGTGTCGCAACAAGGGAAAGTTTCAGAAAAAGATTAAGAAATGGAGATCTTGATAATAACGAAATCGAAATCGAAGTAAATGATGCTCCAAATATGCCTAGTTTTGAAATTCCTGGAATGCCAGGTGCAAATGTAGGAATGATAAATATCTCTGAAATGTTAGGCAAGAATATAAAAAAAGGAAAAAAGAAAAAAATGTCCATTAAAGAATCGCATGAAATTTTAATTGCTGAAGAATCTGATAAAATGATTGAACAAGATGCAATAATTAATAGTGCAAAAATTTCAACTGAAAATAATGGTATAGTTTTTTTAGATGAAATAGATAAAGTATCAGCCAGGGGTGATCGGATTGGTGGAGATGTTTCAAGAGAGGGTGTGCAACGCGATTTACTTCCTTTAATAGAAGGTACAACTGTAAGTACAAAACATGGTCCTATAAAAACTGATCATATATTATTTATTGCTTCTGGAGCATTTCAGCTTGCCAAACCTTCCGATTTATTACCTGAATTGCAAGGAAGATTGCCGATTAGAGTTGAATTAAATGCTTTAACTAGTGAAGATTTTAGAAGAATATTAGAAGAGCCTGATAATAGTTTAATTAAGCAGTACAAAGCATTGTTGCAAACGGAAAATGTAATTTTAGAATTTACAAAAGATGGAATAGAAACTATTGCAAAGCTTGCAACGGAAATTAACTCAAGTATAGAAAATATTGGAGCAAGAAGATTGCATACTATTATTGAAAAAGTTTTGGACGAAATTAGTTTTACAGCTACCGATCGTGGTGGAGAAACAATAATAATAGATAAAAATTATATTACAAAAAATCTTGGTGAATTAGCAAAAGACACCGATTTATCAAAATTTATTCTTTAATTTTATTTTTATCTTTCAAAAAAAGATAAATTGCGCCTTCCCCACCATCCTTAATATCAGCTTGGGATATTTTCTTCACAATTTTCGTTAGATCTATTTCATTTTCAATAAAATTTTGCACAGAGTATCTCAAAATATTCATTTTATCTGACTTATATGGATCGCTATAAACCTTTGATCTTGAACCTTTTCCAGTAATGATGATTACTTTTTTATAACCTGCTTCATATGATTTAATTAAAAAAAATTTTACTTCTTCGTTAGCTTTGCTTATTGAAAGTCCATGAAGATCTATTTTTTTTGTTCTATTTTTTTTAATATAATTTATTGATTCTTCAGAATCTTTATCATAAACGCTATCAGTATTATTGATAAAATTATTCCAATCCTTTTCGTCCTTGGATGTTACTAATTTTTCTTTTTTCACTAATTTTTAGATGTACCAACCAAATACCAAGTAGGATCTTGGCTCCACATGTTTTTTGAAAATTCCCAAACATCATTTACTGTTTTTATGGAATCTGGATTTCCTTCAACTATCTTATTATTTTTGTCTTTTACACAAGTAATTATTTCACTTACAAAATTAACAGTTACCTTATAAAGGTTTTCAATTTTCTTAAACTCTAATACTTTTGAAGATTTTAGTCCTATAAAAGTTGTTTCATATTTTAATTCCTTGCTTTTTCTTTCATCTATTACTTCAGAAAAACGATTAAACATATTTCTTTCCAACAAGCCTCTTAATGCTTTTTTATCTCCTTTAGCAAACGATGTAATTATTTGTTCGTAAGCTATTTCTGCACCTTTCAGAAATTGTTTTTTCGCTTCCTCATCTATATTTCCAGACTTTATAGCCTCATTATTTTCGATGTCTTTAAGAGTTTCCATTCCTTTTGGAAAATATCTACTGATTGGTTTAGACTGATGGCCAGTTTTTCTCCCTAGAATATTTCTTAATCTAAGTATTATAAAACCAGCAAACATCGCCAATATTATTATATCTACAAAACCAAATTGACCGCTCATATATGATTTTTGATTATAGTACTTTAATGATATAGTATGCAAACATAAATAATCACACAAATGAACGCAGTTCTTCTTTTTATAATTGGTATTCCTTTAATAGAAATTTATTTGATGATAAAAATTGGTGGCACGATAGGTGCGTTTAATACGATATTTTTAATTTTTTTCACCGCAGTAACTGGAATATATTTTGCTAGGCTTGAGGGTCTTAACACAATTAGATCGGGGTTCGGACAATTAATTAGAAATGAAATACCTATGCACGAAATAATTTCAGGAGCAGCAATAGCTTTTGCGGCTTTCTTGCTTATAATTCCAGGTTTTTTAACAGATTTTTTTGGTTTTCTTCTATTAATTCCAATTACTAGAAAAATTTTATTAAAAAATGTTTTCTCCAAATTTAAAAAAAATGAAATAAACCAAGATATTATTGAAGGTGATTTTACAGAAGAAAAAAATAATAATAATCACAAAAAGGATAATTAATTGAATTACACAATTATATCAAAATTTATTAAAGATATTTCTTTTGAAATACCAAACGTAGAAACATTTACAATGTTAGAAAAAGAAATATCAAAATATAATTTGACCTTTGATATTAAGAGTAAAAAATTTAAAAATAATATAATTGAGGTTAATACCATTTTAAAAATTATTCCTGGAGAAGAAATAAAACATAAGATGTTAGCTGAAATTAACCTAACATCTCTGGTTTCTATAGAATATGTGAAGGATGTTGATAAAAAAGAATTAGAAAAAATTGCACTAATAAAAGTTCCAACTGATATTTATCCAACTTTATATGAAACGTTTGTTTATCTATTTTCACAAGCAGGCGTAAAAAATATTAGTATAGAAAAAGAAGTAAATTTTGAAAAAATGTATAATGAAAAATTTAAATCTTAATTAAAAAAATTTTTTTGCAGAGAGGTTTTAAGGTAGTTTTCATGTAATTTAATTTCTTCTTGGTTTGGTTTTATTACTTTTCTTTTATTTTTGTATATTTCAATTTTTTCTTTATTAATTTTTTCATTGATAAATTCAGTATTACTAAAATTTAATTTTGGTGA
>Ga0066866_10000952_pt1 | contig 11743 bp, 8 predicted proteins | sample ETN01SmetaG_3_FD_66435 | JGI IMG/M metagenome (GOLD analysis project Ga0066866, IMG submission 66435) | Marine microbial and viral communities from oxygen minimum zone, Eastern Pacific Ocean - ETNP2014F12-01SV263 | ecosystem: Environmental > Aquatic > Marine > Oceanic ...
TGAGATAAACGCCCAGCAGCTTCTGTTAGATGGGCAACAGTACTAGCGGTAGCTCTGAGCTCATTACGGGGATTACCAAGGAGCACAGCGAGACGTCCTGTGCCAAGCAATTCCATTAGTCGTCTTAGTTCTCCCTGCCAAAGGATTGCTAGCGACAATGAACAAGCCAAGACCATCGCATCGACTAACTGTGAGGTGAGCGGAAGTTTGTCCCACCGCTGCACAAACCAGGCCAGAGCAACCAGAAAGAGATACCCCCTCAACAACCAGAGGGTTCGACGTTCGTTGACCCTAGAAAAGAGAAGGACGCCAAGAGCCGAAGCAAACACAACATCAAGCAGGCGTAGATCCAACGGGACCCCCCACAAGTTCACGCCTACTCCCCTCTCACACCTACTTAGCCTAACGCTACAAATCGTTCCGGCATAACGTCATAACGAAGAAGGTCTTCAGATTGTTCCCGCCGCTGCACCAACTCCGAGTGACCTGAATGAACAAGTACTGCTGCAGGTCGTGGAATGCGATTGTAATTTGAACTCATCGAAGCGTTATAGGCACCTGTAGCAAAGACGACCAAAACTTCTCCGCTACTGGCACGAGGCAGCTCAATATCCTTAAGCAACACATCCCCAGATTCACAGTGCTTACCGGCAAGAGCGATTGTCTCTTCAGGTGATGCCAACGGCCTATCGGCGAGGCAGGCCGTATAAAGAGACTGATAGGTAATTGGGCGAGGGTTGTCACTCATACCCCCATCAATAGAGATATAAGTACGCAGACCTGGAATGCTCTTGCGAGATCCCACCCTATAAAGGGTGACGCCAGCATTAGCAACCAAAGAGCGTCCTGGCTCACACATCAAACGAGGAAGATCAAGCTTGCGTGAACGACAAGCTTGATCAACTGCCTGGGCTACCAACTTGACCCACTCATCAATCGACGGTGGATCATCAGAAGTGACATATCGAACACCAAGGCCACCACCAACGTTTAGGTTCTCAACAGGGTGTCCCATGCTCCTGGCAAGTTGCAGAGCATCAACCATCACATTTACTAAATCCCGATGAGGATCTAATTCAAAAATTTGCGAACCAATGTGAGCATGAATTCCAGTCAGCCTTGCCCATCGACAGTCAAGCAACTGCTTCAATACCGGTTCTAGCTGATCTGGATCAAACCCAAACTTGCTATCAAGATGTCCTGTACGAATGTATTCGTGGGTGTGACATTCGATTCCCGGAGTGAAGCGCAACATTAACTCTGCAGGATCTCCTCCAACCGGCACCAATTCCGCTAGACGATCAAGATCATGCTGATTATCAACAACGATTGTGACGCCATTGCGGTATGCCAGTGACAACTCCTCGTCAGACTTGTTATTGCCATGAAGCACTATGCGATCAGTAGGAACCCCTCCCCTCAGAGCCGTAAGCAACTCACCGGCTGACACCGCATCTAGCCCCAATCCTTCTGAAGCCACAAGGCTGCTCATCATCAATGAGCTATTAGCTTTCGAGGCATAAATGGGAAGAGATGGCCCCGGATAGTGACGCAGTAGTGCATTTCGGTAGGCCTGGCAAGCAGCCCTCAACGTGGCTTCATCAAGCACATATAGAGGAGTGCCATAACACTCAGCCAATGCTGTTAGCTGACAGCCTCCTACAAGCAAACTTCCTTGCACATCGAGCTCAGTTGAGATCGGCGCAAGGTTGAGATTGGGACTAAATGGATCCCGCCCAGGCTCATAGGGGCTAGATGTGACCATAGTGATAAACGAAGAGACCATCCAGAGTGATCAATGTAGGGATCAATCCCCCAAGCAAGTGTTATGCATGTTTGAGCACGACATCCCTACAAGAGAAGTTATCCGTCTCGGACCAGAACAAATACATGAGTGCCTGGAGCTAGACAGACTCGCTCTGAATGGACTATGGAGCAAAAAGCAATGGCAGCAGGAACTTTTCGATTCACGCCGCCTGTGCATGGGATTGCTCAGATCGTCAAAGCTGCTGGCTTTAGCCTGTGGATGGTTAGTGGTGGACGAACTGCATCTAACCGCAATAGCTGTTCATCCTCAGCATCGCCGACAGGGTCACGCCCGCCTGGTGTTATCAAGGTTGCTTCAGGAGGCCCATCTAGCTGGTGCCGCCCAGGCAACACTCGAAGTCTCCAGCACTAATTCGGCGGCTAGGGAGCTCTATAAGAGCTGCGGCTTCAAGACCGCAGGATGTCGTCATCACTATTACAGTGACGGCCAAGATGCCCTAATTCAGTGGCGAAGCCTGAACGATAAGAACACACAAAGAAAGACAATCTGAGACGGTGTGGATAACCGCCCAAAAAACACAATAAATAAGCACATTTTCGCGATCTCATTATAACAATTTAGGTTTTAAACACCTTTGCCTAACAAGGAAAAGACCTAATAATCATGTGTGCCACATTTTCACACCAATCCTGATAAGTTAGATACATATATCAAGTGCCCCGGACCATGTTCGAGCGGTTTACCGAGAAGGCCATCAAGGTGATCATGTTGGCCCAGGAAGAGGCCCGCCGCCTTGGCCACAACTTCGTTGGCACCGAGCAGATTCTCTTGGGTTTGATCGGTGAAGGCACTGGTGTAGCAGCAAAAGTGCTCAAGTCCATGGGCGTGAACCTTAAGGACGCACGCGTTGAAGTGGAAAAGATCATTGGCCGTGGCTCAGGCTTCGTAGCCGTAGAAATCCCTTTCACCCCGCGAGCAAAGCGTGTCCTAGAACTCTCGCTAGAAGAAGCACGCCAACTTGGCCACAACTACATCGGCACAGAACATCTGCTGCTTGGCCTGATCCGCGAGGGTGAAGGTGTAGCAGCCCGGGTGCTGGAAAACCTTGGCGTAGACCTGACAAAAGTGCGTACCCAAGTAATCCGCATGCTTGGCGAAACCGCCGAAGTGTCCGCAGGCGGAGGGGGTGGGAAAGGATCCACGAAGACAGCCACTCTCGATGAATTCGGCAGCAACCTGACCCAACTAGCCAGCGAATCCAAACTTGATCCAGTTGTCGGGCGACAAAACGAAATCGAGCGAGTTATTCAAATCCTAGGCAGACGTACCAAGAACAACCCTGTACTAATTGGAGAACCTGGAGTAGGCAAAACAGCGATCGCTGAAGGCCTTGCTCAACGTATCCAGCAAGGTGATATTCCCGACATTCTTGAAGAGAAGCGTGTCCTCACACTAGATATCGGCCTACTGGTTGCTGGAACCAAATACCGGGGTGAATTCGAAGAACGCCTCAAAAAGATCATGGAAGAGATCAAATCCGCCGGGAATGTGATTCTGGTAATTGACGAAGTGCATACCTTGATTGGAGCAGGGGCTGCCGAGGGTGCCATCGATGCCGCCAACATTCTCAAACCCGCTCTAGCCAGAGGAGAACTGCAGTGCATTGGCGCCACCACCCTGGATGAATACCGAAAGCACATAGAGCGTGATGCCGCCCTGGAACGCCGTTTCCAGCCAGTCATGGTTGGCGAGCCATCGATCGCTGAAACCATTGAGATTCTGCGCGGGCTGCGTGAGCGTTATGAGCAGCATCACCGTCTAAAGATCACAGACGAGGCCCTCGAGGCCGCTGCCACCCTGGGAGATCGCTACATCTCTGACCGATTCCTGCCTGACAAAGCCATCGACTTAATCGATGAAGCCGGCAGCCGAGTTCGTTTACTTAATTCCAAACTTCCACCTGCTGCTAAGGAAGTTGATAAGGAGCTACGCAAGATCCAAAAGGAAAAGGAAGATGCCGTTCGCGATCAGGACTTCACCAAGGCCGGTGAGTTACGTGAAAAAGAGGTTGAACTGAGAGAGAAGATCCGCACTCTGCTTCAGAGCAGTCGCCAAAACAGCGAGGAACAATCCCCCACAGAAACAGCTGCTGTTGATAGCTCAACCCAGGAGAATCCCACTGCTCAAACTGAAAATGACACGGCGACAACGACAACAACAGATCAGCTCACAACACCACTAGTAAAAGAGGAAGATATTGCCAACATCGTTGCTTCCTGGACTGGCGTACCAGTGCAGAAACTAACTGAAAGTGAATCAGTAAAACTTCTCAATATGGAAGATACTCTCCATCAAAGACTGATTGGCCAAGACGAAGCTGTCAAAGCGGTCTCCAAAGCTATACGTAGGGCAAGGGTTGGACTCAAAAACCCCAATCGCCCAATTGCCAGCTTCATCTTTTCTGGACCTACCGGCGTTGGTAAAACCGAGCTAACTAAATCTCTCGCCACTTACTTCTTTGGTAGTGAGGATGCCATGATCCGACTCGACATGTCGGAATTCATGGAGCGGCACACGGTCAGCAAACTGATCGGTTCGCCTCCAGGCTATGTAGGATTCAATGAAGGGGGACAACTCACCGAAGCAGTACGTCGCAAGCCTTATACGGTCGTGCTCTTCGATGAAATAGAAAAAGCACATCCAGACGTATTCAACCTGTTGCTTCAATTGCTTGAAGAGGGTCGGCTGACTGACTCAAAAGGTAGAACAGTTGACTTCAAGAACACCTTGATCATTATGACTTCGAATATCGGTTCAAAAGTGATTGAGAAAGGAGGAGGAGGACTTGGCTTTGAGTTCTCAGGTGAAAACGCAGAAGAAAGTCAATACAACCGGATCAAATCCCTGGTTAACGAAGAACTAAAACAATACTTCCGTCCTGAATTTCTAAACCGTCTCGATGAAATCATCGTCTTCCGTCAACTCAGCAGAGACGAGGTGAAAGAAATCGCCGAGATCATGCTCAAAGAAGTGTTCTCTCGCATGCAAGACAAAGGGATCACTCTCACTGTTTCAGATGCATTCAAGGAGCGACTAGTGGAAGAGGGATACAACCCCTCTTATGGAGCGAGACCACTGCGAAGGGCTGTCATGCGACTGATGGAAGACAGTCTTGCCGAGGAAGTACTTACTGGCCGCATCAAGGACGGTGATGCGGCAGAGATGGACGTAGATGACAACAAACAGATCGTTGTACGCAATGTCAGCAAAAGCACCGCCACACCAGAACTAGCTGGAGCAGGCGTCTGACACCTGTCCAAATCAATGAACAAAAACAATTTGTCTGAGGCGGACTCTCACTGCTCTCACTCCATCGCCCCCGCAAAGGTTGTTAGAGGAGAAAGAGCGTGGGAAGAAAGCCATCAACTCATTGCCTCGATTTGCCGCTCACCTTTACTTCTTGGTCGCAGCAAAGCCACGGCTGTATTGCGCCAGGGATTACTCAGCAACCTCAAGAGCCTTGGACTCAACACAGTTTCTGCTGAGCTCAAGCACGATTGTTGCGAGATGGATCTCAATCGGATCAATTGTCTTGCCTTGTACAACTCCTGCGACGGTGTGGTTGCCGCAGGTGGGGGCAAGGTACTAGATGCCGGGAAGCTTTTGGCCCATCGGCTGGGCATCCCATGCATCACAGTTCCCCTTAGTGCAGCCACCTGTGCCGGTTGGACCGCCCTGGCCAATATCTATTCACCAACAGGTGCTTTTCAACGCGATGAAGTTCTGGCTCGATGCCCACAACTGATGATCTTTGATCATGGTCTCGTGCGTCAGGCTCCTCCCCGGACTCTCGCAAGCGGCATCGCAGATGCAATCGCCAAGTGGTACGAAGCATCTGTCAGCTGTGGCTCCAGCAACGATGGCTTGATTCAGCAAGCGGTACAGATGGCAAGAGTATTGCGGGATCAACTACTAATCGATGGGCCTGAAGCCCTTCGGGATCCAAACAGCCTTGCCTGGATCAAGGTTGCCGAAGCCTGTGCACTCACAGCAGGCCTAATTGGAGGAATTGGCGGTTCTCGCTGCCGTACTGTCGCAGCCCATGCAGTGCACAATGGACTCACCCAATTAGAAGCCTGCCATGAAATGCTTCATGGAGAAAAAGTGGGTTACGGAATTCTTGTCCAGTTGCGCCTTGAGGAGATCATCGGAGGCAATCAACTAGCCGGTCAAGCCAGGCGCCAACTCCTTCAATTCCTACGAAAGCTTGATTTACCGGTAAGCCTTGATGACCTAGGTCTATCGAAAGTGAGTCTTATTGAGCTAAAAGAAGTCTGCCGATTTGCCTGCCAAGCAGACTCTGATCTGCATCACCTACCGTTCGCCATCAGCCCTAGTTCCCTGCTCGAAGCCCTCGTAGCTGCCGACAAAGATGAGCAGTTGATAGTCGAATCCAAAGACACATAGCAAAGCACTGCCTCTTGAACCCCACAAATGGGATGAAAAGCGAAGAAATCGACTCAGCAGAAACCCTGATACACCGGCTCATACCAGAACTTCTGGATCCGTTGGCTCGTGAGCTCGCCATGCAGGTGCAGTGGTGGCCTTTATTAGGTCTGAACACAGGCTCTACAACAAAGCCTGTTCCCTACCCCGTAGTAATCACTGGCAAGGGTTCACCACTGCTTCTGTTGCATGGTTTTGATAGCAGTTTCCTTGAATTTCGTCGTCTGGCGCCTTTATTAAGTGCTCACCATCAACTTGTGATCCCGGATCTACATGGCTTTGGCTTCTCTCCTCGTCCCCCTGACGCTGAATATGGGCCTGAGGCTCTTATCCGCCATCTCGACAAAGTTCTTACCAATATGCCCTGCAGCTCTCCTGTAGGTGTAATCGGAGCTTCCATGGGTGGTGCTATTGCCATGAAGCTTGCACGGCTTCACCCCAAACGAATCAACCGCTTGCTCTTGCTATCCCCTGCAGGACTAACAGGTCGACCAAAACCTATACCTCGAGGACTTGACCGGCTAGGCGTATGGATCCTCAGCAGACCTGAAGTTCGACGGAGAATATGCCAGCAAGCATTTGCCGATCCCAATACTTGCGTTGGAGATGCTGAAGAGCAAATCGCTTCACTCCATCTACAAGTATCGGGCTGGGGTAGATCACTGGCCGCCTTTGCACGCAGTGGCGGTATGGCTAATTGCGGAGCACCGCTACCCAAGCAACCCTTTCACGTGATCTGGGGTGCCAACGACCGTATCCTTAGTAGATCTCAAAGACAGGAAGCACTCTCCCTGTTGGGGAAACACGTAGAAGAACTCGACGACTGCGGCCATCTGCCCCATCTCGATCACCCCAAGGTTGTCGCCCAACGCTGGTTAAAAGCCTTCCCCTAGTTATGACAGATAAATCATCCCCAGGCACGGGCCCTTTACTGCAAATACTGGCCAGTGGTCTACAGATTTGGATCCGCCGACAATGTGATGCAGTTGGTGAGCTGAAACTAGAACTGCACGGATCTGCTCTGGGACTATTGCGAGGTCGTCTTGCAGGAGTCAACCTCAATGCCAAAGAGGTGATCTATCAGGGACTGCCAATACATCATGCTGAATTAAAGAGCGGCCCACTGAAATTGAACATGAATATCGGCAAATCAATTCAGCCATTGAGTTTGCAGCAAAGCTTCGATCTTGCGGGCAATGTATCAATGACAGACAAAGGTCTTAATCAGGTTCTGCTATCAGCCCCATGGAACTGGCTTGGCGATTGGCTAGCAGCAGAACTCATTGGCATAACACCACTTGGTGGACTTAGAATTGATAACGACACTCTAGAACTACAGGCTTCTGCAATCGGTGAAAAAGACCCAACAAGACGGCGCTTTTTAATCAGAGCGGATGCAGGAACCATACTAATTCGCCACCTAGATGTGGACACTGAGGCATCATTGCCAATGGATCCATCAATACAAATTGAAGAAGCATTATTAAAAGCAGGACAACTCCACCTCAGAGGTCGAGCATCAGTAATACCATGAACTCATTAACTAATTACAGAAAACATGAGTGTTACTGAGTAATACACCACTGCAGGAGTAAAAAGGTAACTATCTATGCGATCAAGTATGCCGCCATGGCCAGGAAGTGCATCACCAGAATCTTTAAGGCCAGCATCTCGTTTCATCATCGACTCGATTAGGTCACCAACCAAGGCAAACAATGCAACCAAACCTCCGAGCAACCCACCCAGCAAAAAACCAAACGGCCAACCCATTAACTCACCTGCAAATGCACCAATAGTCATTGCACAAAGCAGCCCTCCGACAGCACCTTCTACAGTCTTGCCAGGTGAAATAGAAGACAAAGGTAAACGTCCAAAACGACGTCCCAATCCATAAGAGCCGATATCACTGGCAACAATCATCAGACAGGCCATCAAAGTAATTGCCATACCAGGAGTAAACCAACCTGCACACCAATGGGGAAGTTGGCCTAGCCCCGGCGCGAGTTCCAGAGAGCTCAAATTGCGCAATTTCAACCAGTGACTGGGTAAAAATCCCAGATAAAACAGCCCAAAAATAGAAGCAGCAATATCAGCAATGGAACCGGTGATCGGCTGCAACAACAACCAACCGCAAATAGCCGCTCCAGAGAGAGGTAACACTGCCGATGAGAGATCTAATGGCAAGCCACCAACAACTCCCCACTGAGTACTGATAAGCAATAACTGACAGGCGACAAGAGTGGTTTTCGTTGCCGGCCGAATACCTGTGAACTGGGCCATGCGGAAAAACTCCAACAAGGCCAGATGCACAATCACGCACAAACCAACGGTGAACCACCACCCCCCAAGAACGACCACCAACAAACCGAACGCACCAGCGGCGAGGCCACTGCTAATCCGTTGGCGAGAAGAACCGGCTGCAACCATTTTCCATCGAAAGGCCTCTGCTCTCACGCCCGCACCATTGATGGTCTTAAAAGGCCAGAACTTTTACCGTAACAGCTATCTGATCAGGCCAGAAGTGCTGCTGCTCTAACAACCATTCAGCACGCCTCTGGTCCAGCCTTTCGCCTGGCACTAACAAAGGAATTCCTGGGGGATATGGACAAATTAACTCCGTCGCGATCCTCCCTACTGCATCGCCAATAGGAACTTCGCGGCTTTGAGCACGCCAGGCAACACCACAAGGCATTGCAGGTACTGCAATCCGCGGCAAAGGAGGTTTAGCGAAAGCAGGTAAAGATGTGTCCTTGCCATGAGCAGCAAGGAGTCCGTGCCAGCAACGATGCATCAGCCTGGCCAAGCCTCGCTGAGGCGCCAAGCCAATACAGAACGTTAGGCATCCTGGCTCAGGAAGTTCAGCCACCATTCGCCTACCCATCAACCAAACATCTGCATCAAGTCCACTGATGCCTACAACCGCGGTGTGCAGAATCAAACGCAAAGGATCCTGATTTTCGAGCAAGGGCAATCCCAAATCACGAAGTCGACAAGCCAGCTTGCGAGCCTCATCAAGACGAACCCGCAGCTTGCGCAGACCTGCCGGTTTGCGCCACTCATTCAGGGACGCTTCACAAGAAGCCAACAAAAGTGCACTAGGGCTCGTTGTTTGCAACCAGCCGAGACTGCGCTCAATAGCGATGGGATCAACGCGACTACCTTGCAGCCAAAGCACAGCGGTTTGAGCCAAACCTGCTGCAGATTTATGCAGTGAATGAACAATTAAATCAGCACCAGCTGTGATTGCTGAATCAGGTAGATCTGCATCGACACGACTGGCGAAATGCGCTCCATGGGCCTCATCCACTAATACCGGCCAACCTCGACGATGAAGCTCTGCAACCATAGGCTTGAGATCTGTTGCATACCCCTGATATGTGGGATGCACTAAAACTGCAGCTGCGATCTCAACGCCATTGATCGGCAATTCATTCAACACTTCCTGCAACCAGGAATGATTAGGGGGGAACACATGGCCCCTATCAACCATGAAAGGCAGGTCAAACAAAACAGGCGTTAGTTCACCTAATACACAAGCCTGAATCAGGCTGCGATGGACATTGCGTGGCATCAAAACGGCCTGACCGGGCCTTGCTATGGCCAGCAGAGCAGCTTGCAAAAGTCCTGTTGCACCATTGACGCCGTACCAAGCTCGCTCAGCCCCAATATCAACAGCTGCCTTGCGCTGACTCTCAGCCACCGCCCCCTGCTGGATCAATGGCCCACCAATCTCAGGCAATTCCGGCAGATCCCAAAGGCCAGCACGATGCCGCAACATTGCGCGTAGCTCGGACGGTAGTGCCACTCCTCGACCATGGGCGGGAAGATGCAAACTGCGACCGCGGTCGCGAGTCAACAAAGGAAGAAGGCCCATGAATCTGGATCTCGGTTTCTAAAGTCTGTTGATCAACGTGACCGTGCGGTCTGTTGAACATCTCCAATCCATCCTCCACTTCGGCAGCCAGTCAAGGCCCGATGCGCTACGACGCAACTCGAGATCTGCTGTGGTTACTAGCCAGGCCCTGGACGGGGCTGCCCCGACTCATTCATGTGCTCACTTCTCTGCTGACTTTGTCAGTAATGCTGCTTTCTCAGGGCTCTAGCCTCGATGAAGAAGTGCAAAAGCGACTAGCGAAAAGGCTTTTTCGCACTCTCACCAACCTCGGGCCTTGCTTTATCAAGCTGGGGCAAGCCCTCTCCACCAGGCCAGACCTGGTAAATCGTGCATGGCTCGAAGAACTCACCAGTCTTCAAGACAATTTGCCAGCTTTCAGCCATGCCATAGCCCTCAACACTGTGGAAGAAGATCTTGGCGCCCCAGCCGCTCAGCTCTTCGAAGAATTCCCTAGCAAACCAGTTGCTGCCGCAAGCCTTGGCCAGGTTTACAAAGCCCGTCTACATGGCAGTCACTGGGTAGCGGTGAAAGTACAACGTCCTGAACTTGCCTTCATCCTGCGCCGCGATCTGGTAATTATCAGACTGCTTGCTGTTTTTTCGGCACCTATCCTCCCCCTAAATCTGGGATTTGGACTGGGCGAAATCATTGATGAATTCGGCCGCAGCCTATTTGAGGAGATTGATTACGAGAGAGAAGCTGACAATGCTGAACGCTTTGCGACTCTTTTTAATGATGATCAAACGGTGACGATTCCAAGGGTGGAGCGATTGCTTTCATCCCGCCGCGTATTAACCACAAGCTGGATAGATGGAACGAAACTGAGAGACCCTCAAGAGCTGAAAGCTCAACACCTTGATCCAACAGCAATTATTCGTACTGGGGTTATCAGCGGTCTCCAACAACTGCTCGAATTTGGCTATTTCCACGCAGATCCTCACCCCGGAAACATGTTCGCCCTTAGAGGCAAAAGCAAGGGTCGTGGTCATCTGGCCTATGTAGATTTCGGGATGATGGACTCAATTAGTGATTACGATCGGCTCACACTTACCGGCGCAGTAGTTCACATAATCAACCGTGATTTTGACGGCCTCGCCAAAGACTTTCAAGCACTGGGATTCCTTAGCCCAAAGATCGATCTAACTTCTATTGTGCCAGCCCTAGAAGAGGTACTAGGCGGCTCCTTAGGAGAAACAGTAGGGGACTTCAACTTCAAGGCAATAACCGACCGTTTCTCAGAACTAATGTTCGATTACCCGTTCCGAGTCCCGGCGCGTTTTGCCTTGATCATCCGAGCAGTTGTCAGCCAAGAAGGTCTTGCCTTACGGCTGGATCCTGAGTTCAAAATCATCGGAATTGCTTATCCCTATGTAGCCAAACGTCTTCTAGCAGGGGACTCCATAGAGATGCGCGACAAACTTCTAGAGGTGATCTTCGATAAGAATGGACGACTGCATCTGGAGAGAATAGAAAGCCTACTGCAAGTGGTAAGCCAAGATGCTGCAGCAGCGGATGCAGAACTAATCCCAGTTGCCGGGGCAGGGCTGAAACTACTTTTTAGCCAGGATGGAGCC
>Ga0066866_10000961_pt1 | contig 11699 bp, 10 predicted proteins | sample ETN01SmetaG_3_FD_66435 | JGI IMG/M metagenome (GOLD analysis project Ga0066866, IMG submission 66435) | Marine microbial and viral communities from oxygen minimum zone, Eastern Pacific Ocean - ETNP2014F12-01SV263 | ecosystem: Environmental > Aquatic > Marine > Oceanic ...
ATGCAGGATATCTTTAACCAGATGATAGATAATTGAATAAGATTCCAAAAAATGAGATCTTTCGCAAAGTCATTCACATTCTCTCATCTGTAATGCCATTAAGTTATTTATGGATTATAAAGGAAAAGGAAATCATGGTCTTGATTCTTATTTCCATGAGTCTATTTGCCTTCAGCATTGAGTATCTAAGAAATAATAAAAGGTTCTTCTCAAAGTTATTTAATAGTTTGTTTGGTTTTATGCTTCGTGAGACTGAATCAAAGGGTAGACTGACAGGCGCAACTTGGCTCTTGATCGGCTGGAGCATTACAGTAATGCTCTTTGAGATGCCGATAGCAGTTGCTGCGTTACTTTTTCTTTCAATTGGTGATTCCATTGCTGCATTGGCCGGGAAATTATATCCCAAGGGCCAAATTGGTGATAAAACATTTTCGGGAACCTTATTTGGTTTTGTTATTTCTCTTATTCTAGTATTGATGGTCAATCAAGCACTTTTACCAATGGTCATATTACTCGGAGCAATTGCCGCAATGGGGATAGAACTTATTCCTACAAAGGTCAATGATAACTTGACCATACCCATTTTTTCCGGTTCTGTCATGATGTTAATGGACAGGATCATATGACCTTTCTATCTCCTTCAGTATTATGGCTTTTAGGTGCAATTAGCATCCCTATCGCAATACATCTATTAAGTCTATTAAGGCTGAATAAAGTTGAATTCAGTACGATCCAATTCATAAAAGAATTAAAGACCAGTTCAATACGTAAAGTCCAAATCCGAAAATTGACCTTACTAATGATTAGAATCTTGATCATAACTTGTTTGGTAATGATGATGACGCAACCCGTGACTCAAGGATTTATGCCAGGCTGGATCTCTGCGGAGCAGGATTCGAGATTGATCATGGTGATTGATAATTCTGCAAGCATGTCGGTTCAAGATGGAGAACGATCGTTCTTGGATAGATCCAAGAGTATTGCAATGACCCTCGTATCCCAATTTAATAAAAAAACAAATATAGCCATTTTACAGACATGCCCTCCAAAAATTGTCTTCTCAGGTATGCAAAATGATCCAGAACTTAGAAATTCAGTTAGATCAATAGAGCCCACTGCATCCTATGACGATCTCTGGGCGACCATAAATGGAATATTATTGGATGATAATATTATTGAGCCAATAAAGGAGTGCGTTATCTTTAGTGATATGATGCATGCTCCTGATTCATCATTTATAAATAATATTGATGACATCAATGAGTGGAAATTTTATTTTATTGAGCCTGATCCTGTTAAAAATAATGTGGGAGTATTAAACGCCACTCCTGCCAATAGAGTAAAGACGTTGGGGCAATTGGTCAAGTTAGATACACGAGTAAAGAACTCAGGTACACAGGACAAACCAAATATACCTTTGGAACTGGTATTCAATGAGCAAAGAGTGGGGCAGGTCGTGTCAGAGTTTGAACCTAAAAAGGAAAAAGAATTCTTATTCCAAGCATATCCTTCAGAAGCTGGAATTCTGGAGGGGAGGATAAAGCTTCCTCGAGATTCCTATCAATTTGATGATAGCTGGTATTTATCCATGCCAATTATGGATGAAATTAGGTGTAGCATCATTGGCTCAGATCCGAAAGACATCACTATGGTCGAAATGATATTAAGATCTATCGACCCAGAAAATAAATTCCTTAAGGTTGATACAAGGGTTCAACCGAGTCTTAGTCGTCTTTTCTTAGAAAACATAGATGTGGTTGTGATCCACAATCCTTCAAGTATCTCAAATGAGAGCATAAAGGACCTCGATCATTTTCTTAAAGAAGGTGGTGGGGTTATATGGTTTCAAGGTGACCAGGATAAGGCCCAGTATGACCCTGAACTTTTTTCGACAATTGGATTTCCTGAGATTGATACACTTGTAAGCTCAGGTCAAGGTGTATTCACAACTAATATTTCATCTGAAAGTTCTGACATTCTTCAGGATATTAAGGTTCGAGATATGTCCAAAGAGCTACCAGAGGTATTCAAATATGTAAAGACGCGATCAAGTTCAAATCATACTATACACCTAGATCTCAACAACCACGATCCTCTTCTCTTAGAATTTTCAAAAGGCAGTGGCACTTTTTTCTATTTTGCAAGCCTCTTGGATCTAAGATGGAATGATCTGCCAATACGTGGAATGGTCGTACCTTTATTATATAGATTGATCATTCTAACAGGAACGGATGAGGTGAATACCTCGCCCGTACTCATAGACGAGGCCAAATGGATCTCTATTGAAGAGAGTAAACTTAGGAATAAATGGGAGGTGATCTCACCATCGGGTCAAACAGAGATGATCGTCCCAGAGTATGACAGAGAAGGAATAGAGATTGACAATACAAATGAACTTGGTATCTATCAAGTATACTCGAATGGTGAAAAATTCACTGCATTCCCAACGCGACTTCATTATAAAGAATATATACAGGAACGCATTCAGCAAAGAGATATTGAATCTATTATTAGAGGAGACAATACACGCTGGCTTAAGGTTGAAGATGATTTTGCCAAGATCTTCTCAGAAACAAGACAAGGGAAATCACTTTGGAAATTTTTTCTAATTGCTGCGATAATTTTTCTATTGGCTGAGACGATCATCGGCAAGCCAGAAGACTCTCTCATAAAAAAAGACCCTCAATGATCGAAAAAAAAGAGATCACTAATGAAAAGGCTCTTCTCATTGGTGTGATCAAGTCTGGCAATACGGATGAGATGATCAAGGAACACCTTGATGAATTAGAGCTTCTTGCACAGACAGCGGGTGCTGAAGTAGTAGGTCGAATCACTCAGAGGGTCTCAAAGATCAATCCCGCAACATTTATTGGCAAGGGAAAGGCAGATCAGATCATTGAGCAGTCAAAGGAATTAGATGTTAAGCTGATCATATTTGATGATGAACTAAGTCCCGGTCAGATAAAGAATTACCATAAGATATCAGAAAATATAAAAGTATTAGATCGTAGTGGACTAATACTGGATATATTTCAAAAGCATGCCCGGACTAAAGAAGCGACCACACAGGTCGATCTCGCCTATTTAGAATACCTACTACCTCGATTGACCAGGCAATGGACTCACCTAGAACGCCAGATGGGTGGGATCGGGACTCGGGCCGGGATGGGCGAGACCCAGATAGAGGTGGACAGAAGACTCATACGTACTCGCATCACTCGTTTGAAAAAAGATCTCGAAAAAATTGAAAAAGAGCGTGCAACTCAAAGTGTGCGTCGAGAGTCAGAGTTTCGTGTTTCGCTTGTTGGTTATACAAATGCAGGGAAATCAACACTATTCAAGGCTCTGACAGGTTCAGATGTATATATCCAAGATCAGTTATTTGCTACCCTTGATACAACGATTCGAAAATTGGATCTCGACACATCTCACACAATACTTTTAAGTGATACGGTAGGTTTCATAAGAAAATTACCTCATAACCTAGTGGCATCATTCAAGAGCACTCTTAAAGAGGTACTTGAGGCAGATCTAATTGTAATGGTCTTGGACATGTCATCACCACAGATAAGAGATCATGTGGACACTATTACGGATGTTCTAAAGGAAATGAACGCAGATTCAATACCTGTTGTCCATGTCTTGAATAAGGTCGATCTTATCTCTGATGGTAATTTGATAGAAAAATTACAACGCTCCTTTCCTGGCTCGGTGACCATATCGGCACACCAACATTTGAAGTTGTCGGACCTAACAAGCAAGATCGTAGAGAAAATGGAATCCAACTATCAGACAATAGACCTACAATTCTCCTATGAAGATGGAAAGGCCATTGCCCAGGTTCAGCAAGGTGTAGAGGTTTTGGAAAGAGCATATGAAGAAGAGGGTGTAAAACTAAAAATAAGGGGAAGTAGGTCAAGAATAAGCCAGATAATGGCCTCGATCAATTGAAAGAACGGGTAGATTGTTTTTTTGGGATCATTCTTTGTTTAATGAATGACGGGAGCCTCTCAAATACAGCAAACTTCCTTGATCCGTTGAACGAAAAGGCCTGTTTTTTGAACCTGAAGTACAGCACCCAATAGTTGATTATAGATCCAAAAAATTCATAACCTACCCGTGCTCTTTCAAAAATCTAGCTAGAAATTATCTAATTAAGGCCATCAAAGAAACTACTTCATTGGAATATTCAACTGATTCTCTGAATCAGCGATTATGACAGCGACCGTGGCATCACCAGTGACATTGATAGTGGTCCTGATCATATCAAGAATTCTATCAACACCTAGGATAAGTGCTATTCCAGCACTGGGGACACCAACTGCTTCTAGTATTATGACCAGCATCACTATTCCAGCGCCTGGAACTGCTGCAGTGCCTATGGAGGCAAGTACAGTGGTCAAAACAATTGTCAATTGAGCACCAAGGTCTAGGGGCATGTTCAGAGCTTGGGCAATGAAAACCGCAGCCACTGCCTGATAGAGCGCTGTCCCATCCATGTTGATGGTCGCTCCCAATGGCAAAACAAATGAGGATACCTCTTCACTCACTCCAAGTTCTTCCTCGCACCTTTCCATTGTCACTGGCAGTGTGGCTCCACTTGAGCTAGTGGAAAATGCTAATAGCTGAGCAGGAGCGATGCCTCTGTAAAAGGTCTCAAATGGCATTTTTGTCATTAGCTTCAACAAGCCCATATATGTGATGGTCGCGTGGACCAAGAGACCGATCACCACCGCCACCATATAATACCCAAGCGCTCCCAATAATTCAAGGATCTCTGCTGGATCATCACCGGCGACCTTGTTGATCGTCTGAGCGATCAGAGCAAATACACCAAAAGGAGCCATGATCATTATGATATCAACCAATTTGATAACGACATCATTCAAGCTCTCAAAGAAATTCTGAATTGGTTTTCCTTTGTCCTTAGGGATCTGTATCAACCCAATTCCGATGAAGATGGCCATAAAGACGACTTGAAGCATATTCCTATTGCTGGATGCTGAAAAGAAGAAATTACTTGGTATGATGTCTACCATGGGTTGCAATGGCCCGCGGTCTTTGACCTGTTGCACCGTGCCTGCTTTTTTTGATGCGTCCTTTTCATAGGTCATCTGCAGTTTCTCTTTCATTGCACTGGGAACCTTGTCGCCTGGTCTTAACGTATTCACTGATACAAGTCCCAGGGTCACCGCAACAGCGGTCGTACCAATGTAGATCGCAATGGTCTTCCCACCTATCCGACTTAGTTTTTTTACATCAGACAGGGAAGCAACACCCGTGATCAAAGATGAGAGCACCAAAGGCATTGCAATAAGCTTCAAGAGATTGATGAATATTGTACCAAACGGTGCTATCCAATCAGAGGTGAAACTGCTCCACCCTGAGTTGGTGGCGATGATGCCATATGCCAGACCCAGCACAAGTCCAATGATGATCTGCCAATGGAGTGCAAGTTTTCTCATGATTGTCCTTTTTCCTTTTTTATGTTCTCATAGGTCTCATAGTATGATTCTCCGGCATCTCTAATGTTATCCACTACTTTATTATCTGTCTCTTTCTTAGATGATCTGAGCAGCCCCTGTACGACAGTGTCTAGGAGATCTTGAATGTGGGCAAGTGTAGAGCCTAGCTGCTTGGAGAATGATTTACTCATTCAGGTAATTTAAAACAGTTTTAATATTTGTTGTGGGTCGTTTGCATGAAAAATCCTCACATACATAGAAAGTTGGTCTCTCATCCATGAGTGAGTGCTCCTGTACCCATGGTGCTAGTTTTTCAAGTCCTGATGGATCTGACATGTCCTTGAAAAGAATTACCATATTCGGAGTGTAGACATCACGTATCTTTCTTATTGACTCCTCTGTCTTAGGATCGAGCCCGTTTGCCACAATGACCAGTTCCTTTGAATCTTTCAGATCGAACATGAATGCTGTCAGCATGTGCGCGAATCCACTAGGTGACTGTTTGGCCTGCTTGGTAAAGGCCCTCAATGTCTTGTCACCAAGCTCTGTCCATTTGGTATCGCCGGTCATCTTTCCCAACCTAAAGAGATTCATTGCCGCTACAGAGTTTCCTGAGGGTATCGCACTATCATAACTATCTTTTGCCCTCACCATTAATTTCTCAGCATCTTTACTTCCAATGTAGAATCCACCATTCTCATCGGAGAAATCCTCTACCATGATCTCCATCAGTTCGATGGCCCAAGATAGATAATCCGCCTTGAAGGTCGCCTCATACAGGTTCAATAGGCCCCACGCCATGAAGGAATAGTCATCAAGGTGAGGTAACAGACCAGCCTTTCCAAGGCGATACCGTTTCATCAATTTTCCATTCTTACCTGTGAGGTTGTCTTTGACAAATTTGGCTGCTTTTTCTGCTGCATTGACATATTCCTGTTCATTCAATGCTTGCCCAGCAAGTGCGAGAGAGGCGATCATCAATCCATTCCAATCCGTGAGCACCTTGTCATCCTTCAGCGGGTGGATTCTTTTTTCTCTTTCGCTAAAGAGTTTCTCTCTTGAAGATTCAATTATTCTATCTAATTCCTCTGCCTTGAGGTCCAGATCCTTTAGCAGATCTGTTTGTGTGCTAGAAGAAAGAAAGGGTATGTTCTTTCCCGTGGTCTGTCCGGTTGCCTCATCATGGAAGTTTCCGACCTCTGTGAACCCATATGCTCGTGACATTATCTTACCATGATCTTCGCCCAATATCTCCACTAGCTCATCCTCTGTCCAGACATAGAACGTTCCCTCTTCGCCCTCACTGTCAGCGTCCTCGGCAGAGTAGAACCCACCATCCTCATGGGTCATGTCCCTCAGAACATAGGTAAAAATGTCCCTTGTGACACTTGCGTAGCTGGTATTGCCCGTCATTTGGAATGCCTCGAGATATGCCATGGAGATCATGGCCTGGTCATAGAGCATCTTCTCAAAATGAGGTAGCAGCCAGCGCTTGTCCGTTGAATAGCGGTGAAAACCCAATCCTATCTGATCGAACATCCCACCCAATCTCATATGGTGTAATGTCTTCTCGACCATTTTCAAGGAATTGGGGTCATCATAGAGCCTGCCATAGCGTAGTAGGAAGATCAGATTATGTGCAGAGGGAAACTTGGGTGCTCTACTAAAACCACCGTAGTCAGGGTCAAATCTACTGGCGTATTGGCCGAATGCATCTTGTATGAATGTCTCATCCCACTCATCACCTGCTACGCTAGTATTGATCCTGGTCAGATAGTCTTGAACCTTGTCGATGGACCCACGGATCTCACTCTGTTTCGTGGTCCATGCATTGGCGAGGCTGGGAATTAACTGAAGCATGCCGGGCCTCTTACCGCGACCCTCCTTCGGGAAGTATGTCCCCGCAAAGAAAGGTTCTTTATCAGGTGTCATCACGATCGTGAGCGGCCACCCACCTCTTCCGGTCATGGCCTGGCATACAGACATGTAGAGGTGGTCCACCTCAGGCATCTCCTCCCGGTCCACCTTGATATTCACAAAATTTTGATTCATCAATTCAGCCACGGTCGAATCCTCAAAGGACTCGTGCTCCATCACGTGACACCAGTGGCAGGTTGAGTAGCCAATGGAGAGGAAGATGGGCTTGTTCTCATTCTTTGCCTTTTTAAAAGCATCGTCACCCCATGGATACCAGTCCACTGGATTTGAGGCGTGTTGCAGGAGATAGGGGCTTTGTGAGTTGGCTAATCGGTTTTTGTTATTGTCCATGGTCTTCCCGTTGCAGTTCCAAATGAGGCTAAAAAATAAGATAATTAGAATTAATTTTTTCATAGAGATTATATCTAGATGATGGAAGTTAGATAGATTTCAGGGCTTGACTACAACCTTATTTATCTAACTAAAAGTATGAAAATAATATCATCAATGGCTCTAATATGAATATTAATATTCAGTGCAGAATAATGAATGATATCTTAGACAATAACATCAGATTAAATGAGGAACTGCATGAATACAGGCTACTTGATAGACCTGAGGCCACATTTACAAGTGTCACCACTTACGTTGAACATTTCTTTGAAGGATTTGATGCTCTAAAGATCGCTACCAAACTTGTTAATAACCATCCTAAATATTCAAACCATACGATTGAATCCTTGATGGCAGAGTGGGCCGCCACTGCAGAATATGGTACGAAAGTCCATCATGAGATCGAAGATTGGATCAAAGAGAAAAAAGAGCCTCAAGATCTAAAGGCTCTAAATGGAAGAGATTGGATAGAACAATATAGTATAAGGTCTGATGTGGATGTATACTCGGAGGTCATTGTCTATACTACAGAACTTTCCATAGCCGGAACAGTAGATATCCTTGCCAAGGACAACTCAACTGGGAAATATGATATCATTGACTGGAAAACGTCAAAGAAGATAGAGACCAACTCATATAGACAAAAGATGGGGACTCATGCATCGACAAGGCATGTGATGGACTGTAACTTCTATCATTATTCCCTACAGCTATCATTATACAGATACATCCTCGAAGAGTACTATGGCCTGAAGATACATAATCAATTGATCGCCCATTTAAAGGATGACGGTGTAAGCGCGCTTGTGACGCCCTATATGCGTGATGAGATCATTGAGATGCTCAAGCATAGGAAGGATTTGAAATGACATTCATCAACTCTGTAAAGGGAGACTCAAATAAGATCACCCTAAAGAAGCATGACCCTCCATCATCTGAATTGCTGATCACAGACCAGGACTGCATCAACATTGCCTTTCTCGATACAGAGACCACTGGAATTGACCGTGCGAACGATCAGATCATAGAGATAGCGATCAAGATGGTCAGATTTGAGGCAACATCTGGAAAGATATTGTCCATTGAGGGATCATATGAGTCATTCAATGATCCTGAAGAGGACATTAGCACAGAGATAACGCTTTTGACAGGAATCGACAATAAAATGGTCGAGGGAGAGTCCGTAGACTGGGATATGGTAGATGGTTTGCTGGAAGAGGCAGATCTCATCGTTGCCCATAATGCAGGTTTCGATCGCGCATTTGTAGACCGATACTCATCTGTGTCGCCAAACAAGATCTGGGCATGTTCTATCAGTGACATAGACTGGCTAGGTCGAGGATTCACAAGCTCCAAGCAGGAGCTTCTGTGCTACTGGCATGGATTCTATTTTGACGCACACCGTGCCATGAATGATGTGGACGCACTGATCCATCTCGTGACCCATGACCCTGATGATGGTAAAAGGGCACTGATCGAATTGATCGAGAGTTCAAAGAGACCTGAATATGTGATCTTCGCAGATCATTTCAAATATGACCCAGTGAAAAAGGATGTTGTAAAAGGGAATAAATACAGATGGAATCCAGAGAGCAAGGTATGGTACAAAAAGGTGAACTTTGATACACTTGAGCATGAGAAGGATTGGCTGACCGCCACCATCTATGACCAAATATTCAAGGGTAGGATAGAAGAGATAAACCCCAATGACAAATATAAATTATAGAGGAGTATGACCTACCTAACAGGAATCCTCATCTATCTCTGTGCCTTGGTCGCTGTAGGTATCTATAAGATCAGGTCGGTCAAGGACAGCGAGGATTTCATGGTCGCAGGCAGGACCCTGCCCTGGTATGTGCTCGTTGGGACCTTACTGGCGACTTGGATGGGAAGTGGGTCTCTATTCAGTGGTGCGGGTCTAGGATATAGGAATGGGCTTGCAGGTCTCTGGTCCAGTGCTGGCGCATGGCTGGGCATTGCGCTCATCTATTTCATCACAAAGAGAATAAGAAATTTTGGAAAGGTCACCGTACCTGACATATTCGAGGCCAGATATGGAAAGGTCGCCGCGATCTTGGCCACCATCACGACGGTCGTAGCCTACACGACAATTGTTTCGTATCAATTTCGTGGAGGGGGCAAGGTGCTGTCCATGGTCTCTGATGGTCTGGTCTCACTTGAGGCTGGAATAATCATCACCGCAGTGTTTGCCATTACCTACACGGTCCTGGCGGGAATGTTCTCTGTGGTCTATACGGATGTGGTCAATGGTGTCCTAATGACCATCGGCACCATAGGCGCCCTCATCTTTTTATATATTGAGGTTGGTGGAATGAGCGAGATCATTCTGGTAGCGGAATCTGCTGGTAAGTGGCAGTGGTTCGGTAACTGGGCATCTGAAAGGACAGGCGACATCTCAGGACCGATCATAGCGATCAGCTTCTTTGTTCCTACGATGCTACTTCTGATGGGCGATGCTAACATGTACCAACGGATCTTCAGCGCCGATAGTGGCGGGTCGGCAAAGAAAGCGGTCTTTTTCTGGATCATTGGTGTGATCATCCTGGAGTCAGTGATCTCAATGCTTGGCCTCACCGGTGCTGTGGCAGCGGCAAAGGGGATCATCCCTGATCTGGTCGCAGAGGCACAGACAGGGCTAACAGACCCGAATGCCTTGCTGGAGGCCAGACAGGCTGGAAGTGAGTCGGTCATACCGGCGATCGCGCGCTATGGTGGACTGCCTATGGCATTAGGCCTTTTGCTTGTCTCGACCATGATGGCGATCATCGTTTCCACTGCAGATTCATTCCTCTTGATTCCAGCTACAAATCTGACCAGAGATGTCTATTTACGATATGTAAACCCAACCGCAACTGAAAGACAGATACTGCTTATCAGTCGCGGACTTGTATTGATCCTTGGACTTATTGCTTTTCTTCTGGTGAGTCAGTTCAAAACGGTCTTGAACGCTGCATTCACAGCATACAACATCTATGGAACGTCCATTACGCCTGCCTTACTCGCGGCCTTTCTTTGGAAGAGAGCCACGAAAGAGGGCGCTGTTGCGTCCATTATTACAGGTGCATCCGTTACTATTATCTGGACCTATTTCTTACCTTCCTGGTCAGGATTTGGTGACCTTAATCCTTTTCTACAAGAGCTTACATATCCGGCTGCTGCTTTGTCTATTCTGGCACTTATCTTGGTCAGCCTTTTGACTCCACCACCGGCAAAGGAAGACCTAGGTCAATTCTTCAATGATATGGACTAGTGTGTATGGAGCGCTTGTATCTGACCGGTCTTAGCTTGAGGTCTCTGGATGCAACTCTCTACGATAGTATTCAAACACCTTTCCCGTTCCCTGCCAATTGTCAACCCTGTCAATTATGCTGACCTTGCCAGTGAACTTTGATGCGATACCCTCTCTCACATGACCGGTGACATATAGTATGTCATCCTGTTTCTTGGTCTGATTTAGATAGATCCGTTTCAATATCTTTGCTCGTCCAGTGCCTTTGTGCTCCTGCTCAATGACAAATGCATAGGTGTATATCGTGTTGTGCTTATTGAAGTTCATATCTAGGCGTGCCCAGGGTTCTCTGCTGAGCATTTCAAGTGGTACTCCGATCATATAGCCCACGATCTCACCCTGATCTCGTGCGATGAATGGCAATGATCCTGGTCGATTAAAATAGGTGTGGATGGTGTTATCTGTTAGTCGGGCAGCGGGTCCATATTCCTTGACCAATGACTCAGAGATCTCGATCAGTCTGTCATTGTCATTGGAGCCAGCGTGATCGACAAGTTCGATCTGGAATGGTCCGCTCGATGCAATGACCTGAGTTCTTGAATCGGGTTCTTGTTGAGATCTTTCATCATTCATAGCACGAGTTTAGGGGTGTGAGGCCGGAAAACACATCAATG
>Ga0066866_10000975_pt1 | contig 11640 bp, 13 predicted proteins | sample ETN01SmetaG_3_FD_66435 | JGI IMG/M metagenome (GOLD analysis project Ga0066866, IMG submission 66435) | Marine microbial and viral communities from oxygen minimum zone, Eastern Pacific Ocean - ETNP2014F12-01SV263 | ecosystem: Environmental > Aquatic > Marine > Oceanic ...
TTATAGCATTACAAACGGTCTCTACTTCAGGCAGTTCAGGCATAATTTATATATTATTAGACATATTTTTCAATTTATCATATTATTTAGGTTATTCTGAATTATAACAAAAATGATAGATATATTAATAAACGGACTAATAGAATTTACATGGCTTGAGTATGTCATATATACACTTGTTGTAACGCATATAACTATTGTATGTATAACGCTGTATTTACATAGGGGAGTTTGTCATTCTGCCATTGAAATTAGGCCAATACTCTCACATTTTTTTAGATTTTGGCTATGGCTTACAACGTCTATGAGAACTGCCGATTGGGTAGCTATTCATAGAAAACACCATGCTAAAGTTGAAACAATCGAAGACCCTCATAGTCCAGCATTTTATGGAATAGCAACTGTGATGTTAAAGGGTGCAGATTTATATCATGAAGAAAAAAATAACAAAGAAACAATAGATAAATACTCTCAAAATTGCCCAACTGACTGGATTGAAGAAAAATTATATACAGGAAGAAATAACTTGGGCATCTTGCTTCTTTTTGTTACCAATATCATTTTGTTTGGAGTAGTTGGAATTATTATCTGGTCAATTCAAATGGCATGGACACCAATATTTGCTGCAGGTGGAATTAATGGAGCTGGACATTATTGGGGCTATAGAAATTTTGATACAAGCGACGATTCAACCAATATGAGTCCTTTAGGATTAGTTATTGGAGGAGAAGAACTGCATAATAATCACCATGCTTTTCCAACAGCTGCAAAATTTTCTTTAAAGCCTTGGGAGTTTGACATAGGATGGTTATATATAAAAATATTTTCTTTATTAGGGCAGGTTAGAGTAAAAAGGTTAGCAACTAAAACAATAATTAGGTCTCCTAATAATAATTTAAATTCTGAAATTGGTTATGCTTTATTAAAGTCAAAAATTACAGTAATTACCAATTATACGCGCAATGTTTTGAAGCCAATTTTGAAAGATGAAACTAGAAATGCAAAGAATAATATAAAAAAACTATTAAAGGAGTCTAAAAATGCTTTAGCTAGACAACCTCATAGAATTTCAAATCAAGACACTTCAAGGTTACAAGAAATATTCAAAGAATGTGGTTCGTTACAAACCGTGTATGATTTAAAGAACCAATTATATGATATCCTTCATGCTCGTAATACAAAACATGAAAACTTTATAGAGATACTTAATCGTTGGTGTGAAGACGCGAAAAGTACAGGTATAGATTGTCTAAATGATTTTTCAGATAGTTTAAAGGGATATAAGGTAGTATAAAAATTATTTAATTTTAACCTCTGTATACATCACATATTTTTTAATGGTAGGATCAAATTTTTTAATCTCAAATTTATCAGGCATAGTTTTTTTATTTTTAGTTGTAGTATAAAAATGACCTGTACCCGCCGACGAAACTAATTTAATTTTCTCTCTCATATATTATCCAATATTATATTTTTCTAACGCTTTATCTAAGCCAAGTTTGTCAATTATTCTCAGACCTTTTTTAGATAGTTTTAAAGTTATCCATTTTTTTCGAACCTCAGACCATAGCCTGTGATTATGTAAATTAGGCTCAAAAACTCTACGAGTTCTATTTTTCGCATGCGAAACATTGTTACCTGACATTATTCTTTTTTGTGTTATTTGACAAATTTTAGACACTTTATATCTCCAAACTCAATAATGATATCAGAAACATATTCATATACAATATATATATATAAATTTAGAGAGAATAACTATGGATATTGTGTTTATAAAAGAATTATGCATAGAGACAACAATTGGTATATATGACTGGGAAAGAAAGATTAAACAAGTAGTTTGTATAGATTTAGAGCTAGGAACTGAAATTAAGAAATCATCTGGAACAGACAATATAAAAGACACAGTAGACTATAAAGCAGTTGCAAAAGAAGTTCAGTCATTTATTCAAAAAAGTAAATTTCTATTAATAGAAGCGTTGGCAGAGGAGACGGTAAAATTAATTTTCCAAGAATTTCAGGTAAATTATATTAAAGGTAGATTTAGTAAACCAGGCGCTGTCACAGGATCAAAAGAAGTCGGGGTAATTATAGAAAGGACAAAAGATGCAACATAAAGTCTATATTGGAATAGGAAGTAATGTAGATAGAGAAAAAAATATTAAATCATGTATATCAAAACTTAACTCTAAATATAAAAATATAACCTTGTCCCCAATTTATGAAACAGAGCCCATGGGTTTTAAAGGACCTAATTTTTATAATCTCGTCTGTTATTTTGAAACGCAGGATGATGTATTTAAGTTAAAAGAAGATATGAGAGATATTGAAAAAGATCATGGTAGAAATTTCAATGAAACTAAGTTTAGCTCTAGAACACTTGATATTGATATATTGTATTTTAATGATTTAGTCATAAATGATGAAAAAATACAAATACCAAGAAAAGAAATTATCGAGTATGATTTTGTATTAAAACCATTAGTAGATATAGCCCCAGAATTTGTACACCCAGAATTAAATATCACTAACTTTAAAATATTTAAAGAATATACGATAAGCAAGTTAATTATTGCAAAGATAGAATTAGAAATAAAAGTTTAGCCCTTAATTCACATATTAAGTTTTCTTCCACCATCAATATTTATATTTTGACCAGTTATATAATCAGCATATTTGATTAAAAATAATATTGCTTTCGCTATATCGTTGGGAGATCCAGTTTTATTCAAAGGAATCTTTGATAGAATTTCTTTCTGTTTGTTTATTTTTTTGGCATCATCCTCTGCCCACATTATCGCTCCAGGTGAAATACTATTTACTCGAATTGATGGCGCTAAGTCTTTTGCCAAAGTTTTTGTTAAAGCTAGAAGTCCAGCTTTGCTAATATTATAAATAATATAATCTTTTAAAGGCGGATTCACATGTATATCAACAATGTTTATTATACAGCCTTTTCTTTTTTTAAGTTCTGGATAGAATGATTTAGAAAAAAATAGTGCTGATTTTAAATTAGTATCAATAATATTGTGCCAATTTTTTTCATTAATTTTATTTATTTGAGTTGGATAAAATATTGATGCATTATTTACTAAAACATCCACTCTGCCAAAAAATTTAATAATTTTCTTAGATATTGATTCATAATCCTTTATAGATAGAAAATCTATTTTTATTATTTGACATGAATTTTGCCTATATGAATTTAACTCTGTAAAAATCTTTTTAGCATCTTTATTCGATTTATTATAACTAATAATAATATTATACCCTTCATCATGAAGATATTTTGCAGTAGCAAGACCAATTCGTTTTGCCCCGCCTGTAATAAAAACTGTCTTATTTATAGCCATAGATATATATTAAGGATATATAGAAAAATGTACACTATATTTAAAATACACATATTATGAAATCTCCCATTGAGCTTTATTTATCTAAGGAAATAACTTCTAAAAACAAAATACCTTTTTCAGAATTTATGGATATAGCTTTATTCCACAAAGAATATGGCTACTATACAAATAAATCTCAGATATTTGGAAGTGAAGGAGATTTTATTACTTCTCCAATAACATCGTCTTTATTCGGTGAATCGATTTCAAATGAATTTATTAATCTAAATAGCGCGGAACAACCAATGAGTATATTAGAGCTTGGAGGTGGAGATGCAAGCTTAGCTATATCTCTTATTAAAAACCTTGCTAAAATAAAATCATTACCAGAAAAATATATTATTTTAGAAATATCTAATAATTTAATTGAAGTTCAAAAACGAAAAATTAAAGAAGAAGTACCTGAATTATATGGATTATTTTCATGGGTAGATAATTTGGAAAATAAAAAAATTAAAGGTTTGATTATTGCAAATGAATTTTTTGATGCATTACCATCAGAGAGATTCAGAATGCGTAATGGCAAGGTTGAGAATCTGTACATTAAAAACCATAACAATAGTTTCAAGTATACATGGTTTCCTGCTACAGAGTTATTGAAAAAAGAATTAAGTACTGCAACACATAATCATTCTATTTTAATTCCAGAGAATTACACAAGTGATATAAATTTACAATATAGAAGATGGGTTGCAAACTTAGAGGATTGTTTAGAGTCTGGAGCTATATTCATTATAGACTATGGTTATAATACTAAAGAATATTTTTTAGAAGAAAGAAATGAAGGCACATTAGTTTGCATTTATAATCATAAAGCTAATTTTGACCCTCTATCCCATATAGGACAACAAGATCTATCTACATTTGTAAACTTTTCTCATTTAACAAATATTATTAATGATACTAAAATGAGTGTTGAAGGATACATAACCCAAGCAAATTTTTTATTGAATCTTGGAATATTAGATTTATTTGAAAATAAAAAATATGATGACGACGAAAAAGTTATAGAATTAAACAGATTGAAAAATATACTATTGCCAAATACAATGGGTGAGATATTTAAGGTTTTGGTATTGAAAAAAAATATAAATAATCAATTAAGGTCTATAAAAGAATTTAATCATATACATAAACTATAATATGGATTTTTTACAAATATTAATATTGTCAGCCATTCAGGGTATAACTGAATTTTTGCCAATATCAAGCCAATCACATTTAATCCTTGCATCTGCTTTATTAGGTATGAAAGACCAAGGGTTGGGTTTTGATATAGCTCTTCACGCTGGTTCTTTGTTTGCAATTTTAATCTATTATAGAAAAGAAATTTATAAAATAGTTTCTGCATCAAATGAAGGAATGCAATATTTAAAATTAATAATTATAGGATCTATTCCATTGCCAATAATAGGATTATTATTTGTAGATTTAGTTTCAACTAATATGAGATCTATAGAATCAGTTGCTTTTATGACAATCATTTTTGCATTTATCCTCTATTTTTCTGATACCAAAAAGAAAGCTACTATTAGCGAATTACAATCTATTAGCATATTCACAATTGTATTTATTGGTTTTATGCAAACGCTTGCAATTATGCCTGGCGTATCAAGGTCGGGTATTGTTATTACTGCTGCATTACTTGCTAATTTTAGTAGAGAAAATTCTATTAAAATTTCATTTCTATTATCCATTCCTGCAATTTTTATGGCCACCGTGTATCAGTCTATGAAATTATATGAAATAGGAGATATTGAAATTTTAAATGAACATTTACTAGGTATGTTTTTATCTCTTATATTATCTTATATTACTATCCATCTGTTCATATCAACAATAAACAAGATATCTTTTACCCCTTATATTGTTTATAGATTAATATTAGGGATTGTTCTAATTAGATTTTTTTAAATAATTATTTAAATAAGATTGTATTAAAACTTTATAATCATTTTCAACAATTTTCTGTATTTCATTATCAGGCTTTATTTGATCTTCTTTTTTAAGTTTGTAGGATCTTATCTCTTTAATTAAATCTCCTAAAAAATAATTTAGATGATTATTTTCAAAAGAATTACAAATTTCCAAAAATTCTTTTAGACGATCCTCTTTTCTTATATCAAGCTTTTTTATTAAAGATTGGAGTTTATCGCATGCATCTGTATTTGATGGGTTAAATAATATATATTCCTCTTTACAATTATTTAACATAACAGCTAAATCTTTGTATTCATTAGGGACCTTTAAATTTTCACAAAAAATGTCCATATCACTTACGTTTTCGTGTATGAAATATGAAATATTTTTAAGTTTAGACCCATCATAAAATTCATCAGGTTCAAATTGAGAAAAAGGAACACAACCAGGCAATAATTTATCTAAAATATTTATTTTATCTAAAAATTTACAAAACCTGTAGATATGATTGCTCTTATAAAATTCCAGCCATATTCTCTCAGGTGTTAAATATTCCAGTTCACCACTTTCAACAATCCCCTGTATCATCTCCATAGTGTCCTCATGCACCGTAAACAATTTAAGGTTTGTTTCAAACCTTGCTACCCTTAAAACTCTTAAAGGATCCTCTGAAAATGCATCTGACACATGTCTTAAACATTTATTTTTAATATCCTCTTGCCCATTAAATGGATCAATTAAAATTTCATCTTCACCCTGCGCAATAGCATTAATGGTTAAATCTCTTCTTGCCAAATCTTCCTCTAAAGTTACATTTGGATTGGCATCAAATTCAAAACCTGTATAACCATGACCAGATTTTCTCTCTGTTCTAGCGAGAGCATACTCTTCACCAGTTTTTGGATGAATAAATACTGGGAAATCTTTTCCAACTTGTTTAAATCCTTTTGTTTTCATTTCATCTGGAGTGGATCCAACAACAACCCAATCCTTTTCTTTTGCAGGCAAGCCCAATAATTCATCTCTTATAGCTCCACCAACAAGATATATTTTCATTGTTTTCTACCTGATTTTTTTCTTAAATCTTTAAAACTATCATCTATATTTAAATATCTAGGAACAATATCTTCTATAGATGTTGTGCCCTTAAAACCATCTGTGCTTATGCTATCGACTTGTAAAGATTCAAAATTATCCATTGTAAAAATTTTCCCAGGTAACCTTTGAAATATGTATGCTTGTATTTTTGACATAGCATTATTCAAAGGTATAACAATCCTTTTAATTTTTAGAATTCTAAGCGTTGTTTCAATAATTTCTCTAAATGTGTATTCTTTTGGTCCTGTCACATTAATTTTTGTATTATATGTGTTGGCGCTTGATATTGTTCTAATAATAAAATCTGTAAAATCACCTATATATACTGGCATAAACTTAGAATTATGACATGCAAGAGGAAATACTAAAGAGAACCTTAATATTGTGGCAAATTTATTAAAAAAAGAATCATTGTTTCCAAAAACTATTGAAGGTCTAAAAATTGTAACGTTACAAAAATCCTTTGTTTCTGATAATAAGTAGTCCTCAGCTTCACCTTTAGTTCTAAGATATTTACTTTTTGCCCGAATGTCAGCATTTAATGAGCTAATATGCAGTAGGCGCTTTACTTTATTTACTCTCATTGCAGCCGATATTTTTTTTATTAAAAGATAGTGTAATAATTTAAAAGAGTTATCACCAAATTCATTTAATATTCCTACAGTATTAACAACAACATCTGTATTTTTAAAATTTTCTCTCAAAGATCTTTCATCATTTATATTACAGGCTACTAATTCTATGTTTGGAATAAGCTTTAAGTCTTTATTAGTCTCTAAATCTCTGGTGAGAACAACCACGGTTTGTGATAATTTTGACATTTTTACAGCTAACTCTGAGCCAATGAAGCCAGTTCCACCGAGTATTACGATTTTATTTAAATTAAACATAATTTTAATAGCAGTTATAAATTATAAATATATAATATGAATACTTTATCATTATAACGATAATGATTGTCTGATTATAGGTTAGATGAACTTTTTTCAAGTTAATTGCATAAAATGATAATTATTGCTTTATCAAAAATCATTATGATTGTAATATAACAATACCATCAAGTTTAATTCGAAACAGATATATATAGTTATCTCAGGGGTATTTTGTCAAACGATGAAAAAAACACAAAAAATTGTCAATAATTCTATTAGTAAAACTATAAAGAATGAAACGATAACATATATAAGCAAAATGAATGGTGAGGGAGTTAGTAATCTTCACGGATTATTTATATCTGAAGTAGAGAAATCTTTAATAGCAGCAGTATTGACGCATCTTAAAGGAAACGTTACAAAAACAGCTAGCTATCTTGGCATAAATCGTGGAACACTAACTAAAAAAATTAAAGAATATGGTATTAACACCTGAAAATGAGCGGTAGAAATAAAAAATTCGCCATAATAAGTGTTTCTGATAAAAAAAATATTGATAAGATTGCAAACGAGCTAGTTAATAATGGTTATAACATACTATCAACTGGTGGCACAGCTAAGTTTTTAACCTCCAAAAATATACCAAACATATCTATCTCAAAATTTACAAAATTTGATGAAATTTTAGAAGGTAGAGTAAAAACATTGCACCCAATAATTCATGCAGGAATATTAGCTAAAGACGAAAAATCACTTAAAAGTATAAAAAACACATCTTACTCATTAATAGACATGGTTATAGTTAATCTATATCCATTTGAACAAGTTATTTCTAAAAAAAACTGTAAGTTTAGTGATGCTATTGAAAATATAGATATAGGCGGCCCAACTATGTTAAGAGCAGCTGCAAAAAATCATAATAGAGTTACAGTTTTAACTGACCCAAATAATTATCAAGAGGTTGTGAAAGAGATAAAAAGCAAAGGAGGCACAACAAAAGACCTAAGATATAAATTAGCATTAAAAGCGTTCTCATTGGTTTCTAAATATGATTCTGCCATAGCAAATTACTTAATAGAAAATTCTAAAACTAAAGAAAATTTAATGCCTACAGAATTAAACATTGTTTTAGAAAAAGAGAATAATTTACGTTATGGAGAAAATCCACATCAAAATGCAGCGCTTTATAATATAAAGGTACCAAAATCTTTAGGTTTTAATTTTAAACAGCTTGCAGGAAAAGAGTTGTCATTTAATAATCTTGTAGATTCAGAAAGCGCCTTATCTTGTGTAAAACAATTTCAAAAACACGCTTGTGTAATTGTTAAGCATGCAAACCCATGTGGTGTTTCCGAGAGTATATCTCTCCTAAAAGCTTATAATGAAGCATACGAAACAGACCCTACTTCTGCATTTGGCGGCATTATAGCATTTAATAAAAGATTGGATCATAAACTGCTTAAAAAGATTTTATCTCAGCAATTTGTTGAAGTAATAATAGCTCCAAATATTACCAAAGAATGTTTAAGTATAATGAAATCAAAACCAAACGTACGTCTTATAGTTATAGAAGATTTTTCAAAAAATACCAAAACCATTGATATGAAATCTCTAAAAAGTAAATTTTTAATTCAAGAAAGTGATGCTAAAGTAATAACTAGAAAAGACTTAAAAGTAGTTACCAAAAAAAAACCCTCTCCTGCACAAATAGATGATTTGCTCTTTGCATTTAAAGTGGCTAGATATGTAAAATCTAATGCTATCGTTTTTGTAAAAAACAAAAGAACCCTGGGCATAGGCGCTGGCCAGATGAGTAGAATAGATTCAACAAATATTGCTCACTCAAAAGCAAAAAAATCTAATATTTCTCTAAAAAATTGTGTCATGGCTTCTGAAGCATTCTTCCCTTTTAGAGATAATGTTGATTTAGCAAAAAAAATTGGCGTAAGTAGTATTATACAACCTGGTGGATCAGTTAAAGACAAAGAAATTATTTCTATTTCAAACAAACACAATATCTCAATGGTATTTAGTAGCGTCAGAGTATTTAAACACTAATAATGAAAAAAAATATATTAGTTATTGGTCAAGGCGGAAGAGAACACGCCTTAGCATGGAAATTATCTAAATCGCAAAAAATACAAAAAACTTATGTTTGCCCTGGAAATGGAGGTACTTTTCTTGAAAAAAATATTATCAATGTCGATCTAGATATAAAAAATCATAATATACTAATAGATTTTGTTAAGTCTAATAACATTGATTTTACTATTGTAGGTCCAGAAGACCCTTTGGTTAATGGTTTGGTAAATAGTTTTATAGAAAATGATTTAAAAATTTTTGGACCATTAAAAGAATTTGCAATATTGGAAGGCTCTAAAGTTTTTGCAAAAGATTTTATGTTAAAAAATGATATTCCAACCGCAAACCATACAATGTTTAATGCTCCTGAAAAAGCAAAAAATTATTTAAAAAATATAAAATACCCTATTGTAATAAAAGCAGATGGACTAGCCGCAGGAAAAGGAGTGATGATTTGTGAAAATCAAACAGAAGCAGATTATGCTATAGAAAAACTATTTAATATCACACATTCCAATAGAATTGTTATTGAAGACTTTTTAAGCGGACAAGAACTCTCAGCAATTTATATATGTAATTCCCAAGGAAAAGATTTTGAAATAGGTTTGCCTTGGACAAAAGATTATAAATCTAGAGATGAATATAATTCTGGTCCTAATACAGGAGGCATGGGTGCAGTTAGCCATCCTTTATGTTTTGAACATAAAAATGTTGTATATAAATTACACCTTGCTATTGAAGAAACATTAAATAAAACAATTTCTGGCATAAATAAACATAATAAAAAAACAAATCATCAGTACCTTGGATTTTTATATATTGGTTTAATGCTTGATACGCAAAATAATTTAAGTGTTCTTGAATACAACTGTAGAATGGGCGACCCTGAAACTCAAAACTTAATGCTATATTTAGATAATCAAGAAGTAGATTTATATGACTATATTGATAGCACAAAAATTAACTCATTTAAAGATTTCAATGTATTAAAGGCTGATAATGATTTATCTAATTATTGTTGTACCATAGTGTTAGCTGCGAAAGGATATCCAGGTGAATATAAAAAAGATTTCTATTTAGATATTAGCAATATCCAAGAATCTCAAACATTAAAAATATTTCATGCTGGAACCACTATTGATAATAATATAATTAGAGTTACTGGAGGAAGAATTTTGACTGTAAATGTTTTTGGGGAAAACAAAGACGAAGTTATAAATTCGGCCTATGAAAATATAAAAAAAATTAAAGTTTTTGAGGACAAAGATTTTAAAGATCAGAACCAAGATTTAGTATTCTTTAGAAAAGATATAGGTTCTTAATTATTTTTTCATCGATTCAAAGAATTCTGAATTAGTTTTAGTAGCTTGAAGTTTATTTAGCATAAATTCCATTGCATCTAATTCATCCATTGAATGTAATACTTTTCTTAAAATCCAAATTTTTTGTAACTCTTCAGGAGTTGTTAATAATTCTTCTTTTCTAGTACCAGAACGGTTTATATTTATAGCAGGATAGATCCTTTTCTCAGCTATTCTTCTGTCCAAATGGACTTCCATATTACCAGTACCTTTAAACTCTTCATAAATTACCTCATCCATTTTAGAACCAGTATCTATAAGAGCTGTAGCTAAAATAGTCAGACTACCACCTTCTTCTATATTTCTAGCACCACCAAAGAATCTTTTCGGTTTTGTTAGTGAATTAGCATCAACACCACCAGACAAAACCTTTCCAGATGATGGGGCAATGGTATTATAAGCCCTAGCAAGCCTTGTGATAGAGTCTAGAAGTATTATCACATCCTTTTTATGCTCTACGAGTCGTTTAGCTTTTTCTATAACCATTTCTGCTACCTGAACATGTCTATGTGCTGGCTCATCAAATGTACTAGCTACAACTTCTCCTTTAACCATTCTTGACATTTCTGTAACTTCTTCTGGTCTTTCATCAATTAATAATACAATTAATATTGCTTCAGGATTATTTGTGGTTAAGCTTTGTGCAATTTGTTGAAGCATAATAGTTTTACCAGCTTTAGGAGGAGATATAATAAGCCCTCTTTGACCTTTTCCGATTGGTGCAGCAATATCTACCAATCTACCAGATATATCTTCTCTGCTTCCATTACCAACTTCCAATCTTAGTCTTTTGTTAGCATGTAAAGGAGTCAAATTTTCAAATAGAATCTTATGTCTTGCATTTTCTGTAGCATCAAAGTTTACATTGTCAACTTTAAGTAAAGCAAAATACCTTTCTCCTTCTTTTGG
>Ga0066866_10000981_pt1 | contig 11612 bp, 12 predicted proteins | sample ETN01SmetaG_3_FD_66435 | JGI IMG/M metagenome (GOLD analysis project Ga0066866, IMG submission 66435) | Marine microbial and viral communities from oxygen minimum zone, Eastern Pacific Ocean - ETNP2014F12-01SV263 | ecosystem: Environmental > Aquatic > Marine > Oceanic ...
TCCCGCGCACTCCGACTTTACGTCCAAGCCGATAACGAGGATCGCCCAAAGTCACTCAGGATCATTCCCGGCGTAACAAAGGAGGACGATCTAGCCGATCTAGTATCCGATCCGCCAACATACACCGCTCTTCTCCAGCTTGAAGACAAGATCAAGAAACTCCGTTTGAAGGGCCTTCCAGGAATAAGTAGGGCAACGGTCCAAGGGCCAATGACTGACACGGGTGAGTACTACATTTCCACCATTGGGTCAAACCTTTCGAAGGTCAGTGAGTTCGATGGAGTAGATAGATCCAGAACTTACACCAACAACATCAATGAAATCCACGACTACCTAGGGATCGAAGCAGCCCGTCAAGCAATTATTAACGAAATGTGGGACACCTTGGAAGGAGCTGGTCTTGATGTCGACGTTAGGCACCTCATCATGGTTTCAGACGTAATGACAACCGGAGGGGAAGTTAGGGCCATAGGTCGGCACGGAGTCAGCGGGACCAAGCACTCAATTCTTGCAAGGTCGGCTTTCGAAGTTACTGTGACTCACCTATTGAAGGCTGGAGTAATTGGTGAAAGGGACATGCTATCTGGTGTGACTGAGAACATCATTGTCGGCCAGCCAGTAGCTTTGGGCACGGGTAGTGTCGAGTTGTTCTACATACCCGAGGCAAATTAACTGAGGTGAAAGAATGGACATGGGTAGACAATTGAAGCAAGGAATAAACACTGGTAACATTGTTTTCGGCCAAAGGCAAACATCATCTGAGTGCACCAGGGGTGAGGCCAAAATGGTACTCTTCGCCGCTAATTGTCCAGAGTCATTCATCGATGAATTGAGAAATTCACACCCATCCGTGCCCATGCATCAGGTTACCATGGTGAATAGGCAACTTGGTGCAGCATGCGGAAAACCATTCCCCGTAAGTTCTCTTTGCATCATCGATGCCGGTCAGAGCGATTTACTTCAGCTCGCCCCTAACCTTTGATGGAATAATCGGCTCCAAGAACAATTTCTTTGGGTTTTCTTCAAAGTCAGACCCACTGGCCAATCTCCATGGAAGAGGCCTTGCGAGATCTTCTCAGAATAAAATCTGTTAATCTCCGAACCCATAATGCGGGACCTGCTCCTCACGGCTTCACCTGCCTTGGAGTCGCGACATCTATTCCAGAAATAGAAATTCACTCAAACGAGGTTTTCATCTGGCATGCCCGAGCTGGAATATTGCCGATTACTAAGAGCGAGATCATTAGGTTTGGGATGGATGCACCTAGTGGATTAAACCTAATTCTCAGTGAAAGGCCAGTTCAATCAGAATGCCACTCAGTAGATACTTTCGATTTCAGAATTCTTGAACCAGAGGATATTTCATTGTGGGTCGGTAAGGCGGTTCTTTCTGGTGATTTGATTGTAACTGCTAAGGGTGAAGATGATAGAGCAAGAATGGAGCAGCATGGCCATAAAAGACCAATAGAGAAAATGTTGGTTCTGAAACCATCCATTGAGGTCAAGGCATGGTCTGTCCAAAGGGGGATGGAGGGGGTGTCGAATACGCCTGTTTTAATCTCAGCACGCCTATGGACGGTATTGGGAGAATTGCAAGGACCCAAAGGTGAAAATGAATCCGGTGTATGGACGATTCTAGAGGACCCATGGTCAAAAACTGTGACTCTACTAAATGACATTCAGAATCTTCAGCATGCACCCATTCTAAGGACGATCGAACCGCAAGATGTCAATTGGCTTATCCCGGATAGGATAAACGAAGAGTTGGCCAAGGTCATAGAGGAAAGAAGGCGGGGGAATTCACGAAAGAGTGGTGTTTCAGGAACCGTCAGGAGCATGCTTCTCCAGAAATGGCCTTTGAATTCGGAAAGAGCAATCGTCAGCCATAGCAAGATTATGATCCCCGGATGGGTAATCCATTTAGAAACTGAAAAGATACTACACGGCAGAAACGGCCATCTGTACGACTACTAATTCCTCTGAAGAAGCATCATATCTTCATCTGATAGTGTTTGACCTTCCATCAGCCTTGACATTAGGTCAGTTACATCAACTCTCTCGGAATCTTGATCGCTCATTGAACCCGATAACTTCAGAATATCTTGCATGGAATGAATGCATCTGAGGGAAATGATGTATTTGTTATGCAAATCATCAGCATCGCCCTTAGTCGATGTCAGTCCTAGATGTTCAGAATTTGCCAGTCCTCTGAGCCTGTCTACTTCATTTGAAAGTTCCATCATCAGTGAATGGGCTTCCTCGGATTTCTCTGAAGCATCGGTTACAGCGTCATGTGCCTTCTGCTGCCTCTTCTCTGCTTGCTTAACTTCCTTTAGAACGGACGAGCTACTTGCTTCCTCTGACTTTTTGAGTGCCTTATACTCGGCATCCATTCTCTTCAATTTCTTCATGGTATCCTTCTCCTTTTTTGGGCTAATTTTACCAGTTTGATAGAGCCACTCTAGCTTATTCATCTGCTCACGAACTTTCCGAGAACTCGGACCATTCTTCTTTCCAGAGTCACGATCACTATTCTCTGCCGAGCTTCTTAGTTTACTCCGGATTTCCTTCAACGCATCTGTCTTTTCTAATCTAATCTTCCTTAGTTCTGCAACTCTGCTGTTTGCCTCATTTCGCAATATCTTCTGCTTTTGGACTTCGGTGATCAATTCCTTGACCTGGCTGTTAATCTCATTCCTCTTGTCCAATTGGCTCCTAACCTTCACGTTGAGTAGGTCGCGCCGTGTTTTGAAATCTGCCAGCTTGTCGCTAACTGACTGAGTCTTCGTTTCGAAAACATTACTAAAATTCGACTGATTGAGTTCCAACTACGTCCCTCGGGCACTCCCAATTTGGGTCTCCATTTAAGGAATACCGAGTTTTCAATCAATCTACTCCCTGCGGGAAGCAACTCTGCCTTGCCTACTCCCTCTTCTGGAGACTCCAATCTTCCTGCTCTTTTTCCTAGTCTTGGGCGCTTCTTCCGACTTTTTGGATTCATCTTCTCTCGTTTCAGAGATCGATGAGAGGCTGCCAGACTCTAGCAATGCGACCAACTCATCTGTGCTCAGAGCACCGCCCTTCGATGCGATTCCACGAATATCTTCTATGCTGGAGAAACCCCCTCTGCCAGATGAAATTCTGGAGAATTTCTCAACTCTTTTCAGCTCCTTACGCTCAATCTTCACACTCTCCTTCATTGATTCAATCTTCTTATCAATCGATGAAATCCTCTTGCTGATACGTCTAATTTCTTTCCTGCTAACTTTATCCTCTTCAATCTCCACATTGTCTTTAAGTTCCGATACTACCTTGTTTGAGACTTCCTTATTTTGATCCAATTTGGAAGAAATTTTCCTCATCTCACTCACTTTCTTGATATAATCAGAATGTGCCACCTCTGCCTCTCTCTTTTTCTTAATAGATGCTTGAATCTCAAAGAACCGGCTGAATGAAGTTAGTTCTGGATTCAGCATTGGAACGGAAGTCAAGTCATTGTCAATGTTTGTTAAAGAATTAAATGTGTCACTCAACCACTCTTCTAGAATCTTCGATGGGGGCGGTACGCACTTGTTGATCGCATCCCGCTTCTCGCGCTGTTTTTGCGCCATTTTTCTGGATGAGTGAAACTCGCCAAGTAATTTCTTTCTCCCAGAATCAGAATTCTCAAAACCTACAATTGCAGATCTCAAAGCCTTGATAATGTGCACTTGTTCCTTTCTCTCTGACTGCAGGTCTCTGATTTGCCCGTCAATGGAGCGCAGCAGAATCTTCTTTTCTTTGACGATTCTACTGATGCCTTCTGCATCGAATCCGACGAGATCGTCCCATTTGTTCATTTCGGACTCTCCACTCATTCTTCTTCTCCTGCAAATTTTCTCGACTTGATTTTCTTCCTTGTCTTCTTTGCGAAAGAGGAACGTCCACCATCATCTACCATCTTTCTAGCCCTAAGAAGATCCCGGAACCCCGGCCCGATATCACCAAAACCGACCTCCAACCTCTTTTCCCAGTATTCAATTGCCTTATCACTCTGAGAAAGCAACTCCCTAGCCCTATCTAACTGACTCTTTACTTCCTTTAATTCTCCCAATGATTCTGACAGCTTCTTATACATCGGTTGTGCCTTTGAAACTGATTCAATCATCTTGGAATGGGCTTTATCTGCTTTCTTGAATAATTCAGACATCTTCCTATTCTTCGCCAAATAGATGGACATCTCTGGGTTGGAATCCTTTCTATCCTTGACCCATTTGTCGTTTTCCAAGATTAGCGCCCTCCTCTTCTCCAACAGTTTCCTCTCGGATTTGTGATCAAGAGCCGTGGTCTGAATATTATTCTCTATTTCTTCTATCTGCTCGAGCAGCTTTTTCTTTTTCCACTTGGGGTCCAGGATAATCATCCCCCCGGAGTTGATCAGACTCTCTCTGATATTTTTTACCTCGGGAATCAACCCCCTAGCTTCTCTCTGACAGCGATCCCTCTCCTCCTTGAAAGATGCAACCTTACTATTCCCCTCATCGAAAACCTTCCTCATCCGATCGATCTTTGGACTCAATGAGTCTTCTTCAGCTTCCAGGTTTCGTATTACACCGGGAAGATTGTCCTTTAGAATAATCCTCCTTTTCAGGAGTTTTTCAGCGAGCTCGTTAGGCTCTACGCGCATCAGTTCTCCAGTGTCCATTTCGATTCCGAGAAATACTTCCCTTTTAGGCAATACTGGACATTTTTGTGGGTTTGATTCATACGATGTCCATTCAAGCCGACTCCATGAGGGTCTTGCTAGGCAATTCTATTCTCATCCCCATAGCGATAATATTGCTATCCTGCATCGGTTTGAATTCATACTCGGCACATCAACTAGATTCGAGTCTAATAGGATCTAATTACTCTGACGAGTCGACTAACTTCACTAATTTCACATCATCAGGAGGCTCTGGGTTAGCAGTTTCTGGAGAACCGGGGTACGTAGGAGACACACTCGTTGCCTCAATGATGGTGACCAATTCAGGTAATTCTAGCGGGGACGTGTCACTGATTATCTCCCCAATATCTGGAGATGAGATTTTCCAAGGCGTACAGATTCCTATCTCACCCGGTTCTACTCGAGAAGTTTTCACTCCCTTCAAACTGTCTTCATCTGGGACGAACAATTTTGATTGGCATGTTTCTGTGGTTGATGATCAGGATAATTTGCAATTGCAAGGGAATTTTTCAGTGGAGGTAATGCCGAGCCAGGTCCTCAATCTATCTATTGACACAATAGAATGGACTAATTCTGGTGGTTTGAATTTCGACGCATCGATTTTCCTGTCTAATGGGAAATCTAGGGGAGTCATCCTCGAGGCATCGTCAGGTTCTCAGGGAAGCTACCAATTATTGCAGAGTATCCATATTGAATCTGATCCGGGCCGAAGGACAATCACATTCGACCTAGGCCACCCCTCAGCAGATAAGGTGATATTGGAGGCGATACCAATTGGATGGTCGCCTTCATCAGATTCTATAAATTCCTCGCAGATGAACGTTTCAGAGCCATTGGTGAATATCGACTCAATCTTGGTAGAGGCCTCCTTTACTCCCGAAAGACCAAATCCCGGAGATAGGGTACTGGCCTCGATATTCTTAGAAAATATGGGCAATTATCAAGCACAGTCTGGTTTTGTCCTAGTGATTTCTTCTTCCGAGCAGAAAATCCTCTCGGAAACAGAAGTCCAATCGGTAATGCCTGGCTCAAATCTCACAACCGACGTGTCTTTGCTAGATTGGCCGGCTAGTGATAGCGTTGTATTAGAGGTGCAGTGGCATACGAGCGGCATCAAATCCTCAATTTTTTACACAATAGAGGCGGATAATAGCCAGGAAGGACTGAAACTCCCCTTTGACATACTCGCTGCCGGCTACGGCCTTCTCGCAGGTGTTCTGACAATCCTAGTCGGGACATTAGTTTGGCGTGCAGTTTCTACTAGGACCCCATCTACCTCTGATTTCAATCTCAGGGAAACTAAGGAATCGGCAAAGTCACAGTCTAAACAGGAGAAGACCGAGATTCAATGCTCATACTGCGATCAAAGATTGATGGTCCCGCACAATCATTCCGGAGGAGTTCGCTGTCCGGCATGCTCAATGGAATTTGTAGTCGGTGTAAATGACAAATCATCGCATCCGGTCGTCCGCTCCCTCGAAGACACTCTAAATTGCCCAGAATGTGAACAGGCATTGAGGGTAAAGGTGGAGAATAGGCCAGCAATGTCTAGGTGCCCGGTGTGCAAGACTGAATTCATGGCCGAGGCCGGGGGGCCGTAAGATGTCTGAATTCAGCGAAATTGAGGAGATGTATCTGAAGACTATCTTCGAGGTTCATACCGAGACCCCTGGAGAGATTGTTAAGACAACTCAACTTGCTGAATTGATGGGAGTATCTCCTGCCTCTGTAACAGAAATGGTTCAGCGCCTCTCCCAACGTGAAATGATCACTCACATCCCATATCGTGGATGCCGACTAACAACCGAGGGATTCCAGTTAGCTGCTAGGGTAAAACGGCGAGAAGGACTTCTCGAGGTTCTTCTGAAAGATGTGATCGGCTTCAAGGGAGATGTGAAAGGGGTTGCATGCAAAATGGAGCATGCAGTGGGAATAGAACTGGAGGAAACTCTAGATCGCCTTCTTGGCTATCCCGAGACCACTGTGGGCGGTAGCAGAATTCCTAGCATTGAGCGCGATTTTGATACATTGGGCGTCGGAACTCTATTGCCATTAGGGCGCTTACCAGAGGGGGCATCCGCTTTAGTGGAAATGATAGTTGCAAATGATGTTGAATCCATCACAATCAAAGATTGCGGACTCGGGGTTGGTGAATCAATCTTAGTGTCCAGCGACACGATCATTTCTAATGGTAAGATCATTGAATTATCTGATAGCATTTCAATGAAGATTCTGGCTAGAATTACTTCTATGAGGGTATAATACATGTCTTTGAACGAGGAGTCAAGAAATTCCCACTCGCCCGAGAGTGAATTGGAATCTATGGTGGCAACACTACAGACAGAGACTCCTTCTGCCCCCGAAATCAAAGGAATGGTGAAGGAAGGGGACAAGGTCGTAATCAACAATAACAAGGAGACATTGAAGTCCAGAGAGGCAATTTTGACAGGAATTGATGACCTATTAATCAGCAGGGGGGCACGCTTGATTCTATTCCTGCCGATTGTAGTTGTGCTTCTATTCGGCCTTGCACAGTCATATCGAGGATCAGTTCCAGACTGGTGGGAGGGGGGGGTGCAGGAACTATTCTTCAGTCTTACATTCTCAAAATCAGTTTACTTGCTCGCACTAGCCCTAATGGTAACCGACCTGGTTCTATTGGTTGTTCTCCATTACTTGTTGTGGGTTACAAAACGGATTTTTCAAATCGAAACAGATGAGATAGTCTCGACTGGAATCACATTTCGCAGCTCCCATGGTTATAGTGAGATGAGAGCAGTAATTGATGGGGCTTCGAACCAACTCAACATTACAACAACTTTGATGTTTTTCTCCACTGGTCTACTTGGATTGGCATTGGTTTTCCCCTCCGATACTCAAGGAATCCCCGTTCTGATTGCTTTATCGACCGGCACTCTACTTTCTGGCCATAGTGTATACATGGTTTCCAATCGACCCCGATTCAACACAGTGGAGCCATGGGGTCTGTTGGCCGCATTCTCCCCTCCGATGCATCCTGCACTGCTGAATAAGCCATTCACAGACGTCATCAGGTCTCATGTTGATCCTCTACTTGCAGTGCGCTTCTCAAAGTACGTCTCTTCATTTAGTGAGAATCTCCAGAACGGCGTGAAACTCTCAGAATTACAGGAGTACCTACTGCAAGTTCTCGATTTGTTCCGCTCAGGCTTGATCGAAGAGGATGATTTCCATCAAGCACTCGGGGGGTTGGTTGATACAGCAACCATTGACCAGATTATCAATCATCCCGAGCTTGGCGAAGAGACATTGGACATGCTACTTATGCATGCGAGGGACCGATGCGCCCCCTTCTTCCGTCTAAACGATAGAATGAGGATGCACCTGTCCACCAATGCCAGTGAGCAAATATGGTTTGACGTGGATATGGAGAATCTAACACTTGGCCAGGCAAATCTATTCGCTTTCGTCCTAAACGAGACAGGAGAAACCCAGGACCTCATTCTAAGGGTCCAGACTCCCGATTTCAGACCGAACGAGTGCGTCTACCGACTCAAAGCTGAACCACATAGTAATGACTCATTTTCAGGAAAGACAACCTTCGAGAGGGTCTCATCTTCACTGGAATCCTCGAGAATTGTCTGGCAGACACTGATACCATCGTCAATGGGCGATGCAACGGTAACAGTGAGGCTCGAGGACTCTTCCGGGAATCTAATTTCTGGAAAGGTGCTAACATCACAAGTACGTTCCGATCTTTTTACCCGCCTAAGGATGACAACCGGGGCCGTATTCATGTTCGGCGCCGCGCTCGCCATCATTTCCCCGATTCTTCCCTTTGTAGCAAGGTTGCTTGGCCTTTAGGTCTCTTCAATAAGGAGGCACTATTCGCAATTGCATGGATCGTGACGATGAGGTCTCTGACGATCTCCGAACTAGGTTGCATGCCATGGAGTCCAAACTGAGCAGAGTTCGCGGACAGAGAGATTCACACAACGATTCTGCAAAGAGGGCCGCAGATCAGCGAAATTCAACTCAAAACAAAAGGAACGAGGTCCAAGAAACCATCACATCTAGGATGGATGATCAGAAGAAGGTACGTGCCCAGGCCAAGATCCACCAAGCAAGTCGTGACGAGATCCAGCAGACCATTAGGGAGATATTCACGCGAAAGAAGGGGAAACGAGACCAAGGGCCCGGAAAGTCAGTAGTCATTCAACTGTCCGAAACCGTAGGGGAGATTGAGAGGATTGAGGAACGGATCATGACTGATGGCGCGCTAACCCTTGAGAAGGAGAATGCGCTAATCAAGAAACTCAGGTCTTTAATTTCTCGAAGAGACGAGCTAATCCCTAATGTCGAGCAGCAGCGAATAGTTTCAATCGACCTGAGTGACATGGATGAGTCAATTCAAAGATTGAGGGCAGAAGCTGACAACGAACACAACCTGATGCTCGAGCAGAATAGGCTAGCAGATGAGATCTGGGGTGAAATTAAGCCGCTGTTCGAAGAGAGGGACTTCCTCAGAGGCGAGGGCGATAGGCTACACGCTCTTTTCGTGGAAGAAAGAGGCAAGGCCGACGAGGCCCACAAGGGATTGGTCGAACTACTCTCAAAGGTGAATGAGATCCGTAGCGAGATACGTTCACAGCACGAGGAGAGGGAGAGGCTAGTCCAGGATCACAACAAATCCGTCAGGCAGGCTCTCAGAGGTCCCGATCAAAACGAAGAACTCGCAGAATCCCTCTCCGACAAGCTTCTTGGAGGCGAATCAATCACCTTCGGTGGCATAGTAACCAATGATCTCAGCGAAACTAGGGGGGAAAAAACGAAGCCAAAGAGAAAACCAAGAAAGCTGGGTACTGCTCGAGGTAGGAAAAGCTAGCTACCAACCTCGTTCTTCGAGCCTAGTCTCCAGTGCGTCGATTTCCAGTCCTGGCATTGCCTCTCCAACCATCTCACAAGCTTCAGCAACTACTGTTGCGTCTTCGAAGTGATGCGTCGCGAGCACAATTGCCTCAGCAGTTCTTGTCGGATCGGAACTCTTGAAGATACCAGATCCAACGAAAATACCATCCATGCCATGCTTCATCATCAGAGACGCGTCAGCAGGAGTTGCTATGCCTCCGGCTGAGAAAGTTACCACTGGTAGTCGACCTAAGTCTGATACTTCATCGAGAACGGATGCTACCTCCTTTCTGACTTCTTCGAGGCTACCGAAGGGAGTAGTTTCCACTCTAGCCCCTATTTCAGATGATTTCTCCAGTCTTCTATACCCATCAAGCATCTTCTCCACAATTTCCTCACGCGTATTTGAATCGGCATTTTTCGAAGTCTCAATTTCAGTTGCTAGGAGTCTAGCATGCTTGACCGCACTCACAACATTTCCCGTGCCCGCTTCTCCTTTCGTCCTAATCATAGCAGCGCCCTCGGCGATCCTTCTAACCGCCTCACCAAGGCTGGTGCAGCCGCAGACGAATGGAATTGTGAAGTCATCTTTGGAGATGTGGTAGAACGGATCTGCGGGAGTAAGCACCTCCGACTCGTCAATCATGTCTACTCCAAGAGCCTCCAGTACTCTAGCCTCTTCATCGTGGCCTATTCTGGCCTTAGCCATAACTGGAATGCTAGTGGTCTCAATGATCTCCTTGATCAATTTTGGATGGCTCATCCTTGCTACTCCGCCAGAAGATCGAATATCCGCAGGCACTCTCTCTAGAGCCATTACTGATACGGCACCAGCATCCTCGGCTACGTGAGCCTGTTCAGGGGTAACGACATCCATCACCACGCCGCCTTCCTGCATCTTAGCAAAACCCCTCTTGAGAAGCTCTGTCCCATGCCTCATATTGCCCAACTCTACCCTTTGCGGCATACAGATTCCTCCGGGCATGTATTGATGAACCTATGTGGGGGGCAATTTTCCTAACTATCAGCCAGAACAGGAGAATCTCCCTCTGCTATGGGGAGGTTGGGGGACTCTTCCTCATTCTTCTCCAACCATTCCATTTCTTCGTCCGGTAAATCACTATCAGCATAGATTGCCTCTTCTGGGCACTCAGGAATGCACGCCGCACAGTCTATGCACTCATCGGGATCTATCACGAGATATTCTTCGGCTTCCCTAAAGGCTTCTACTGGGCAGACATGTACGCAATCTTGGTATTTGCACCTTACACAAGCACTGGTTACTACGTGAGTCATAACAAGGTAATTGCCCGAGTAATTAGCATATGAATTCTTGTATTATTCTCCAATCAATTCCATTAGCAAATCCTCAGCAACCTCATTCGCCTTCTGTCCAGGGTAAACTTCCAACTTGAACCTCCCCTTAGCAACAGGCTCGTTTGAATTCTGTGATACGACCCCCGCACCCTGTACAAGCTTGTCCAATCTCAGCCTCACATGCAGGAACTTGTCCTTGTCTACTCTATTGCCTAGTCCCCTTTCGAGCATGGAAACCAAAGACTCATTTTCCAATCTCGCCAATGAGGATAGTGCTTGCTTCCCCCTCATCTTCACGCTTATCGTCTGCATCGGGGCTCCCAATGTTGAGTTTTCCTTGTGGATGATAATATCAGATAATCCCCCACTCAGCCAACTAAGTGCATCTTCGATCACTTTGCCTTCGTCAACGGCACTCGCATGTATTCTCCATTCACCGCCATGGAGGCTCATGCCCCCCCCAGACGCTGACGTGACTTGAATGCGTTCCATGTGCATCGATATCCGTAGCATTCCGTTCAAATACTGGTTGCAGGTCGGACGGCTCGCAAACGGGGTAGCCCCCGCAATATGGAGACGTTTTAATGGCCAAAGGAGCATCAGCGAGAGCAGCAGCTCGTAGGCAGAAGGACAAGTGGAAGGCCAAGAGGTGGTTCTCTATCAGGGCCCCTCGGAATCCATGGTCGTTCAAGGTGATCGGCGA
>Ga0066866_10000984_pt1 | contig 11586 bp, 7 predicted proteins | sample ETN01SmetaG_3_FD_66435 | JGI IMG/M metagenome (GOLD analysis project Ga0066866, IMG submission 66435) | Marine microbial and viral communities from oxygen minimum zone, Eastern Pacific Ocean - ETNP2014F12-01SV263 | ecosystem: Environmental > Aquatic > Marine > Oceanic ...
TTGACGACACCTGAAATCGCTCCAGCGACTGCATTATGAAGTTCAAGTCCGTGTCCTTGTTCAATCCAAATTATTCTTCCATCGGTAGAAGTTTTTTCGACAAAATCCGATAAACTGGAACCCGTCAAAGAAACTTGACAAGCACCAATTCCACACCAAGCATCATCAGCACCATAATTGGTCAAATCAAGTACTAATTTATCCAATCCACCTAATTGTAAATCATCCGAGGGAATTAGCATTAAACTATTTACATTTTGAGATTCTAAAATTCCCTCGCTTACTCTCCAACCAGGGTGCATGTTACCCAACCAACGAACTCGTGAATCTTCATTCATTTCATCAAAAACCTGTACTGTATTGACTGGCAACCTTATCATCAAAGAACCTTCACCGAGATAATCCAAAATTGTGAAACCATATTGTGTTTGAAGATTTTCCAAATCAGAACCATACTCTAATTGAAGAATTGCTAATCCTGTGGATAGGTAATCAAAATCATCATGTAAATTTTCTACTACTTTTGGACCTTCAGAATTTAACGGGTCAAATGAACCTGATGACAGGTGAATTAATCCTGAAGGAGAATTTGTGTCCACACCGCTGAAACTCATAGATGCTGCTTTATGCCAATTCATGGTAGCCAGTTCTAATCTTTGCTGCTCAGAAAAATCTGGCTCAGAAAATTCCAAGGACTCTGATGAATCTTGAACTGCAGGCATTAGTGCTGGTGAAAATGGCGTAATTAGTAACAGCGCCAGCATAATTAGTACACGACGATGGTTCACCATAATTTATCGGACTCCTGTGAAGTTTTTGAAAACAACCCCATGATGACCACTAAATGCTCATTCAAATATTGTTGTATTTCGAAATTGCTAAGTCGGTCTTACTGACTGATTTAAGCCAATCCGATTCAATACCCATCAAAGCCCTAATCGCGTCAACATTTTCAGGAATTACATCAGACTCTTGGTGTATCGCCTGGAAGTAATACAGAGTGTTTTTCTCCAACTTCACACCATCTTTCCAAACAAATATTTCATGTAAATCTCCCCACTTGCGACCTATATCTCTAGCAAATTCCATGACTTCTGCGGTTGTAGTAATTCCAGTTTCGCCTCCGTCCATCATGATAATTCTCGGTTGTGAATCCCACATTGAAAGTACCTTTTCAGTAGTTAATCCGTGTCCATCAGGTAATGTTGCAACAATTACATGAACATGCATAATCGTGGTTGGGACGGCAACAGCCATAGAGTTGATAGAAATTTGAGGTTTTACAGTCATAACATCTGGACCATGATGAGAAGGGACTTTCAAAACAGGTTTAATTGCATTAATTGGCCCTTTGTTCGAGTCACCTGGGTCTGCCGCTCGACGAATCATTGTACATTCAACATTCAATTCCCCACAATGGTTGTAAAGTGGCACTAAAGTTCTAGAGAGCCCTGTTGTATTACAGGATACCACACGAGTACCTTGAGCATTGAGATTTTCTTCATGATTTGCTGATGAAGAATACGATAATTCAGTCATAGCATGCTTTTCGCCTCCCTGAAATATCCACTTTATTCCTGCTGACTGATATTTTTCTTTATTTGATGCTCCAACTTTTCCGGGAGAACAATCGACAACTATGTCCGCTACAGCGAGTAGTTCAGACAAGCCGCCATGACATTCATAGCCTGATTTAGAAAAAGCATCTATTCTGTCTTGTTCATCAAATGTGCAATAAATTGGATAGCCTTTTCTAACAGCTAAGTCACACCCAAATGCAGGCCTAGTCTTCGTAACTCCAACTATTTCCATGTCATCTTGTGCATCTACAGCGTCTGCGACTCTCTTACCAATTGTTCCATATCCGTTGATGGCCACCTTGATTGTCATGCCCTCACCAATTACCTGTCCTTGGAGTCCCCCTATTAACAAATCGTTAGAAATGATGTTGGCGAAAAAGAGCACAAATCATAATTTGTTCAAAGAAAGTATATGTTCAAGATACTTCGACACAGTCTCATGGCGGATGTGTTGGATATTGTCGAACGCTCATTCAGCATAAATTCCAAACTCGGTTCTAGGCTGGAAGCGGCAGCCGAACAAAATGCAATATTACGTATTGGATGGACCAATTCTGGAGAGCCTGTGCCAAAGAATGGTGAGTTGGGGCTTTGCCCAGGATTACCCAAAGGCTCCAAACTTAGAGCATTGGGTACATTGGGCTCTTGGATTGCAGCATTTGGCAAAGGAGGGACATTCACTATTCAGGGCGACTCTGGCTCCTTCCTTGGAGCAGGAAATAATGGCAATACTATTACTTGTGAGCGAAATTCTGGCAATTATGCTGGTTTTGCGATGAATTCGGGTAAAATTAGCATTCTAGATGGCGCAGGAAATGATGCTGGGGCATGTATGACAGGAGGACTTCTATCAATTCGGGGAAATACAGGGTCTCGAGTAGGTGGCGGAATGTCAGGAGGTTTGATTGTAATTGATGGTGATGTAGGTAGTGACCCAGGAGCGGGTATGACCGGAGGGCGAATAATTGTCAATGGGCGTTGCCCCAATCCTCCAGAAGGAGTCGCTTTAAGACCACTAACTGCTACAGAACAGAAAGAAATTAATAAGCAACTTGGCGATAAAAATCACGAAATCCCAAAAGATGCAATCTGCCTGGAAGCAAATGATTCAATTTTAAATCAAACTCGTGAAAATATGGTATCTAGTGGAGACCTCTCGGGAATTGGGCTAGTCCCGGGAAACGAGGGGCGTAAAATGCACTATGCTACCTGTGACACTGTCGCCCTTATTGGAGAAAGGGGCGATGAAAACACGCCTATTGCCCTACCATTACCAATGATTCCTTTCATCGATGATGCAAAAGAATTGAAATTACCAAAGGATACTGATATAGAACTGAGTGATTGTCTTAACAAACAACCTTTCATGACCCGATTTAATCCAAGAAATAATGACTTTTTGATTATCGATACTGAAAACTTATCTGATATTTCTAAGAGTGTTAGCCAATCTGGTGGATTAATTCTAGATTTCACCTCCCTACCGAGTATGGATTCAGAGGAAATTGATGGGTTATTGGTGGCACTGCGATCAATGGCTGGAAAACAGAAACCATATGCAATTATTGAAGGAATTGGAAGAATAAATGCACTGCATACTCAAGCATCTTACCACAATGCTGACTTAGCAATTTGTAAAATTGAAGACAATACGGGAATCTCAGAGGCTGCTAGTCTGCCACTAATAGGCAGAAGTAACAAAGCAAACTTAGAGGGGACATATACTGATTCGGGCATACTACTTGGTTTTTCAGTTGATGCCCAAGATTTAGCGATTCTTTCTGCAACCGGAATCAAAGCAATATGCTGCGAAGTACCGATGATTGATGCGATGGATTTAGCACTGTGGATACAAGATTTGTACAGAAGCTTGTCTGACATTCTACGAGATCTCGGATTGGAATCTATCGACGGTTTAAATAGGCAACATCTTCGTGCACTAGACCATGAAACTGCAGCTGTTAGTGGGCTGAGATTAGCAGGATATGAGAGGCCATTGCCGCACTGGTTTGCTAGATGAGGAATTATTATGCCAACGATTTCTGTCGAACAAAGTCTAATTGCAAGCCTACTTGCCAAACACAATTTAGTTAATGACATCGAAGTGCTATCAAATGAATTACCATTACTTGGAACAGATATCGATAACTGTACAAATGAAGTACTCGATATTGAAATATTTCCAAATCGTCCAGATTTACTCTCAGGGGAAACACTTTGTAGGGCCATTCGAACATTTATTCATGAACAAAAAGCAGAACCTAATTTAAATGTCAAGCATGGAAATGTTTCCATAACAGTTGATAAGGAACTGGAAAACATTCGTCCAGTTGTCCTTGGATGTATTGTCAGAGGCGTCCAACTTGAGGGTGATATTGAAATCGAATATTTCATAAAATCACTTATGGACCATCAAGAAAAATTACACTTCGCATTGGGTAGAGGCAGAAGACGGGCGTCGATTGGGGTACATGACCTAAGTACATTGAAGCCACCATTTAGAGTTAAGGCTGTTTCAGGAGATACTAAATTTATCCCTCTTGCAATGACAGAAGAAATGAGCATTACTCAGATATTAGAAAAACACCCCAAGGGACTTGATTATGCACACCTGCTGGAGGGCTTTGAAAAATACCCTGTATGGATAGATGCAAATGATGCTATACTTTCTTTCCCACCAATTATCAACGGAAACCATACTACAGTCAATAAGCAAACTCGAGATTTTTTTATTGATGTTACTGGATGGGACCATCGGTCTTGTGAAGCAAGTTTGATGCTCATCGCCTCTCAACTATGTGAAAGAGGTGGAGAGATTGAATCTGTAGAAGTCACATCTTTTGATGGAGTTGTCAAACAATATCCCGATGGCTCAGCTATTCAACACGAAGTGCCTATCGAATTATTAGATGGTTTATTGGGACGAAGTTTGACCGATGAAGAGATTTCTAAGGCGATAAATAGAATGGGTGGAAAATACATTTCTAGAAATGATAAAAGTACAATCACTATTGAAATGCCAAGATGGCGATTCGATATCCTACATCCAGTAGATTTGATTGAAGACATTGCTATTGGCCATGGCTATGAGGACCTTGGCTCTGATGTTCCTAAAGCACCGATGACTGCAATTCCAAGAACAGATGGTCATTTGCGAAGGAGAATTAGAGATTCCATGCAAGGAATGGGATTCATGCAAATACAATCTCTCACACTTTCTAATGATGAGGACCAATTTGATTTTATGCGTTTTACTCCTGTTGGGGAAGTTACAAGAATTACAAATCCAATAACCATTGACCACACTATGCTTCGCCAATACTTGATTCCGGGATTAATGAGGCTACTGGCTACAAATCAACATCACAACTTGCCCCAGAGCGTGTATGAACTTGGAACCGTAGTCAGAAATCATAAAAATGCGGATAGAGTGGCTTTTTTGGTAGCAGAAAGGAGTGGAGGATTCGCAGCAGTAAGAGGTAGAGTCCAAGCATTCATGAGAGATATTGGTGCATCAAACTACGATATTGAAAAACTGCCTGACGGTGATGGGCCATGGCTACCTGGACGAGCAGCGAAAGTCGTAATTAATGGAACCCACGTGGGATGTTTTGGCGAAATTGATCCTTCCATTTCTGAAAAGTTCGACCTTCGAGTTCCAATCAGCGGGGCTGAATTCTCACTAACTAATTTGGCAGATTCTATAACTGACCCAGTTTGAGATTATCTGAACAAAACATGCGAGCGTTTCAAGAGACTAACTCAGTCCACCATCTATGAGCAGAGCAGTCGTACTGATGTTATTGGTGACAATTATTGCACCAATGGCTACCGTGACGGCTGAAACTCATTCAAGAAGCGAATTTGTAGGAGTCAATTCCCAAGAACAGATAATAATTCACCGAAGTGAAACAATAGAAGTCCCAATAACACTTCAAAATCTTGAAGATTACACACAGACATACACATTAGAATTAGAATCCTTGCCGGATGACTTGACTGTGAGTGGCCTGCCATTACAGTACTCTCTTAATCCAAATGGACTAAGGCAAGTAAAGTTCACTATAAGTTGCAACTCCAATGCAAATTATGCAAATAGTACTATGATATTGAATATTACGAATGACATCAATTTGGAGGAATATCATAATATCGAAATCAATGTATTGATAATGCCTCAATCAAGTTTGGATTTTGGAGTGAGTGGATTATCTCAATTTGTTGTTGATGCTGATGTTCGCACAAACTTGGCAGTAAACATCACAAATAATGCATTACTGAGTGATGATGTAACATTTAGTCTTTCTACTCAATCTTCGTGGAATTGGGGATGGACAATGAATCAAACTACTGGAGATAATTCAATTGAAACACTATCACCAGGGCAATTATCATATGTGTATCTCTGGGTTGATGTACCTTCTGTAATTGATGGCTCTCCGCTATATCAAACAGGTCCACGATTTACTCTAATAGCGTCATCAGGATTAGATTATGCAGAATCACAATGGTCTTTTGATCTTTTAATGAGTGCATATCGAAATATTACTATTGATTCGGTAGAAGATAATCTAACATTAGACCCTGGAGACAATGACAGAATCAGTGTTACTGTGCGAAATGTGGGTAATATCGATACTAAATTTAACATTGTACTTGAGGCAATTGATGAATTAGGACAGCCCATTGCAAACATAGAAATCGCTGACCGATTGGAATATGGAGGATGGACTGCCGCACTATTTGGTACCAAGGAGGATATAGAAGTTCAACCTAATCAGGGTCGTACTTTCGAAGTTGGAATTCAGGCGCCACCAGATTATTCAGGTCATTTCAATATAAGAGTGCAGATATTTCCAATCGGAGATATTTCGAAAAAACTTACTGTCGATGTCAGTGCTGATATCGTTTGGCATCGTGATGGAAGTCTGGAATTAATCAATGAAGGCTGCCTACTGTTATTGCCGGGACAAAATTGTCAATCACAATTTAAAATCACAAACACCGGTAATGCATTGGATAATTTCGAAATAAAAAACAATTTTTTGCCATCCTTTTTACAACTCCAAGAACCTACTACTATCTCCTATAGTGTACTGCCAAACCAATTTATCACTAGTGACCCAATAACACTGATTGCAAAGAATGACGCTTTGGCATTTGAAAATGATAATGTTAGTTTTCAATTACTACTTTCAGGAAGCCAACAAGTTGTTTCTCAGACCAGCGTTTCGGTAGTTATTGGACCGTATATCAACTGGACACTGGAAAATTTGGTTGAAGAAATAGATGCGAATGGACGACTTTCAATTGCTATGACTTTGAGAAATGATGGAAATGCGGTTGATGGTTTAGTCGTCCAGTTGGAATGTTCACATTCGACTGAAATGACATTCATACCGCCAAATAATGCGATTGTTGAAGATGGCGTTGAATCTCCCCGCTCATTTGAAATTAATGATTTGCCCCTAGGTTCTAATTTCACTATCAGGGCCTGGGCGGAAATTCCAGAAGACCAAACTAGTAATGGGACTATGTACTTGTACACCACAATACGCTCAAAATTCGCACCTGACCAGCCATTTGAGTTCACCTATTCTGCCTCTTACCTAGGAGATTCATGGCGTGATGATGTTGAAGTCGATGATGATTTTAGCTTCGCAAAATTAGCATCAGACATCGCATTAGTCGCTAAATCATGGGCCTTTGTGATAGTTGCAATATTACTATCTACACTAATTCTAAATCGTTCATTGAAAGATAGAAAACAACGAATTGAAGAAGAGGCCCTCAGAAAGTCATTATATGAGAAACAAAATCCTGAGCAGGTTGAAGACTGGATGGGTAAATTTGAACAAAAAAGTTTGGAAAATCCTCAATTAATTGAATCTCCAGCTATATCTTCGGCGAGATTTGAAAATACATTCAAGAGGCACGCAGGCCCTACTAAAGAATCCTCTAAACCAGTTGATGAAAAACTTAGGGAAGCCGCTTCCTTGGTGCTAGATATTCACGATAAAACAATTATTATTGAATCGGCTGATGAGTTATTGGATAAAATTTCAACAGAGGGAATTGCAACACCTCATAGCAAAAATCAAACACTCGAGATGAAGCCTGAGGAAACAAGCCTAACTACTCGAAATGACCCTAATAACTTAGCACAAAAAAACTCACTAAAACAAGAAATGGAAAGCGGACAGAAATCTGTGCCACTACCAAAAGATAATGATGATGATTTAGATTTTTGAGAAGATAATATGTGGAAAATCGGTGCAGATGAAGCGGGAAGAGGACCTGTGATTGGCCCTCTAGTGGTCTGTGCGATAGCAATGCCCCCTGAAGAATATGATAATTTAATTGAGATTGGAGTTAAAGACTCAAAATATTTAACGCCAAAGAAGAGACAGGAATTGAGAGAATGGTTTATGACAAAATCTGAAACTAAACCTTGGCACCACAGCATAATTGTCTGCTCACCAGAACGAATCGATTCTTCATCAGGAAATCAGGGATTAAATGTACTTGAAACTGAATTATTTGCGGAAGCGATTAATGCGCTTCCTGACGATGTTAAAAAATCAGCAACTATTCTAAATGATGCCTGTGATGTAAAACCTGAAAGATTCAGTGATCGTATCGCCAACCAATTATCTTCATGGCCATGGCCAAAATCTACGATAACTAGTGAGCATAAAGCGGACGAAACCGACCCATTTGTCGGAATGGCAAGCATCTTGGCGAAGGAAAAGAGAGATGATTGCATTAAGGAGATTTCCAAACAATTAGGATTTTCAATTGGTTCGGGATATCCAAGTGACCCAAATACCAAGAAGATAATTCCTGAACTACTGAAAGAATCACCCCACCCACAACTTCGTTGGAGTTGGGCCACTGTAGAGAGAGAATGGAATAAAATTCATGAAAAACAATTACCAAAACGGAACTTCGCACCGAAAAATCAGACAACATTATTCTAGAATCATACTTTTTTGTCCATGCATTTCATGAAGTATCAGCATTAGGATTGCATGAATCCCATGTCATGGACTCCCGATGAATCAACGATGAATTTAATTAGGCACATGGCAATTCAAAATGCTATTGAATATGAGGGAAAGGCCAATCCTGGCTCGGTAATTGGAAGAATCATGGGCATGAATGCCGATTTAAGGCCGCATGGAAAAACTATCAGCCCCATGATTGCAAAGGCAGTGGCTGAAGCAAATAATTTAGCAGGAAGTAAGGGGATTGAACATCTTAAAAATATTTTACAAGAAGAGGCTCCACACCTCCTTGAAGAACGTCAAAAGAAGGAAAGAAGAGTCGGACTTCCGGAGTTAAATAATGCTGAAAAAGGAAAAGTTGTTTTGAGGTTTGCACCAAATCCAAACGGGCCACTTTCCTTTGGCCATGCTAGAGGAATTGTCATCAATGGTTCATATGCAGAAAAATTCGAAGGTGAATTGATTCTCAGATTTGATGATACAGATACTTCTGTAAAACCACCTTTGCTAGAGGCATACCAACAAATTCCAGAAGAAGCGGAATGGTTACTAGGATTCGCCCCTCACCGAATCGTGATTGCTAGTGACCGCATGGAACATTATTATGAACACGCTGAAATGATGTTGTCTCGAGGTTTTGGCTATGTGTGTACATGTAGTGCGGAATCTTTTAGAGAGTTGCGAGTAGCTAAATTAGAATGTCCTTGCAGAAATCAAGAGATGGATTACAATATGCAATTGTGGAATAATATGCTTGATGGTACATTCAAACCGGGTGATGCTGTTGTTAGAGTCAAGACTGGAATGGATTTGAAAAATCCTGCACTTAGAGATTGGCCTGCACTTAGAATACAAGATACTGAAGCAAATCCACATCCACGAAAGGAAATTGGCTCAAAATACCGAGTTTGGCCTCTACTAGATTTCCAAAGTGCTGTTGAAGACCAACTTCAGGGAGTAACACATATCATTCGTGGAAAAGATTTGATGGATTCTACTAGAAAACAGAAATTACTCTATCAACACTTCGGATGGCAGTATCCTGAAACAATGTACTGGGGTCGCGTCAAGGTTCACGAATGGGGGGGATTCTCGACATCGCAGATGCGCAGAGATATCGAAGCCGGATTGTTTGAAGGATGGGGTGACCCACGCCTGCCTACTATTTCAGCCCTGAAAAGTAGAGGTATAACATCTGAAGCACTGAGGCAATTTTGGATAGAGTTAGGTGTGACGCAGAAAGATATTTCAGTGCCATTGGCAACACTTTATTCTCACAATACTAAGCAAATTGATGATCATGCTCCAAGAATCTCATTCATACGTAATCCAATCAAAATGCAAATTAATGGTGAACATCCAAAGTCAGTAAAAACTTCTGTTCACCCTAATCATGAATCAATGGGAATTCGTACCTTTGATGTTTCTAATCATTCTGTTTTTATTGAAAAGGAAGATTCAATTAAGCCACAACTTAGACTCAAAGAGTTCGCAGATTTCGACATAGATGGTTGTTCTGCTGAATTTATTTCAGAAGCAAGAAGCGATAAGAGGCCAATCGTTCATTGGATATCCGAAAATGATTGTAATGAGGCAAAGTTAATTCAACCAAGTGATGGTAAAATTTTGACTATTAATGGTGTTCTTGAGAATCATGGTTACAAGGCTGGAACAATCGTTCAAATCGAGCGTATTGGATACGGAATTATTCTTGATAGTTCAACCATAATGTTCACTCACGATTAGGGTAACTATCAAAACCCTGTTCATACAGCGCCTGTTGATGACACAAGAGACCAGGACCATCGCTGAACTCAATCTAAATGATGAGCACATAACAGTAGGTGTAGAAGATTCACTTAGAGAGGGTGCTAAAAGACTGCTATCTGTGCCTGGCGGGATTCTTATCGTGCTTGATGATGATTCTAGAGTCAAAGGAGTGATGGGGTACAAACAATTCCTTCAAGCGATCGACAAGGAGATGGATATGAGTTCATCCAAATGTGGAGACATTATGGAAATGGATTTCATGGAAGTTAAAAATTCAGATTCGATTAAGAATGTTCTCAAACAAATTAGAAAGCGAAGCCCACAGGCAGTGGTTTCAGTTGATGAAAATGGAGAATTTTCAGGATACTTTTCGCCAAGTGATTACAAAGAGTCTCGGGCGATTGTAAAATCATTGAAGTCACTCAAACTTTGATTCAACCGACTATCTTTATGGTTCTTGTACATCCAGTGCATGCAACTCTTAGTGGCCTGACATTACTGGTGACTAAATTTACTGTTTGGCAGGCAGGACAACCTATAGTGGGCATAGTACTTTCTGGAACTATTGCAGGAGCATTTGGATTTTCTGCATGCCGACGAGGGCTGACTAAAGAAGTAATGAACCATAAAGAGATTACAACAACCGCTGCACCACCGATGAATACAGGTGGATAGGAAAAATAATAAATTAACATTACAAGTGGAATCAAAACTAATTCAAACATTAAAAATCTACGATGTCGATTCTTTGTAATACGTAAGCAGAATAAGAGTCCAAGTAATAATATGACTCCTGTAAAAGTAATTAGAGTAGTAGGGCCGTAGAAAATTGAATTTGTCGGTTGTATAGTTATTGTGAAATCTTCTGAAGGGCTAATTGATTCGCCCTCTACAGTAATTTTCTCGCCCCATGGCATTCGTGAATGTCGGAAAATCAAATCTTCTGATTCCAATAACTCTGCACCTGCAAATGAAGTCATTCCTGAAGATGTTGCCTTAACAACCAATGAATAATCTTGCCAAAGAGTATCTAAACCGGAAGATATGAATGTTCGCATTAACACAAAATTAGTATCCTTGTCAATTGTCTGAAGTGTGGAAAACTGGAGTTTTAATGGATGGAATACAACATTAGTTTCTCCCATAAGGTCTACTGATATAGAAATAGTATCAAAATCTCCCGAATCACCAATCAACTCCCCGCTATCGATTTGCATACCATTAGTATC
>Ga0066866_10000990_pt1 | contig 11569 bp, 11 predicted proteins | sample ETN01SmetaG_3_FD_66435 | JGI IMG/M metagenome (GOLD analysis project Ga0066866, IMG submission 66435) | Marine microbial and viral communities from oxygen minimum zone, Eastern Pacific Ocean - ETNP2014F12-01SV263 | ecosystem: Environmental > Aquatic > Marine > Oceanic ...
TCAAGTACGGCGCCCACACCCTTGAGCAACTTGAGACGGAGCGAATGATCCGCCCAAACAACCGAAAACAACTCGAGATCGGTTACGACTTCCTGCTGCGAACCCGCAACGAGCTGCATTATCAAACGACGCGTCAGGTGGACAATCTCCCGAAGGCCCTCCAGCCCAAGGTCGCCTGGCAACTCGGCTACAAGGACCGCTCCCCGGCGCGCCGGCTTGAGGCTTTCATGCGCGACCTGTACACCCACATGCGCGCGATCCTTCTCATCACCCGCATGATCGAACGCCGATTAGCCCTCCGACCCAAGCCGAACCATCGATTACCCACTCTCCGGTCATTGTTCGGCGGAGGCAAAAAGGAGAAGTCACTCGACGGCTTCAACATCATCGACAATGAGTTGGTGCCAGTCTCATCGCGCGTTTTTCGGGACCAACCACGACGGCTTATGCGCGTTTTCCTGCACGCGCAACAGCGCGGACTCGACTTTCACCCCGACCTCACACAGTTGCTCCGCGACAACGCCTCGCTGGTGGACGATGACTTCGTCCACGACCCCGAAGTCCATGAGACGTTCCTCGAGATTCTCAACCAGCGTGGCAACGTCGCCCCTGCCCTGCGCACCATGCACGAGGTCGATTTACTGGGACGCTACATTCCCGAGTTCGGACGCATGACCTGCCTCGTGCAGCACGAGTTTTTTCACGCCTACGCGGCAGATGAACACACGCTCGTCTGCCTTGAAAAGCTCGATCAGGTCTGGGACGCATCCAAGCCGCCGTACTCCCAATACACCCACATTTTGCAGGACATCGACCTGCCATTCCTGCTGTATCTCGCCTTGTTTTTGCACGACGCCGGCAAAGGCATGGAGAGCGGCGACCACGTGAAAGACGGCACAGCCGTCGCCTTGCGGGTCGGCGAGCGGCTTGGCCTCACACAGCGCCGCTTGGCCCGGCTAAAGTTTCTCGTCGAGTATCACCTACTTATGGCCGAGGTGTCGCAGCGACGCGACATCGACTCGCCAACGGTCATCCGTGATTTTGCTGAGACGGTGCAGGACGAGGAAAACCTGGCAATGCTCACCCTGCTGACGTTCGCCGATTCGCTAGGCACCAGCAACAACCTATGGAACGATTTCAAAAACACATTGCTGCAAACTCTCTACCACCTCACCGGCCGCCGACTCGTCAGCGGGAAGGACTACGAACAGGCGGAACAACAGCGCTTGGCCAAGCTCATGCAAGAGGCTCGGGAGCAGTTGCCACTGAAGATTTCCGGCGAGGAACTTGAAGCCCACTTCGAACACCTTACGCCTCGTTACTTCCGCACGCACTCACTGAATCAGATACACATCGATCTCACTCAGGTGAACCGCTTCCTCAAGCGCGTCGTTAACGGCACCGGCCCTAAGGTGCTAGAACCTGTCATCGCTTGGCACAACCAACTGGCACGCGGCCATACTTCGTTAAAAATCTGCACATGGGATCGACCGGGCCTGTTCACCACCATCTCCGGCGCACTCGCCACGGCGGGTTTAAGCATCCTGAGCGCGCGCGTCTTCTCGCGCGGCGACGGGATCATCCTCGACACCTTCCTCGTTGTGAACGCCCACACCGGAGGCTTGGCCAAGCGCCCCGAGCGCGATGCATTTAAAGAATGCCTCACCCAGGCACTGCTAACGGACAAGTCGACGGAATTTGAGACACAACTCGCCGGCTTGGCCAAGGGCGACGACGATGGTGAATGGCAATGGCCAACGCGCATCCGCATTGACACCGATTCAGCCGAGTCGCGCACCATCATCGAGGTCGAGTCCGGCGATCGACTGGGTCTGCTCCATCGCATTTCCAAAGTACTCACACAGCACCGACTCAACATCCACGTCGCACGCATCAGCACAGAGAAAGGCGCGGCGATCGACACCTTCTACGTCCGAACCGCCCTCGGCAAAAAACCAACCGATAAAAAACTGCTCCAGCAAATCAAATTCGACCTCGAGGCCGAACTCAGTAAGCATTCGGCAATCGGCAGTTAGCAGAAAAGGGGCACCATTTTCACGGATTAAATTATCTGTGCCAGAACATGAAACTCCTCAGATGACATAGTCGAGCGGGTTTTCGAGCGGTCCCTGCAGGTCGCGCACACGGTCGCAAAGATGAGCAACGCTGACCCCCTCCAGCACACCTACAATCGCATCGCGCACCTCCTGCATCACGCTACGGATCGCGCACTTGGCCTCATCCGGGCAGGAGCAACGCTGGTAATAATTCGCGCTCACACAACCCACCGGCGCCAGCGGCCCCTCCAAGTGACGGATGATGTCCGCCAGGGAAATCTCGCCCGGCTCGCGCTGCAAACGATAGCCCCCCGCCACCCCACGTTTGCTTAATACAAACCCGGCCGACTTTAGGTCATTGAGAATCTGCTCCAAAAACCGGCGCGGGATGTTTTGCTGCTGCGCGATATCCCGGATGCGCAACACACCCGAACCATGGTTCATCCCCAGAACCAACAACGCCCGCAAAGCATACTCACCCCGTTGCGACAATTTCATGCCAAGGCCAAAACTAAAATCCCGACCGATTCAGTCAAGTATTGTTTGAGAAGAAAAAGATATGAATTTCAAGGAGTTAGACAGATCGTGTTATTCGTGTCTGCTCTACCCTTCTATCTCGATCAGCTCGATCTCATAGCCCTCGGGGGCGTCGATGAAGGCGAAGCCGCCGCCGTTCTCTTTCATCGTCGGGCCGTCGGAGTATTTGAGGCCCAGCTTGGCCAAATGCTGGCCGAACTCCTCGAGACTATCCACCTCAAAGGCCAGGTGCGTGAGATCCTCCTGCACCTCGACCGAGCCACTGTTCGGGAAATGACAAATCTCAACCGTCTCCTCGCTTTCGGGCGCCTTAAGGAAGGCCAACTCGGAACCGCGCGGCGACTTGTGCCGCCGCACCTCCTCCAGCCCGAGGACGTTCTTGTAAAACTCGACGGTCTGCTCCAGGTCGTTCACGCGATAGCGGGTGTGCAACAGCTTTTTTACCAATGCCATAACGCCGTTCAGCATACCAAGCCAAGCGCATTGAGCCAAGCGCGGGACAGCTTGTCTTCGGATCTGGCGGTGGGTACGTTGCCGGGCATGAAATACCTGCTGTGTTGCCTCGGATTCATCGCCATTATTGTCGCGCTTGGCCAACGCACCCCCGCTCTTGGCCAAGCGCCGGACAAGGACGTCCGAGTCGATCTCGAAAACCCGCGATACACCTACCGCGCAAAGCACAGCCGCGATGGCGTCGGCAAATTCTACATGGGCCGAGAGATCGCCCACGTGATGGGACACCTCGGTGCCGGCTGGCTTGAGCGCCCCTCGCGTGAGGTCGAAGAAAAACCCCAGACACTCATCAAATCGCTCAAACTTAACCAAGGTGACAACGTGGCGGACATCGGCGTGGGCACGGGGTACTTCGCGCGGCGCATCGCGCGCGTCATCGGGCCGAAAGGTACTGTATACGGGGTGGATATCCAGCCGGAGATGCTCGAGTTACTGGAGAAAAACCTCGGCAAACTCGGCATTAAAAACGTGAAAGGCGTGCTCGGCACGATCAAAAACCCAAATCTTCCCACAAACAGCATTGACCTCGCGCTGATGATTGATGTGTACCACGAGTTTTCGCACCCGCACGAGATGCTGCAGAATATCTGCCGGGCGCTGAAACCGGACGGACGGATCGCGTTCGTCGAGTACCGGATGGAGGATCCCAACGTGCCAATCAAGTTACTACACAAAATGTCGCAGCTGCAGGTAATGAAAGAGGCCTCACCGCACCCGCTCGAGTGGGTAGAGACGATATCTGCCCTCCCGCGCCAACACGTCATCGTGTTCAAAAAAACCACAACAACACCGGCCGTGGAATAGGGAAACTGATTCAACCGAGAATTCACGCAAATGAATTAGCGTTCGTTCCCGTTCATTAGCGGTTCTATCTTCACAACTTCTTCCGCTTGGCCAAGCATTGCCAGTAACCCGACAACGGGGGTTTTTTGGCCGGGAAGTATCAGGTCGGGGGCGATCTCGGCGAGAGGGGCTAAGACGAAGGCACGCTCGTGGGCGCGGGAATGCGGCAGGGTTAGCGTTGGCGTAACGCGGGTTTCATCGCCGAAGACAATCAGGTCGAGATCGATCTCGCGCGGCGCGTTGACCAGGCTGGAGCGGATGCGGCCGAGCCGGATCTCGAGTGCCAATAGATCGTCCAGCAGCGACTCTGGCGTAACACCGGGTTCCGGCTGCAGGCCAAGTACAGCGTTGAGAAACGGCGGCGAGCCGGGTGGGCAAGCGACCGGCTTGGTTCGCCAAAGCGACGAGCCAAGCACCCTTGCACTCGACCAGCCGACAAGCTCAGCGGCGGCCAAGCGCAACGTCCCGGCGGCGTCGCCGAGATTGGCTCCCAGCGCCACAAAGGCCATCAACGGTTCATCGTTCACGCACTGGTTTTTGCCGTGCTCCCCCTCACAGGGCAACTCGAATCCGACACAAGCGTTGACAGTTGGCCCTGACTGCATAGCGTCTTGCGCCGTGAGTGTGCGAGTGAAAATTTGCGGCATCACCTCGGCGAAAGATGCGCGCATGGCGGTCGATGCCGGGGCGGATGCGCTGGGCTTCATGTTTTACGAGCCGAGCCCGCGCTGCGTCACACCGGAGCAGGCTGCGGCGATCATTGCCGAATTGCCGACACATGTGGCCAGAGTCGGCGTGTTCGTCGATGCCAACGAGATGACTGTCCGTGACACCGCTGCCGCGGCTGGACTAGACACGCTGCAATTTCACGGCAGCGAGCCGCCGGAGTTTTGCGCTCGCTTCGAACTGCGGACGATAAAAGCGTTCCGCGTGAAAGACAGCGGGTCGCTTGACCTGCTGCCCAGCTTCAGAACCGATGCGTGGCTGCTAGACAGTTACGTGAAGGGCGTGCCCGGCGGGACCGGCGAGCGGTTCAACTGGGACCTGGCCGTGGAAGCCAAGCGGCTCGGCCGCCCAATCCTGCTCGCAGGCGGGCTCACGCCGGACAACGCCGCCGAGGCGGTTGGTCAAGTGGTGCCGTTCGGACTCGATATCTCTAGCGGCGTTGAGGCGGCTCCGGGCCGAAAGGATGCCAGCAAGGTCGAGGCACTCATCAGCAACGTCAAGGGCAAGGCCGGTGCCGCCGGCCTCTGGGTCGGTTGCTGAGCGGTGGTCAACGGATCAGGCATATGCCCGTCACTCGATGTTGCTGCCGCAGCAGGCACTGCCACGTTGCGCGCCGTGCTGGCGCAAAAACTCTGCAATTTCTTCGCGCGCTGTTCGCTCGCTTTCGTTCTCCATGTATCCAGGCGTAAGGGCAATGTCTAGCGCCGACCTTGCACCGGCTGTTTCGGCGTTGATCCGCGCACCGTTCTTCAGCAGCCATTCCAGTGTAGCCAATTGCCTGGCCACGACCGCCAGATGGAGAGGCCCCCAACCGTCCTGATTCAACGTATTAAGGTCGACGCCATCGGCCAAGGCGATCTCGAGCGTTTCCAGTCGGCCAAGTGCTGCCGCGTGCCAAATGTCCGTTTCCTGATCCGAGTCAAGCGCGGGCTGCAGCGGCGGCGAGTCATCGACGCAGCCGATCAACAACAGCGCCAGCAATCCGATTGGCCAAGCGCGTTTCATTTCGCCTCCAAAATCTTGCGAACGATTTCCTCCCCGATCGCCAAAGAGGCGGTGGCTGCCGGGCTGGGCGCGTTAAGTACATGCAACGCCTGCGTGCGCTGGATCAAGCAGAAATCCTGAATCAACTCGCCCTCCCGCGCCATAGCCTGGGCGCGCACGCCAGCGCCGCCCGGCTCAATATCGGTCACACGGATGTTGGGCACGAGCTTTTGCAGTGCCTTGCAGAAGCGACGTTTGCTGAACGATTGCCACAGCTCGAGCGCGGTCATCCTCGGATAGTTAGCGACAAACCGCCACAGACCGGGGTAGGTCACGGCGTCGAACAGGTCGCGCAGATTGATATCGGTCTTGTGGTAGCCCTCCCGTGCGAAAGCAAGCACGGCGTTCGGGCCGGCCTCAGTGCCGCCGTGGATCAGCCGCGTAAAGTGTACTCCCAGAAATGGAAACTGCGGATCGGGCACAGGGTAGATCAAATGGCGCACGAGGCCTTCGCTGGCCTGAGCAAGTTTGTAGTACTCGCCACGGAACGGAACAATGCAAGTCTCGCGCCGCTCGCCAGCCAGCCCGGCCACACGGTCGCAGTGCAGCCCAGCGCAATTCACAAGGAACCGGCCGGTGAAGTCGCCCTTGTTCGCCGTCGCCGCGATCCACTCACCACCACGATGCTCAAGCCGAGTGACACGCGCGCCGGTCTGCACGTCGCCACCGTTGACCTCGATGCGGCGACGTAGTTCGCGGCAAACCGCCGAGTAATCGACAATCCCCTCCTGCGGTACGCGCAGTGCGGCGATACCACCGACGTTGGGCTCGCACTCGAGCATCGCCTCACGCCCAAGAAACTCGATGCCCTCGAGTCCGTTTTGTCGACCGCGCTCCTCCAGTTTGCGAAGGCGCTCCAACTCGGCGTCATCACACGCCACGACCAGTTTGCCGCAAACCTCGTGCGCGATGTTGCCTTCCTGACAAAACTCAACCATCTGCCGAACACCGCGCACAGCGAGGACAGCCTTCGTGGAGCCGGGCTTGTAATAAAGGCCACAGTGCAGGACGCCGCTGTTGTGGCCGCTTTGGTGGCTGCCAACTTCCAGCTCCTTTTCCAGCAGACAAATGCGGCTCCCGGGCTGTGCGGCCTGCAAACGCCAAGCCGTCGCCAAGCCGACGATGCCTCCGCCAATAACGAGGTAGTCCACGCTCATCCGTGTATCCAGCCGCGATCGACGATAAGCTCCTGCCCTGTCATGGCGCGGCTCGAATCGCTCGCAAGGAAAAGCGCCACTTCGGCAACTTCTTCCGCCTGATTCAGATCGGGGATGCATTGGTCCCTGTACAAGCCGCGCTTGATCGCCGGGGTGACATGCTCGCGTAGTTGGCGCTCGGTCATGATCCAACCCGGCGAAATAATGTTCACGCGAATCCGCCGAGGCCCCAACTCGCGGGCCAACGAGCGTGACAGCCCGATCGCCGCCGCCTTGGCAGCAACGTAAGTGCTCATTTCCTCCGGCCCATTGTGAGTGGTGATTGACGAAAAATTGATGATCGACGCCCCCTTGACCAAGTGCGGTGACACCTCCCGGCAGGTCAGAAAATAGGCGCGGATGTTCGCGTCGAAAAGATCATCCCACGCCTTCGCGGTGACTTTCTCCAGGGCTATGCGAGGGTCGCGGGCAGCGTTGTTGATGAGAACGTGAATTGATCTGTGCCGCTTGGCCAAGCCCGCCACCCAGCGCTTGATATCAGCTTCGCGACAAAGGTTGACCGTCCCGAACTCGGCCCGCTCACCCAGGCTCTTGGCCAGGCTCGATCCGGCCTTTTGATCCACATCACAAAAACAGACCATGGCACCCTGCAAATGAAACGCCTCAACCATTGACCGACCAATGCCGTTTGCCCCGCCGGTGATCAAGACCACGCGATCCGAGAGTTCGTCATAGACTGCCATCGCGCAAAAAACTAAAGGGCCGGAGCCACGGAGTTTTTCATTTTTTCGATGCCGACCTTGGCAGCCTCAAGAGGATCCATCGACCAATATTTTTTGTTGAACAATTCGAGCGAGAGCACCGGCACAGCGCCGACCTGCAGGAAGCCCTTGACGATGTCGGTGATCGGCGCGATGCCGTCGCCCGGATAAACCCGGTCACCATCGCCAATCTTGTCGAGCGGCGGATCGGCCGGATAATCGTTCCAGTGAAAATGCTGCAGCGCCTGCGGGCCAAGCATCTTCAGTCCCTCGAAGTCGGAGCCTCCCTTGTACGTGTGATATACATCGCCCAGAAAACAAGCGTCTGGATGGCCGGCCTCGATCGCAATGTAAATGGCCGTGCTCACGCGGCCAATGGACGGGTTGCCGCCCCACATCTCGATCTGTGGCACGACTCCGATCTCGGCGCCAATCTCCAGCAATTTGCGATACCGCTCTGCCGCCGCCATCGGATCGACCGTACCACGAGCTCCAGCAGGAGGCGCGGCGATTCGCTTGGCCCCGAGTTGAGCCAGCAGATCCATGTCACGCTTGGCTTCCTCGATTCCCTTCGCCCGCTGCTTGTCATCGTCAACAATCCACCCCGCAAAGCCGATCGCGCTCTCGACAGTCAGCCCATGATCCTCGATGCGCCTGCGCAAATCCTTCAGCGAGCCACCGCCATTTTTGTAGTCGTTCAGTTTGCCAAGCCACGGCTCGATCGCGTCGTAGCCAGCCTTGCCGGCGACATCGACCTCCCCGGTGACGGACAAGTCCTGCCCGCGGATCGTACTCATGTTCAGGCAGTACCGGAACGGGTCGGTGCCCTTTTTTCGTTCGGACTTGGCCCTCACTGTGGCGCTGCCAGCCAACAAGCCGGCTGTGGCCACGCTGGTCGTCTTCAGTAAATCACGGCGGCTCATGGAATTCTGGGGTGTTTCAGGCATAGTGATTCGTGGTCGGTTCGTCAAATTATCCCGTGCATTCTTGATGCCTATCGAAGCCGCAAGCGAGTTTATTTTTTACTGGACCAACGCGGCAAGATTGCCCGACTTGTCGAACCGCAGCGGCTCTGCCTGGCCAAGCGGTTCGAGCGCTGGATGCTCCTCCACTTCGGTGGCCAACGCAGCGGAAACTTCGAACGTGCCCAGCGAGAGTGTGTCGCGGATGCGCACCAACCGGGCCTTGGTAGGGTCGGCGTCAGGCAGTGACGACAGCATGGCACGAATCGCCTCGGCATCAGTCTCGAATGCCATCGGAAGCTTGGCCGACAGGACGGAGCGCGAGGTGAGCGAGTTGGTGTACAACGCAGCGGTATCCACACCGGTGACCAGCCGCATCGTGGTCGCTTCGGCCAAGCCAATACCGATGGCATTGCCGTGGGACTCTAACGTCAGACCACGCACGAAAATTCGCCAGATGAATGGCTTGGTAGCCGCTTGGCCCGGCACGAGATGATAGCCGTTCGAGCTCCGGCCGATCGTGTTAGTGTCCATGCCTGTACCGCTGATGTTTTTGCCGATTTGATCGACAATCAGCAGGTCGATTTCCTCGAACGGCAGCGCAGGCATCATCGCCGAAGACTCGATGCAAAGCTCAGGTTCGCGCCTGAGAATCGCATCGGCCGCAAGCACCTCGATGCGCGCCGTCTCATGCACCGCGTTCTCGACAATGGCCACGCCACCGAGAACGGATGCGCGTCTTATAATCACATCGGCCAGACGCATCAACTCCTCCCCGTAGCCGAGCTTGAGCGCTGCGGCGTGGTACGCCGATGCGCCGGCGTGTTTACCCAGGCCGACAACAAGCATCTTCGTCAACCCGCTGCCCACTGGCCTGGAAAAGGAGGTGTGCGGCTTGACACGGTTGATCACGATGACGCCGTCCGCCGCCAGCGCCTCGCAGCTCCACAGAACCTCCCGCCCGTCATCCATCTGGCCAAGCGACTTGACCTCCATCGAGGCACAAATTGGCACTCCCATCGACAACTCCGTAACGCCGTAACCGGCAAGCAACGCGATCTGCCCCTCCGGCGTCGCACCGCCGTGGCTGCCCATCGCCGGAATGATGAACGGCTCCACACCGGCGTTCTTTAACTCGCCAATCACGGCGACGACGATTTTAGGCAGGTTTGAGATCCCGCGACTGCCGACGCCCACGGCAATCCGCATGCCCGGCTTCAACTGCTCGCGAATCGCCTCAAATCCGGCAGTCACCGAAGCCTCGACATCGACCGGTGGCGTGGTGTCAAACCGCTGGCGAACGCGCAACATTTGGGAGAATTCATCGGTCACGGACTCGACAAGCCAACGCAATCTCTTGGCCAAGCGCGAGCTTTTTCTTGCCCCTGCTCCGTAGCTAAGCAAAGCTGTGCCTCACCGTTTAACCCTTTGGAATCATGAGCAAGACACCCATCGATCGCAGAAGTTTTCTCGCGACTGCAGCAGCTGCCGGAGCCGGTCTCGCCACCGCAACCGCCCGCGACTGGTCCGGCCAAAACCCAACGCGCTACCCCGACCCCGACCTCATCTCCCTCGACCCTCGCTTCGACAAATACAAAATCGGCAACACGCCGGTGCAGCGGCTCTACACCAGCCCGAACGCCCTCTGGACTGAGGGCTGCGCCTGGAACGGCGTCGGACGATACGTGGTTTTCAGCGACATCCCCAACGACTTGCAACTGCGCTGGATTGAGGACGACAACCGCGTGAGCGTGTTCCGCAAGCCCAGCGGCAACAGCAACGGCAACACGTTCGACTACCGAGGTCGGCAAATCTCCTGCCAGCACGGGCATCGCCGCGTGGTGCGCTATGAATATGACGGCACCGAGACCGTGCTAGCCACCACATTCGACGGCAAACCGTTCAACGCGCCGAACGACGCAATCGTACATCGCGGCGACAATTCAATTTGGTTCACTGACCCCGGGTACGGCAGCCTGTCAGACTACGAAGGCAACAAAGGGCCGCTCCAACTCAAGGAAGCCGTCTACCGTATTGATGCCAAGAGCGGAAAAATAACGAAACTAACAGATGATATACACAAACCAAACGGTCTCTGTTTCTCCCCTGATTTGAGTAAACTCTACGTTGCCGACAGCGGCTCCGGAAAAAACATCAAGGTATGGAACATTCATGGCACGATGCTGAAAAAAGGAAAAGAGTTCGCCTCGATGAAAGTCATGAAAGCTCAAAACGGCACCAGACTCGCAACAACTGAAGAAGTGGCCAAAAAAAAGACTTCAAGGGAGAAGGCAGCGGGCGGTGCCGACGGCATTCGTGCGGACATCGACGGGAACATCTGGGCCAGTGCGGGCTGGGTCGGGGCCGGCTACGACGGCGTACACACCTTCGCCCCGAACGGCGACCGCATCGGACAAATCCGGCTGCCGGAAATCTGCTCCAACGTCTGCTTCGGTGGCCGTAAACGTAATCGGCTCTTTATGACTGCCAGCCAAAGCCTCTACGCCGTCTACACCAATGCCACCGGTGCCCACATCACCTGAGCTGCTGCTTGGCCAAGTGGTAGAAAAAATGCGATAAGATCACTTTTCGCTTTTCACAGGGCAATTCAGCCTCATGATTCGCGCGCTTATGGAAGAGTCATTGGTTCTATTCAAACCAGATTGTCTTGAGGGCCGCAAGTGCGGTGAGGTATTGAAGCGCTTCGAGGAAGCAAGCTTCGAGGTGTTTGGCGTTAAGATGATGCGCCTGTCGGACGAGATTCTGAGCGAGCACTACGCGCACCTGACCGACCTTCCTTTTTTCCCGGAGATTCAGGGCTTTATGCAGTCGTCGCCAGTCGTAGCGATCGCGCTACGAGGCGAGAGCGCCATCGCCCGCATCCGCGACATGGTCGGCCCAACCGATTCGACCATTGCCGACAAGGGCACAATCCGTGGCGACTTAGGCAAGGACAAAATGCGCAACGT
>Ga0066866_10000991_pt1 | contig 11563 bp, 14 predicted proteins | sample ETN01SmetaG_3_FD_66435 | JGI IMG/M metagenome (GOLD analysis project Ga0066866, IMG submission 66435) | Marine microbial and viral communities from oxygen minimum zone, Eastern Pacific Ocean - ETNP2014F12-01SV263 | ecosystem: Environmental > Aquatic > Marine > Oceanic ...
GTTGTCCCCCACTAAAAGGTAGATTCTCACGCGTTACGCACCCGTCCGCCGCTCGTCACCCGAAGTGTTACCGCACGACTTGCATGTGTTAAGCATTCCGCCAGCGTTCAATCTGAGCCAGTATCAAACTCTTCACTTATTATAATTTTAAGTCTTACTAGACTAATTTTTTTAAATAGCTTTAAGTGCTATAAACATAATAGTGAGTAAAATACAGGCACTACGCACAAATCATTCCAAATTTTTACAGAGCTTTTTTAAAATCATGCTGCTTTATGAGCACGTGAGGATGATTATACCCATCTTTACCTAAGTATCCTAGTTTTTTCTGTTAAAAATTAGAGTTACTTAAATTTAATTATATATGTTTTTTTCTTGCCTACGTGGAGTATTAATTCATTTTTTTGTGGGCAGATAAAATCAAATGAATCAACTAGTTTATTATCAAATTTAACAGCTTTTTGATTTATTAATCTTCGTGCTTCAGAAGTACTAGAAATGATCTTACCCTCTTTTACCAAAAGAGAAATAATGTCAATTTTTTGATTGGGTTTTTGTTTTATTTTTATAATCGGTATATCGCTTGTAATTTCTTTTTTTTGAAACCTTTTAAGGAAATTATCATGGGCTTGTTTAGCTAACTTGCTTCCATGGAATCTTTCAACAATCTCTGAGGCTAATTCTAATTTTACATCTCTAGGGTTTAGGGAGCCTTTTTTAGTTTCTTTTTTATACTTTGATATTACATCTAATGCTTTAAAGCTTAATAATTCATAATATCTCCACATTAATTCATCACTTATTGACATAATTTTACCAAACATATCGCTTGGCTCACCAGATATTGATATATAGTTATCATATGATTTAGACATTTTTTTAACTCCATCTAAACCTTCAAGTATTGGCATGGTAATACAAATTTGTGGTGGCATACTTCTTTGTTCCTGTAATTTTCTACCTAGTAATAAATTAAATTTCTGATCTGTTCCTCCAAGCTCTACGTCTGCTTTTAATTCTACAGAATCATAACCTTGTAATAATGGATACAAAAACTCATGGATAGATATGGGTTTATTCGCTTTATAACGTTTATCAAAATCATCTCGTTCTATCATGCGCGCAACAGTTTGTGATGAAGCTAACTCTATTAAGTCTATTGCGGTAAACTTGCCTAGCCACTTTGAATTAAATTCTATTCTTGTTTTATCTTTGTTGAGAATTTTAAAAATTTCTTTTTTATATATTTTTGAATTTTTCTTTATTGTCTCATTATCAACTGTTGGCCTAGTTGTATCTCTTCCAGAAGGGTCTCCAATAAGTGCTGTGTAATCACCTATTAGAAAAACAACTTTATGGCCTAAATCTTGAAATTGCTTAAGTTTATTTAAAACGACCGTATGCCCGAGATGCATATCAGGCATCGTTGGATCAAGACCTGCTTTTATTATGAGTTTTTTCTTACTTTTTAGCCTGTCAGTTAGTTCTTTCTCATTAATTATCTCGGCAGAACCACGCTTAATTACTTGTAATTGTTCATCAATATTTTTCATATTCTTTCAATAAACTATATAATAAATAAACATAGTTTTATATCGAAATGTCAGAATACTATCTAGGAATAATGTGTGGGACTAGTCTTGATTCAATTGATGTATCAATTGTTAAGATGGATAATGGTAGGCTCAAAGTCATGGGTTTTGAAGAATATAAAATAAATGACAATCTAAAGAAAAAAATCAATAAACAAAAGAAATTAAATAAAGCTAATAAAAAACTAGATTATGAAGTATCAGCTATTATTTCATCATACATAAAAAAAATACTCAAAAAATATACAATCAAATTAAACCAAGTAATGGGTATTGGATTTCCTGGAATAACTCTAAATCATAATCCTAAAAATAAAACTTCTACATATATAGGTGACCCAAAAGAAATATCAAACCTTACTTCTATCCCAGTTGTGTCTGACTTTAGACAAACAAATATTAAAGCTGGGGGGCAAGGCGCTCCATTAACGGGATTTTTTCACCAATATATTAATAAACAATCTAAAAAAAATACAAGTTTTGTTAACTTAGGTGGTTTTGCAAATATTACAATTAAATCTATGGGAAAAGTTTTTGCCTATGATACTGGACCGGCTAATTATCTGATAGATTCGTGGTGCAGAGAAAAATTTAATATCTCCTATGATAAAGGTGGAAAACTTTCTCAAAAAGGTAAAATACACTTAGGTTTTCTAAAATCTATGTTACAAGACAAGTTTTTCAAAAAAAATCCTCCTAAGAGTACTGGTTTTGAAAGTTTTAATTATAATTGGATTTTAAAACATCTTAAAAAATTTAATAATATTAAAAGTTTGGATGTGTTAGCAACTCTAACATATTTGACTATATCTACAATTTCATGCGAACTAAATAAAGACAGAAGTCGTTCAAAAATGGTTTATTTATATGGGGGTGGTGCGAAAAATCTTACTATAACAGATGGAATTAAAAGTTTAACCAGGCACAAACAATTGAAGAGTTTAGGGTATGGAATAACTGAAAAAAATTTTGAATCAGTAGCTTTCGCTTGGTTCACCATACAAAGAATAAATAATAAAAAATTTCAAAAATCGAAAATTACTGGTGTAATAAAATCACATTACTTAGGTAATATTTATTAGTCTTTTTGTTTATATTGTCTAGGTTTAGAACCAATATAATTTTGAGTAGGCCTAAAAATCTTATTGTTGCTAACTTGTTCTATCCAATGTGCAAGCCATCCAGAGGTTCTTGATATAGCAAATAGCGTGGTAAATAGATCAACCGGAATTCCAATTTCTTTATACAAAATACCAGAATAAAAATCTACATTTGCATAAACTCCTTTTTTCGAAAGTTTTGCATCACAAGCTTTTTCTAATGCCATAGCGGTTTCAAACATTGAAGATACTTTACCACTTTGTTCTTTAAATAATTCGCCTACCATATTTGTTAAAATATTTGCTCTAGGATCCTTTGTAGAATATTCTCTATGCCCCATTCCCCACACAACTTGTTTATCAGATAATCTTTTATCCAACCACGATGATACGTTATCCTTTGACTTGATTTCTTCAAGCATTGATACAACTTTTTGATTTGCTCCACCATGAAGTGGTCCTGATAGAGATCCTATAGCAGATGCTATAACTTGGGTTGGATTAGCCAATGTTGATGACGTAACCATTGCGGTAAAAGTAGAAGCGTTGATGGTATGTTCTGCATGCAAAATAAATGTTGCGTCTACAATTCTATTAACTAATGGGGTTGCTGTAATTTCATCATCAAGCATATGCATAAAGTTCTCTGCATACGATAATTTATCTAAGGGTTTAATATAGTCTTTGTTGTTTTTGATTCTATTCCAGGCAGCAACAATTGAGCCTACACTTCCAATAATCCCAGCAGATAATTCTAAAAAGTAATCCTTTGTGTACTTGCCTTGTTTTAATTTTTCTGCGTCAAATTCAATTGGATAAAATGATCCTAAAGATGAAATTGAAAGCTGAAGAACATCAATTGATTTAGCATTTTTAGGAAGTATTTGTAATAAATCAATCAAGCTAGATGGCAAATCTCTTCGTTTATTAATTTGTTTTGTAAAATTTTTTAATTCTGTACTTGAAGGTAATTCTCCAGTTAATACTAAATATGCGGTTTCCTCAAAAGTACTTTTTTGAGCTAACTCCTCAATTGAATAACCTCGGTAACTGAGTATTCCTTTTTTGCCATCAATATCTGAAATTGATGATTCTGTAGCAATTACACCATCAAGTCCTGGATGATAATCTGTCATAAAATTTTGCCTTAATTATTTAGTTATTATTAGGTTAGGTCGAAAAAGATGATCCACAACCGCATGTAGTTTTTGCGTTTGGATTTTTAATTATAAATTGCGCGCCCTCTAATCCTTCTTGGTAATCAATTTCAGCTCCCCTGAGATATTGGATACTCATAGGATCAACCAAAAGCTTAACTCCGCATTTAACGATTTCAGAATCTCCGCCTTGTATTTTCTCATCAAAAGTAAAACCATATTGAAAGCCTGAGCAGCCTCCACCAGTTATAAACACTCTTAAATTTAAATTAGGATTCTTCTCATCTTCTATCAGCTTCTTGACTTTCATCGCTGCACCTTCTGTGAAAACAAGATCATGTTTTTCTACAGTTGAATTCTCTTTTGTTTGCATACATCTCCTACCTTCAGCTAAATATTATGTGCCTAGTATATAAAAAATGTCTGGAAAAGACAATTTGCTTAGCTTTTATCTTGCTTATCTATTGATTGCAAGAAACTTGAGGTATTGGTTTTTTCTTCAGATTTTTGGTCGTCTTTTTCTTTTTTAGCCTTTTTCTCAAGTAATCCTGCTGTTTTACCCATGTTTCGAATTAGACTACCATTTACCGTAGATCCTCCGTGCATTTCAAGAATGTCATAATAAACATTACCTGTAACTAATGCAGATGCATCTATTTCAACATGCGTTGACGAATGTACGTTTCCGTTAACCTCGCCTTTTAGTCTTACATTCGGTGCAGTAACATCACCTTCAATTAAACCATTTTGATCAAGTATAACTTGTGCGTCGGCATCTTCAGTTGTTTCTATGTTTCCTTTGATTGTGCCTGAAACTTTTAATATACCTGTAAACGTTATACTTCCATTAAACTGAGAATTATTACCTATAACAGTAACCTTCGATGAACCACCGCTATCAATACTTTCTTTACCCTTTAAAATTTCTGATATTTTCATTTTCTCTCCACACCCCTTTAAATAAAGGCGAATCTTAAGTCTAACTGATTATTTGTAACAATAGCAAGGCAATAATTTAAGTTAATCCTAGTTTTTCATCAAAATTAAACATTATATTCATGTTTTGGATAGCCTGTCCTGAGGCACCTTTAACGAGATTATCTATAACTGTAAAAATAATAAGATTTGTACTATTACCATCACCCACATTGTGCAGTGATATTTTGCAATTATTTGTGAAAACAACATCTGAAACTTTAGGGAATTCATTTTCATCACATATTTTTACAAATGGTGAATCTTTATAAAAATCCTTGTATATATTTAATGTTTTATTAAAGTCATTTTTATTATATTTTAAATATATAGAAGTAAATATTCCTCTTGTCATGGAGCTTAAATGGGGTACAAACAAAACATCCAAACTAGGGTTTTCTTGGTGAAGGATTTGCAACATTTCAGGATAATGTCTATGGTTTTTTACCGCATAAGCTTGGAAATTATCCTCGCCTTCAGAAAATAGATTCTTATTATTAATATTTCTACCTGCTCCACTAATGCCAGACTTAGAATCAATTATTATATTTTGTTTTGGCAAATCTTTATATATAGGGAGTAGAGCTAATAATACTGATGTTGGATAACAGCCTGGGTTAGCAATAATTTTTCCCTCATTAATTTTCTTTTTTTGGCCAGGTATCTCAGGCAAACCATAGATACTTTCTTTTAACAAAGAAGGCGCTTCATGAGTCTTGCCATACCACTTCTCCCATGACTTAGAATCAGATAATCTAAAATCTGCCGAAATATCGATAACTTTAATATTATTATCAATCAGTTCCTGAGTCATTCCCATTGCTACGCCATTTGGAGTCGCAAAAAATACTAGATCACAAGTTGATAAATTCTCAAATACTGGTGATTTAAATTCTCCTGATATCGGCTCTTTTAGCTTAAATATGTCATTAATTTTTTTGCCAGCATGAGTCCTTGAGGTTAAAGATGTAATTTTAACTTCTGGGTGTAATTGAAGAATTTTCGTTAACTCTTCTCCGGTGTAGCCTGAGGCTCCTACTATTCCAACTGATATCATATTTTAGTATCCTGAATGAAGAATTCAAAAGGTAACCATAATTTACTTAGTCACATTATACATTTACAGGTAAAATAATAAATATGTTGTGGTATAAAACTTTACATATAATCTTTATGGTGACGTGGTTTGCAGGCCTTTTCTATCTTCCGCGATTATTCGTCTATCATTCTATGTCTGAAGATAAAACCTCTCATGATAGATTTGTAATAATGGAAAGAAAATTATATTGGGGCATTATGACCCCTGGGGCCATATTTACAATATTGTTTGGTGCTTTATTAATTCAATACCATGGTTTGCCTGGGTGGTTACAATTGAAAATCGTACTTGTTATATTTTTAGTTATATATCATATATGGTGCGGCCTAATTCTAAATAACTTCAAAAAAGAAAAGAACAAGAAGAGCCATAAATGGTATCGTTTTTTCAATGAAGTACCTGTGGTAATTTTATTTGCAATAATTTATTTAGTTATTTTTAAGCCCTTTTAAAGTATTAGAAAATTCATTTAAAATACTCTCGTAAACTTTCCTCTTAAATTTAATAACACTTTTAATTGCTGTATCTTTGTCACTCCACTTCCAGGCATCAAATTCTGCGTGATCAAATGCATTTAAATTGATATCACCATCGGTGCCTGTTAATTTCAACAAAAACCATTTTTGCATTGCTCCATCATATCTTTTTTTTGATCTTTGAAATATGTGGGGGATATGGTAGACCAACCATTTTTTGCTTACATCTAATATTGTAACTTTGTCACTTTTTAATCCTGTTTCTTCATATAATTCTCTATATAGAGCTTCTTTAGGGTTTTCCCCTTCATCAATGCCTCCTTGCGGGAATTGCCAGGCCTCTGCGCCAATTCTTTTACCCAAGAAGAATTGTCCTTCTGAATTAACAATGATTATGCCCACGCCCTTTCTGTAATTCTTTCCATTCATAGAAACTATTATCATTATTATGTTTAAATTATTATATTTCTTATAATATAACAATCCAACCAAAGTTTATTAAATATTTAGCAATATGATGTTATTATAAGTTTTAAAAATTACTACTACACTATGTCTGACTTAATTATTTTTGATTTAGATAACACTCTTTTAAATGGCGATAGCGACCGAAACTGGGGTATTTATCTTGCAGAAAAAAATATCGTAGATGATGATTACTTAAAAAGGAGCGAAAAATTCTACGCTAATTATTATGCTGGAAACTTAGATATTCATGGTTTTTTAAATTTCTGTGTAGAGCCTCTAAAAAATAACTCAATGGAATTATTATTAGAAACAAGAAAGACTTTTATTGAAGAGAAAATTAAACCTATTGTTTTAGAAAAAGGTTTTGGCGCTGTTACTAATGAGTTAAATAATAATAAAGTTATTATCGCCACAGCAACTAATAGTTTTGTAACTAGACCTATAGCTGATTTATTTGGAGTTAAAGATTTAATAGCTACAGAGTTTGAAATAATTGATAATAAATTTACAGGAAAAGTTCTTGGTACTCCATGTTTTCAAGAAGGTAAAGTTAGCAAGGTTATAGATTGGATTAATGACAATGGTTATAATCTATCTTCTACAACTTTTTACTCAGATTCCTTCAATGACCTTCCTTTATTAAAAAAAGTAAATAAAGCAATTATTGTTGACGGCGATGATAAACTAATCAAAGAGGCAAATAATAATGGGTGGGACTGTATATCATTTAGATAAAAAAAAATATCTCTCTTTTATTATCATATTATTAATGTATTCAAATTTTATTTGGTCTAATACTATGGTTATTGATGATATGAAAAATTCTAATAGTATTGTTGAACAAAAAGATTATTGTGAAGAAAATACAACAAGATGGTGTTTTGTAACTGATAAAGTAATGGGTGGAGTTTCTGAGGGTAATTTAGAAATAAAATATGACAATGAGTTTTCTTATTATAATATGCAAGGAAATGTATCCACAGAAAATAACGGTGGTTTCATTCAATTTAGAACTCAAATAAAAGGACATCCAGAAAATAAACTATTTAAAGGTATTAGAATTAAAGTTCGAGGAAATAATGAAAAATATGCAATTCATCTTCGTACAAAATATTTATTCTTTCCTTGGCAATATTATGAATCTATTTTTACTGCAGATAATAATTGGAAAATAATAGACATTCCGCTTAGTAGTTTTAAAAAATCTAATTTTTATCAACCAAGTGAAATATCATCGATAGACATTAACACCATTGGGGTAGTTGCCATAGGAAGAGATTTTAAAGCAAACATAGATTTAGCATTTATAGAACTAACTGAGTAATTCAAAAATATTAGTTATATAACCATGATAATACAAATATCCTGATGCGAATATAGGAATCTGTAAACCAAAATTGGTCATGATAGCTTTATCACTAATAAAATATCCATATGCTAGCCATCCTGCAGCTCCAATAGAATGCATAAAGATATAATATGGATATATTTTAAATTGCGCCATTAAAATTCCTGTTAGAATAAAAACAGTGCTTACCCATTTAAGTGCACTAAGAGTCATTTTATTTTCTCCATGTTATTTTTTGTTTTTAAATTTTATTGCTTTATTAAATAAATAATTATGTATTTTTGATTTGGCTATATCAAACTCGCCTATACGATTTACTGTCGTGCCATTAAATCCTTCTTTAAAAAAATCTACACCGGCAGATGATCCATCTTCAGATAGTCCTCCAAAATCTAATTGTGTTACATTTTGTTTTTTTAAATATTTATATAAATTAAAAATCATTCCATAAGATGCAGAAACCTCTCTTCCCCTCTCTGTGGATGCAGCATAATGATAAAAGGCTTTATTATCAAAAATGCTAATTAGACATGAGGAAATAACTTCTTTATTCTCAAAACCAGAAAAAGCAAATACTTTTGGTACTCCATCATCATTGGTTCCTAAAAATTTACTAAAAAGGGTTATATCCACTATAGGTAAGTTTAAGTGTTTAGCTTTTTGCATATCTTTATAAATTTTTGTAAATATTTTATCGGCCTGTTTGCCTTCTTCGGCCTTCCAGTCAATATTTGATTTTTCTGATTGTTTAATATAATACCGATGCTTTTTTTTAACTTGTTTTAAAAACTCATCCTCTGACTGTATTTCTATGACAGATGTTTTTCTACTTGTGATAACGTGTTTTGGTTTTGTAAAAATATCAAAAAACTCCCTATTAATATCATTATCTTGCATAAATGTTTTACATCTAAGGTTAGCAATATCATATTCAGCTATAGACTCTCTGAATTTATCAAGGGCAGCTAAAATATTTTCTTTGGGTTTAGATCTAATTAAAGGGCCTCCAGGACACCAGGCAATTGAAACTCCAAAAACTTTTTTAATAAGGATTTGACCAATCAGGATAATCTCTAAACTTTCGTTATCACTTACTGTTACTCGAAGAGGCATCCACCCTTCAGATTCTTTAAGTTCACCCCACTCATAAGATTGAAAAATATTGCTTTCATCAAATTGTTTTAAGCAATTATTCCAATCTGCTTTATTGTGAAAATCTTTTTGAAGTGTTTGATTTATAATATATTCAGTCACAATTAAGTTTTAGGTAGAGTAACACCTTTTTGGCCTTGATATTTTCCATCTCTATCTTTATATGAAGTCTCGCACACTTCATCGGATTCTAAAAAGATAAATTGAGCTACTCCTTCGTTAGCATATATTTTTGCTGGCAGTGATGTTGTATTTGAAAATTCAAGCGTTACATGCCCTTCCCACTCTGGCTCTAATGGGGTTACGTTTACAATAATCCCACACCTTGCATAAGTTGATTTACCTAAACATAATGTTAGTACTTGTCTTGGGATTTTAAAATATTCAACGGTCCTAGCTAGCGCAAATGAATTAGGAGGGATTGTGCAAACATCTGATTTAATGTTAACAAAACTATTATCATCAAAATTTTTAGGATCTACCATAGATGAGTTGATATTAGTAAAAACTTTAAATTCATCAGCACAACGAACATCATAACCATAGCTTGATGTCCCATATGAAATTATTCTGCCATCACCGTTTGCTTTGACTTGGTTTTCTTGAAAGGGCTCTATCATCCCGTGTTTGAGAGCCATATCTTTAATCCATTTATCAGATTTGATTGCCATTTGGCTATTATAATATAAATAATCTCTTTAGTCGTTTTGAATAACAATTTTTGGAAATACAGATGAGTAATCTTTTTTACGCATTGATAGGGTTGCGGCCATTTTACGAGCTATCTCTCTAAAAGCCAACGAAGTTGGTGATTCTGGATTTGCAGATACAGTTGGTGTTCCTTTATCCATCTCTTCTCTAATTTGTTTTTGAAGTGGTAATTCACCTAAAAGCTTAACATTATTTTCTGTTGCAAGTTGTTCTCCACCTCCTTCTCCAAATATACTTTCGGTCTTATCACATTCTGGACAAATAAAAGTGCTCATATTCTCTATCACTCCCAAGACAGGGACTTCTACTTTTTCAAACATTTTAAGTCCTTTGCGTGCATCTATTAATGATATGTCTTGCGGGGTAGTAACAATTACAGCTCCGCTTACAGGTATTTTTTGACACAAAGTTAATTGCACATCACCTGTTCCTGGTGGTAAATCTACTATTAAAAAATCAACATCTTTCCAATTAGTATCTGTTAATAATTGTTCAAGAGCTTGGGTTACCATAGGTCCTCTCCATATCATTGGTGTATCTTCTTCAACCAACAATCCTATAGACATTGCTTGCAACCCATGTCCAACTTTAGGTTGTAATGTTTTGCCATCCTCAGAATCAGGTCTTCCAGATAAACCCAACATTCTTGGAATACTAGGACCATAAATATCTGCATCTAAAATTGCAGCAGTGGCTCCTTCTTCTTTAAGCGCTAATGCTAAATTTACAGCTACTGTTGATTTACCTACGCCTCCTTTACCAGATGCGACGGCTATAATATTTTTGATTCCTTTCACCCTTTCAAGGCTTTTCTGTACAGTGTGCGCTATAACCTCATAACTTAAATCTAGCGTTAATTTTGCACTCGGATAAGCCTCTATAATTTTTGCTGTCAAATTTTCATGAAAATCTTGCATAATACCTTCTGCAGGCCAGCCCAGGACGACTTTAATTGAGACATTATCTCCATTTACGGTTATATCTTTAACCGTATTTCCGCTGATAAGGTCAGTTCCCATATATGGGCAATGATAATCTTTAAGAATTGATTCGATGTTTTCCTTTTGCATGCAACTATTTTATATAATTATGCGTTAAAATATACAGTATATTTCTGTTTGATATATTATAACGGTTTAAAATAAATTTAATAACAATAAAATAAATAAGTCTTTATGAGAAAAATACTAGTTACAAGCGCCTTACCTTATGCCAATGGATCAATTCATCTAGGGCATTTAGTTGAATATCTACAAACAGATATTTGGGCTAGAAGTCAGAAAATGTCAGAAAATGAATGTATATACATATGTGCCGATGACGCTCATGGAACGCCAATTATGTTAAAAGCACAGGAATTAGGTATTACGCCTGAGGAATTAATTAAAAAAACTTTTAAAGAGCATGTGAAAGATTTCGAAGATTTTAATATAAAATTTGATAATTATTATTCTACTCACTCAGATGAGAATAAAGATTTTTCAG
>Ga0066866_10000995_pt1 | contig 11531 bp, 7 predicted proteins | sample ETN01SmetaG_3_FD_66435 | JGI IMG/M metagenome (GOLD analysis project Ga0066866, IMG submission 66435) | Marine microbial and viral communities from oxygen minimum zone, Eastern Pacific Ocean - ETNP2014F12-01SV263 | ecosystem: Environmental > Aquatic > Marine > Oceanic ...
CAGGAAGGTGCCAGCGACGGCTGGGCCGTGGATTGGATCGAGCCCACCGTGCTGACACTAAGCGAAGACACGACAGTCGACATGACGCTGGAGACGCTGTTTACCGGCAACGCGTTCGGCTTTGAAATCCAGGTCAATGACGACGGCGACACGAAAGTTGATGCCGCAAGCATTGCGGTGTCCGTGGACGGAACATCCGTTGAGGCAACTGTCGCCCAGGCGGACGGCGTGACCGTGATCACCGGCCAGAACCCATCCTTGATACCCGAGGGTGCCAGCCTCACCGTCAGCCTCACGCTGGACGCCGGCGGGACGACACAGTCCAAGGACTTCGTGATTGGGATAGACGCCTACACGCATCTCCCGGAAGCACTCAACCTGGGATCTGCCAAGAAGAAGAGCGGATTCCTGGTGGGTGTCACCCAGATCAGTTCCGCCACCACGCTGGTCACCAGCTTGCATGAGAACAAAGCGGACCTCGCCGAGAAACAACTCGCCGGCGGGTTCATTGATCCTGTCTGGGAAGTGCCGTACGTCAACGAGGCCCATCAGGATGCCGATGAGGAGTTCGTCGTTGTTTACGACACTCCTGATGTCATCAACTGGTTTGAGCAAGCACCGGGCGAGGCGGGTAATTTCCGCGCCGGACTAGGCTACGAAGACAAGCCGTTCCCCTTACTGCCGGGCTGGAATGAGATGCACGACGGTGTCGTGGTCGAAATCCGCGCCTACCTCGAGCTCGAGGCCGGTTCACACAAAATTGGCATGCACGGCGAGGGCGGCTGGAAAGTCAGCGGCGGCACCGGTGCCGACGGCGTTTTGATTGGCGTTTATGACAACTCCAAAATGCTTCCGGGTGCAGACAATGTTCTCGGCACCGACGATGACGTGCCGCTTAAGTTGGTTCCCACCTACTACCCTGTTAATCAGACCGCAGACTTCGTCGTCACCAAGGCAGGACTGTATCCCATCCGGATTCTTTGGTTCCAAGACAGGTACAATAAAGCTCCCGGCATGATGTTGGAACTTTTCACCGTCAAGGATCGGGCCAAGCACCTGATCAATGATCCCAACGATCCGTTGGCCATCAAGGCCTACCGGGCGGGCGACCTGTTGCCATTCGGTGTTCCGGAGGGAATCGAGTCGGCCGGCCTGACACGCGTCGTGAACGACAAGATCATCTACGAGACCGACACGGCAAACCAAAACAACTGGGAGCCGTTCTCCAGCGTCATCGGCAACAGCACCTTTGTCGTCGAGGCCAACACCTTCGCCGACCCCAAGGAGGACTACAACCAACGCTACGTGCTGGCTTTCCAGCCGGTGGGCGGTGGCGAAGCCAAGATGGGCGAAGTCTTCCATGGTGATGACGGCAGCCCGTACATCGGTAAAATCAACGGCTCACGCCAGAACGGCAACCCCGGACGCGTGGCTGCTGACACACGGCCCGGTGCAACGAACTTCATCGCCGGTGGCGAGGCCTCACCGCACATGTTCGATGCATTCCAGTCCGACGGACGTTGGGCTCTTGGCGTGGATCGTCTCGAGGACGGTCGCTACGGCGCCGTGCAGACCTACTCGCTAGATACCGAAACTTTGGCGCAGACACCGTTGAGCAACGCGATCGATGCCATCAACGGTCGCTTGACCGAGGGCTCCGCCACCGGCAACCAGGTCGGCCGCTTCGGTGGCGACATGGTCGGCTTGAGCGATGGCAACTTCGCCGTGGTGGTGGAAGACCGTTCCGGCTTTCACACCGACGGCACGGCAGCCACGGCTGTGATCATCGCGCCAGACGGCTCGATCGTTAAAGAGAGCTTTGTAGTCGCCAGTGGCTCGATCTGGTCGAACGTGGCCGCCTTCGACGGCGGCTGGGCCACCCGCGTGGGAGGCGTGATCTACTTCTTCGACAACACCGGCAAGGCGCTTGGCGAAGCCGCACAGGGCGACTCCGGCATCAGCTTTGACGGCGGACGGGGCGATGCCACCCGGATCTACGGACACATCAACAGTCCGTACGTCTACATGGCCGGCGTGGTCGATGGTCAGGTGCAATTGGGGGTCTGGGATTCGCGCGACCAGAAATTCGTCGCAGGTGCCGCCGTTAGCGAGAGTAGCTACGAGGCCTCCTTTGACCGCGTGAACCTGGCGTCTGACGCCCTGAACCGAGTGGTCGTGGCCTACGAGTCCAAGCCCGCTGCAGAAGGCAAGGAATACGAGCAGCACCAGGTCACGGTTCGCGTCCTGGCGTTTGACGCTGAGAGCAAGTCCATCTCCTACCTGACACCATCGCTCTTCGCCTTCACAAACCAGGCGGCCTCCGGGATACGGACCATCCGCCCAACCGTGGCAATGACCACAAAGGAGATCCTCATCGCAGCCAAGGGCGAGGTGAACCGGACCAACAACCCGGCAGACGGCGCGGACACCGAATCGCAGACCACGCTCTACACCGTATTCAGCCATCCGGATCCCCAGGATGATCCGACGGCCAAGGCCACGCCGAGCGAACCGCCAACACTCAGCATCGTCAACAACGGCAATGGAACCGTCACCGTGACCTTTGAGGGCAAGCTGCAGGCGGCGGCCTCAGTGAACGGTCCGTGGTCGGATGTGGTAGGAGCAACTAGTCCGCTGACTATATCTACGGGCGAGGCACAGCAGTACGCCCGTGCAGTGCGCGAGTGATAATTCTAATTGTTTGTGCTTATAGTAAGTAGTCAAGGGATTGGAGGCGGGCAGCAATGCCCGCCTTTTTTCCGTATGCTAAAAAAAGCAACAATGCGAAAGAATAGCGAAACACCCTCCGGTATCGAACGGCTTCATGATCGCGCTTGGCCAAACACTCTCCCTCGTAGCTTCAGCGCCGGCTTCACCCTGATCGAACTGCTGGTGGTGATCGCAATCATCGCGATTCTCGCCGCCATGCTCCTCCCTGCCCTTGGCAAGGCAAAAGCCAAGGCATACGAGATCACCTGCCTGAGCAACTTCAAACAGTTGCAGCTTTGCTGGCAGATGTACACCGACGACAACGACGACGTCCTTCCCCCCAACCACAATGCCGGTGGCGGCGGCGCATGGATCAGCCTGAAGGGCTCCTGGATCCTCGGCAACGCCAAGCGCGACATCACCGACTTCAACATCCGCAACGGCATCCTGTTCAAGTACAACGACTCGAGCGCCATCTACCGTTGCCCGGCAGACCGAGGCAAGGTCGTTTATCAGGAACGCGAATACCCCCGGACACGCTCCTGCTCCATCGTCGACAAGATGGGCAAGCGCGGCCATAAATTCTCCGCCATCCGCAACCCTGGACCGTCCGACTCCATCGTGTTCATGGACGAAGACGCCTACAGCATCAACGATGGCAACATTGGCCTGCGTTACTACCCAGAAACCAAGTGGGGCGACGGCCCGGCCAAGCGCCACGGCTGGCTGCCGCCCGAGCCGGACCGGCAGCCATTTGGCGAGTACGGCAACGGCGCCGTCATGAGCTTCGCCGACGGCCACGCCGAGCGCTGGGGTTGGCAATCCACCCACCCATTCATGCGCGGCAAACCGCGTGAAGAAGCCATACCCGATATGCGCCGCATCCAGCGCCACCTCACCAACCAACCTAATCCCATCCCCTGATTATATCATGAATTTTTCCCGACTTAGATTATATACTTTCTTGGCTTCGTTGAGCGTTTCTTCTTTTGCTCAGGACGCACCCCTATATTCCACCACGGACATTTTTCCGCCCACCAAAAAACACACCCACTCCAGCAGCATCGTGCAGTGCCCCAACGGCGACCTGCTGGCCTGCTGGTTTCACGGCTCCGGCGAACGCACGGCCGACGACGTGCTTGTGCAAGGTGCCCGATTAAAAAAAGGAGCCAAGCACTGGAGTCCAACTTTTGAGATGGCCGACACGCCCGGCTTCCCTGACTGCAACCCCATCCTTCACATCGACCCCAAAGGCCGGCTCCGATTATTTTGGGTTTCGGTGCTGGCTCATCGTTGGGAATGTAGTCTGCTGAAGTTCCGACGGGCGGAGGATTATCAGGGCACAGGAGCGCCCAACTGGTCGTGGCAGGGTATCGTGCAACTCAAGCCGGGGCCGGAGTTTGCCGATGTAATGAAACAGCGCTTCGGCGAAATAAAAATCGATACAGAAATGTGGGCCGAATACGCCCAGCCTTACGAGGCCATGCTGCTAAAAGCAGCAAACGACCCGTTCAAGCGGCAGACTGGCTGGATGCCTCGCACCCATCCACTGACACTGCCAGACGGGCGGATACTGCTCCCCATTTATTCGGACGGGTTTAACGCGTCGCTCGTGGCGATCTCGGACGACAACGGCGACACGTGGCGTGCCAGCCGACCGATCATAGGCCTTGCCCCCATACAACCCAGCTTGGCCAGGCGTCGCGACGGGACGATCGTCGCTTTTTGCCGCGACTCAGGCCCCCCCCCTTTCCGGGTGATGGCCAGCCTCTCACAAGACAACGGCGAGACTTGGAGCGCGGCGCTGGACACCGACATCCCCAACCCCGGCTCGAGCCTTGAGGTGACCGTCCTGCGCGATGGCCGTTGGCTGATCGTGTACAACGACTCCAACAAGTCACGCGACAACCTTACTGTCTCCATTTCCACAGACGAGGGAAAAACATGGCCCCTCAAGCGGCAACTCGAACCGCAGGGCGACGGCGCCACTTCTTTCAGTTACCCCTCCGTCATTCAGACGGCCGATGGCGCAGTGCACATCACTTACACCTGCAAGGGCCAGCGCGGAGGGCGAATACGCCACGGCATCCTGCAGGCAAATCAGTTCAAGTCTGACTGATCTGTTTCTCCGATTGCAACCACTGCACGTACTCCAGCACGTTGCCGTCCGGGTCGGCGGCGTACAGCCAGCGAACCATGCCGGAAATCTCCATCGGTCCCTTCAGAAGGGTTACTTGTTTTTCACGAAGCTTCTGATCGGTGGCATAAATGTCATCCGACCCAAAAGCCAGGTGCGGACAGAATGACTGCCCGGCAGTGGTGGGTCGCTTGGTCAAACGCAGCGACTGGAGCAATTCGAGGCGCGCCCCCTCCATCTCGAGATAGGCGAAGGCTTCGCCGTGGGCCACGTCCACTTTTTTGAACAGAAACTTCAGCCCGATTTTCTGCTCATAAAAATCGATGGCATCTTCGAGGTTCGACACCTCAACGGCAACATGGTCGAGCTTGGCCATGGGCAGCATCAGCGGGCCGGGTCCAGCTTCACGTCAAACTCCTTCCACACAGCAGCGGTGCGCCCGGCCATGTCCACCGTAGCCGTCCGCAGTCGGTAAGGCCCGGGAGCTTGCACTTTGAACTCGATCTCCACCGCGGTGGCGTCGTCGCCCCGACTGATGCGCGCCTCCTCACTCTCCCATCGCAGGAACCGGTAATCCTCATCCTCCGGCCCGTACAGTTCCCAGGCCGCCATCACATTCCGGTACACTCCCTTTTTGTTGGCGCCCAGCGTGTAGTAAATTGCCGCGTCACCCTCGGTGATCGTGGCGCGGGCAGTCATCGTCAGTGGTGCCGGGGCAGTTGCCAGAGACACGGACACGGCCAGCTTGGGCGGCGTGCCGCCGGGGCGAACCGGCGTCCGGGCCTTTTCATGGACAACGTTTTTTCCCCCGGCCCGAACTTCCACCCGGCCGTCTTCCCGGATGCGAACCACTTCGCGGTAGCCGGTGTGCTCAAAGCCGTCCAGATCCCACAACAGATCGAACGCCACTCCCTGCCGGAGACAGCGCTCAATCTCGGTGAAGAAATTCCCCATCACAACGCGGTATTTAATCCCTTCGCGGTTTCGTCGCTCAAGGTTCAGCTCACCCACGCCCCACAGGCTGCCCTTGCCCATATACACATGTCCAAGGTTGTAGCCGGGAGGCAGCAGGATGAGCACCTCGCCGGCGCGCTTGAGGCGGGCGAAGTCCCGGTTTGGATGGCTCTCCGCGTGTGCCCGAAGATTGCGCGCCAGGGCAAGGCACTCGTTGAACGGCACACAGGCGAGTTTGTAGCTGTCCCAAAAAAAGAACAGCCGCGCGCCCAAGTCATGGGCGTGGGTCTGGAACCAAAAGGCGTCTGTCCGGTCCACCGCACCGTAAATGCTCATCCCCCAGTCCCGGCCTGTGGCCCGAGCGGCTCCCCGGAGAAAACCATAAATGATGGAGGCAAAGTTTTTTGGACTGTCCACGGGAATCTGGCAACCGTAGGTCATATTCATCTCCGGCAGCGTTCGGCGGGTGCCCACGCGCCCGGGCGGCTCCCAGACCATTGAGGCCGGTGGAGCGGCTCCACCTTCAGACAGCTGGTAGCCGGCCGTGCTGATCATTGTCTCCCAGCTGTAAATGTTACGCTGCAGGAAATTCATCCCGCCCGTGTCCACGTCCGGCCGGTTGGCTAAGCCCCGCAGCAATGCCGTGGGTATGCCTTCGGTTTTTTTCTTGCTAAAATGTTCCCGGAATTCATCCAGCGCAAGCTGCGGGGTGATGGCCTTTCGGTAAACCGAATCCTTGCGCAGGCGGGGACGTATCCGGTGGTCGCGCGTGACCACCGCCGGCTCGTCGAGAAACAACACCGGCCCAAGATAGTTGCTGCGGTAAAGGCACTCCGGGTAACTCACATCCCCGCCACCGGGCCCCCAGTAAAAAACATCCCGGGTCTTCGCCCAGTCCGCCATCTCCGGCCGAACGAACAGGCACGTCATCCCGGACTCGAGCATCCGTTCGTAATCCGCCTGCATCAACGGGATCAACTCGTAGTCCGACTCATCATAGAGCCGGGTCTGATCCTTCTGCTTGGTTGCGTGGGGAACGCCGATCAGCAGATCCGGCAGCAACTCGATCACCCTTGCATCCGGGGGTGAAACAACGTCTCCCACGGAGGGGTCAACCAATCGCCGGTAACGGTGGCCCAGATATCGAACTTGGGACGGGAAAAGGCCCTCTGCTGCATCCGTCGTCCGCCTCGGAAACAAGTGCTCCCATGCGCCCAATTTCGGAAGCACCGCCGCACCTGTGAACCGGTTGCGGTACTCAAGCGCCTGACCCGATTCCACTTGAAGCAGGTAGCGCGATAGTGAATCACGGGCCGTTGCCTCGGTGCGCGCCGGGTAGCCGGAGCCAAGCGCCCACACGCGAAACGTTTCGCCATTGGCCTTCTCCGCGCTCAAGTGCAACCATTGTCGCGCTGCACTGGCATCCTCCTCCGCTTGGCCAAGCGCGATCGTGAAGGCCTTCACCACGGATCCGGGAAGCTGCCCGTCACCGTCAAAAGAGTACCGAGACGCCAGGCCAGGGGTGCCAAGGGGCCGCGCTCCCGCCGACCATGTACCACACGCGGTGAGCCACCCCAACAATACAGTGAGCGTGAACCTGCGCATTGGGACACCGTAGCCCATGCGCAAGAAACGCAACAGGCTATTCTGAACGGAGTACCTCGATCACCCCCTGCCCGACCCTCAGCATGCCGCCCTCGATGATTCTGGTCCGAAGGCCGCCCCGGCCTTTCAGGAAATCTTCCACGCCGGGCGCCACTGCGTCATTCAACCAGTGGCAGGGGGTACACTCCTCGACCCCCTGAAAGACCACCCCGTCGATGGCGAACCGTTTGCCAATTAGCGTGTTCAAATCCACCCCGGAGAGCAGCACGTTGCGACGGTATCCCAACGGCGAAAGCTCCGCTCCAAATTCCCGGCAAACCTCATCGTGAACAGCTTGGTCGAAAAAAGTGACCTGCGCCTTGTAGTCCTCCTTAAAGTCAAAATACCGATCCCCGACGATCCCCTTGCCGGCGACGAGTTCAGCGCTCTCACACTCGATGATCGGGTGCATCCCCGGTGGCCCGCCGTGGTGACCGCGAAAGTTGTGCCCCTCTGAAAGATAAATGGCCAGCGTCTCGATTGCTTGTCCCACGACCGGTTTCTATGGAAGAACTGCTCGAGCGACAAGCCCAATTTCAACAACTGCAGCAACCAGACCAAGTGCCGGTGGCAATCAATCAAGGCTGGTCTCAGCCGCGGCATCGGACTACCTTCCTGCGGGAACAAAAGACACGGGATGACTTCACTTGAGCGAACTTGGGCAAGGCTGGATGGCAAACCAGTGGATCAACTGCCGGCTCTGCCCATTTTCATGACTTATGCCGGCAACTTGATCGGACAACGGTACGACGACTTCTGCCGAGACCACCGCATCCTGGTGGAAGGCAATCTGGCAATGGTGGAACGGTACGGGATCGATCTGGTATCGTGCTGCTGCCAGCCCTTCTCTGAGGCCGCCGACTGCGGTGCCGAGTTGGAGTACTACGACAATCAACCGCCCGCCTGTCGCAACCATCTACTGAAGGAACCGACCGACCTATTGACATTAAAACGCCCAGACCCCCACGGCGGCGGTTTGATGACTGAGCGCATCAAGGCCATAGAACTGTTTAACGAAAGATTAGGTGGCACCCACCCCATTCAGGGCTGGGTAGAGGGACCCATGGCGCAGGCATCAGATCTGCGCGGTATCAATGACATCATGCTCGAGACCGTAACCGAACCTGAGTTCGTACTGGACCTCATGGATTGGGTGACAGATATGGAGATTGAATTCGCCCAGGCCCAGATCGCCGCCGGGGCTAACTTGATCGGCATTGGCGATGCGGCGGCCTCACTTGTCAACCCCAACTATTACGCCGATGAGGTGGCACCGAGGGAGAAGAAAATTGTCGACGCCATCCACGATGCGGGTGCGCGAGTGCGGTTGCACATCTGCGGCAGCATCCGGGGAAAGTACGATGCGATCAAAGAACTCGGAGTGGACCTACTGGACATCGACTATCTGCAGACCGTGGCCGAGGTGCGTGAAGGCACGGGACCAACCCAGTGCTTGTCAGGAAATATCGACCCGGTGCGTGGGATCATGGACAGCACGCCCAGTCAGATTCATGATGACTTTGCGAAAGCGCACGAAGAGGCCGGCGAAAACTTCATCCTCGCTGCCGGTTGTGAGATCCCCCCGGATACACCGGAAGAAAACGTCGTAGCGATGTTCGACTACGCCCGATCCGTCTCCTGATAGAATCAAGGGGACAACCTGGATGGTAACGACCATCAAAACCTTTTTCATCCATCCGGCTTCAGATCAACAAATCCTCAATTCATGAGCTACGAATTAAACCAACTCTACGATGCAGTCATCACTGGTGACAACAAAGCCTCCCATGCCATCACCGAGCAGGCCCTGGCAGAGGGAATCGATCCAATGAAACTGGTAAATGACCACATGATGCCTGCTATGGACGAGGTGGGCCGGCGATTCGAGATGAACGAGTATTATGTCCCCGAACTGCTGCTCTCCGCGCGGGCGATGAAAGCATCAATGGCGCTCATCCGTCCGCTGATGATACAGTGCGATATGGAACCAATAGGCCGGGTGGTTGCCGGCACCGTCAAGGGAGACCTGCATGACATTGGCAAAAATCTGGTGGCTGCGATGATGGAAGGCGGAGGATTCGAAGTGTTCGACCTAGGCACCGACGTGGCTCCTGAGCAATTTGTGCTGGCAGCCAAGGAACACAATGCCGATATCGTCGCACTCTCAGCCCTACTCACCACGACCATGCCATCGATGAAACTGACTATCGATGCATTCATCGCCGCCGGCATCCGGGATCAGGTGAAGATTTTTGTGGGAGGAGCCCCAGTGAATCAGGAATTCGCGGACGAAATTGGTGCCGACGCCTATAGGGACAATGCCGTCAGCGCCGTTGCCCATGCCAAGCAGTGCATGGGCATCTCGACCTGACGAGGCCATCACTTATCCGGCAGTTTTCCTTCTAAATAATCACACCTTGGCCCGTATGTTGCTCCGGCTTGGTCCGTGGTTATTTCAGCTTCTAACAGCAAATCGACGGTGCAAAAGGCCACAAAACGGCAACGCATAGACGAGGCCATCGAAATCGCGAAGGATTACGGAACAGACGTCTACTGGAAGGGGAAAATCGTGTGGCGCAACACCGACTGGGAACGCAACACCCAGCGCCCAACAGAGCGCGGATAATCGATCCAGCAAAACTGAAGCCGACAATTTGCCGTCCCTGACAGGCAACTATCGTGTCTGCGGCATTGTAAACTGAGTTATCTTGGGTAATTTCGACGGCGCATGACCAAGGTGTCCGCACCCATCTGTCGCACTCCCGCACTACCACCTTGCCTCGCCTTGACGCTGGCCCTGCTGGCCGCCTCACCGCTTGGCCAAGCGGTGACATTGATCGAATACGGAGTCGAGTGGAAACTGTGGCGCGGCAAAAAAACCCCCAGCCGCCCGGACTACTGGGCCTGGACCAAGGCGGAACATGACGACTCAGACTGGGAGAACGCCAAGCTGCCAGTGTTCTTCGGAGAGAAAGTCACCGATGGTACCGAGTTGGAGGATATGAAGAGCCGCTACGGCTCGTTTTTTCTCCGGCGCAAGTTCGCTGCCATCGACCCTGAAACAGTCACCTCAATGACGCTCCGAGCCAAGGTGGACGATGGATTTGTGGCCTACATCAATGGGACCGAGGTGGCTCGGTACAATGTCGAGACCGAAAAACCTAAGTACACCTCGGCCGCGTCAAAGGCGGCGTCGGAGCCGCTGCGCTTCCGCAACTACGCCTTGAAAAATCTGAATGAGATTTTGGTCGATGGCGAAAACACGATCGCGGTGATCGTGCTCAACCAGCGACGCACCAGCCCCGACGTGTTGTTCGACGCGCGGCTCACAGCAGTGACGGTCGAGAGTGTCCCGCCAAAAGTGGAGATAGTTGACCCACCGCGCGGCCTGGCCTCAGATCTAGGCCAAATTAGTGTTACTTTTAGCGAACCGGTGAAGGGCGTTGATGCCAACGACCTGCTGGCCAACGACAAGCCGGCTCAATCGGTCGAGGGTAGCGGCCGCACGTGGGTGTTTCAACTTCCGGATCTGCCCCAGGGCAAGGTACGCCTCACGTGGGCGAAGGATCACAGGATCACCGACCAGGCACAGACTCCCAACACGTTCCGGGAGACCGCAAACGGCAATCGCTGGACATACACATATGCTGACGACAAACCACCGTATGTGAAGCGCTCCAACCCGCCGGCCGGGTTGACGGTGAAGTCGCTCGACACGGTCGAGGTGGAGTTCAGCATGCCGGTCAGCGGGGTAGACGCCACCGACCTGCTGATCAACGACACGCCAGCAAAAAGCCTGACCAAGATCAGCGACAGCCACTATCGGTTTGCGCTTGGCCAAGCATCGGGCGCCGAGGTGAAAATCTCGTGGGATCCGCACCCCAACATCACCGGCATGAATCCATTCAAAAAAACATTCCTGCCGCTTGGCTGGTTTTACCACGTGGACGCCACCGCCCCGCCACCGCCCCGCATCGTGATCTCCGAGATCATGTACCACCCTGTCGAGGAGTTGGAGTTCGACCGGGGAGGCCAGCCAGTGCTTGATCTTTCGCAGGATGTACACGAGTTCATCGAATTGCACAAT
>Ga0066866_10000998_pt1 | contig 11524 bp, 9 predicted proteins | sample ETN01SmetaG_3_FD_66435 | JGI IMG/M metagenome (GOLD analysis project Ga0066866, IMG submission 66435) | Marine microbial and viral communities from oxygen minimum zone, Eastern Pacific Ocean - ETNP2014F12-01SV263 | ecosystem: Environmental > Aquatic > Marine > Oceanic ...
AAATCCTTTTTGAGAGTGATCAAGCCTGAAGTTGACTTTTTAAAAATAAATGAACCTAAGAATGATGCTTTACACGATCATGCTTCGGAGAATCTGAAGGGTTTCATTTCCGATGGAACTTTTGTCCAAGAAAAAGATGATTCCTTCTATGTTTACCAGATATCAATGGATTATCATGTCCAGACTGGTATTATTGCCGCTGTATCAGTAGAAGAATATGATGATTCATTGATAAAAAAACATGAGTTCACTCGTCCTGAAAAAGAAGATGATAGAACCTTGCATATCAAAAAAACTGGAGCAAATACAGGTCCGGTATTCCTCACTTTCAGAAATGATGGTGATTTCAAGGACCATTTATCAATCATCACATCGCGCGAAAAAGATATATCTTTTAAAGCGGAGGATAATACGATTCATTCTCTATGGAAGGTCAAAGATGAGGAATTCTTATCTAACATGAGATCCTACTTTCAAGCCATTGATTGTCTTTATATTGCTGATGGGCATCACCGTGCAGCATCTGCCTCTCGAATTCAAAAGATACGTGCAAGTGATAATCCAGACCATGACGGGAATGAACCCTATAATTATTTTTTGGCAACTATCTTTCCGCATGATGAAGTCAAGATACTTGGATATAATAGGTTGGTGAAAGATCTGGCAGGCCTCAATGAGGAACAATTTTTTAATAAATTGAAAAGTGATTTCCAAGTGGTCAATCTATCGAAACGTAAGTCACCAGATGAAAGACTAAACTTTTCGATGTATTTGAATGGCCAATGGTATGCCTTAAAGCCCTATAAGCATATCCTAAGTGAAGATCTGGTTCGTGGGTTAGATGCCTCAATTCTTCAAGAGCATATTCTTGATCCAATCCTTCAGATCAATGATCCACGCACTGATGATAGAATTGACTTTGTTGGCGGTGCAAGAGGATTAGACGAACTGGAACGTAGATGTCAATCAGATGCAAAAGTTGCTTTTGCACTTTATCCAGTATTGATCGATGATCTATTAGATGTTTCAGATGAGGGGAAGGTGATGCCACCAAAGTCAACCTGGTTTGAACCAAAACTAAGGTCCGGGCTAGTAGTCCGTTTATTAGATTAAGTCAGTAAGTTAAAGCCTTGATTGATTAAATTTAAATATATGCAAAATGATAAAATTTTGAGGTATGGATTATGAACCTATTAAAAAATGAGTTAAAAAATCAGATTCCAATTGTCCAGGATGAGATCAAGCAACTCATCAAAGAAAAGGGCGATGAAAAGATCAGCGATGTGTCTGTTGCACAGGCCTATTCTGGTTTGCGAGGAATAAAGGCGTTTGTTTGTGACACATCTTCAGTGTCGGCTGAAAAAGGATTGATCATTAGAGGAATCCCATTGCTAGAGATCACGCATATCTTACCTGAAGAGGTATTTTTTCTTCTTTTAACAGGAAAACTCCCTGACTCAACAGAACTCAATGATCTCAAGGATGAGTTTTCTACTCATCTAAATGTTCCAGATTATGTGTGGAATGTCCTGGATGAGATGCCTGATGACGCCCATCCAATGACCATGTTCAATACAGGTATTCTTGCTATGCAGGGAGAAAGCGTTTTCAGAAAACGTTATGATGAGGGAATGCCAAAATCTGAATATTGGGAAGCAATTCTTGAAGATGGGATAAGGTTGCTTGCCAAATTACCTGCTCTTGGTGCTGGAATCTACAGAATGAGGTTTAATAAGGGTGATAGGATTGCACCAGATTCCAAGAGAGACTGGGCAGGTAATTTCGTTCATATGATTGGTCTACCAGATGAGACTGGTGATTTCCATAAATTGATGCAGTTATATTTTATGTTGCACTGTGATCATGAAGGTGGGAATGTCAGTGCCTTTGCATCACACACAGTTGCTTCAGCGCTATCTGATCCCTACTACTCAGTATGTGCAGGCCTAAATGGCCTAGCAGGTCCTCTTCATGGACTAGCAAATCAAGAATGCCTCAAATTTGTCTTAAGTGTCAGAGATCAGTTTAATGGCCTACCAACTGAAGATGGGCTTAGAGAATATTGTTGGAGTCGATTGAATAATGGTAGAGTAATTCCTGGCTATGGACATGCTGTACTTCGATGTCCGGATCCAAGGTTCTCAGCATTTGTGAAATTTGGACAAGATCATATAAAAGAGGATGAAGTGTTTGGAATTGTGGATTTGCTTTTCAAGGTTGTACCAGATGTGCTTCAAGAACATGGCAAGGCCAAGAACCCTTGGCCAAATGTTGATGCAGCGTCTGGGTCCTTGCTCTATTATTATGGATTGAAAGAATTCAATTTCTATACAGTGCTTTTTAGCATATCGCGGACTATGGGCATGATATCGCAAATGGTCTGGGAACGGGCATTAGGCATACCTATCACTCGTCCTAAATCGGTCACCACGGATTGGATAAAATCAAATACATAGAAGAATGAAAAAATATTCATCCCTTATTTATGTTCTGACTCTTTTTAATTATTTGATCTTTGCACAAGATGTATATCAATCAATCAGGGTATATGATCCAACCTCAGAGATCATAGAGACCATAGGTAAGTTGGGTATACCTCTTGACCATGTGAATGGAAAACAAGGAATATTTCTAGACCTCACGGTTACTGAGGATGAGACCATCGAATTGTTATCAAGGGGAATAGTGCTAGATGTTTTGATCGAAGACCTCACATCGCATTATAAATCAAGGAGTCATGCCGCACCCCATCGTGATTTCCCGCTAGGATCAATGCAAGGTAATTATACTTGGGATGAGTTGAATGCAAGGTTTGATGAATTGCAATCACTCTATCCTGGTATTATATCTGAAAGATGTTTTATTGGACAAACCATTGAGGGCCGTGACATATGGGCATTCAAGGTCTCTGATAATCCAAATGAAGATGAAGATGAGCCAGAATTATTGTATACGGCTTTGACACATGCTAGGGAGCCTCTCGGAATGATGAACCTCATCTATTTCATTCAATTATTGGCTGAGGGATATGGGCTGGATCCTGAGTTGACATATCTCATTAATAATCGTGAAATGTGGTTCATACCAGTAGTAAACCCAGATGGATATGTTTATAATGAAACAATCGAACCAGATGGTGGAGGGATGCACCGAAAAAACCGATTAGACACTGGTTGTGGTGATGGTACGAATCGCGGTGTTGATCTTAACCGAAACTATGGTTATGGCTGGGGCTCAGATAACACAGGGTCTTCTCCAAATCCTTGCTCAACAACTTATAGGGGTGAATCTCCGTTCTCTGAACCAGAAACACAAGCAGTAGCCCTTTTTATTATTGAACATGAATTCAAGAATGTTTTGCATTATCATTCATATTCCAATATTTATATTCATGCTTGGGGTGATGGATCATTACCTGATGAGCCAGACTTGACAACATTGACTGAAGTTGGTGAAGAGATGGCAAGATATAATGGATATCCTGTTGGAACAGGGCTTGCAACGATTGGTTATACGGTAAATGGTGATGCTGTGGACTGGACCTATGGCGAACAAGACATCATTTCTTATGTCCCAGAAGTGGGTTCATCATCACAGGGATTTTGGCCATCTGAGGATGATGTTATCCAATTGTGCATTGACCAGGTTCATTCAAATAAAATTTTCGCATTTGTTGCAGGAACTGACATCATTGTACACTCATATCAACTTTCTGAAGAGGATGTAATTCCAGGAGAGATATTGGAACTTGAGGTTATTATTCAAAACCGAGGCCTTAGTAATTCAGATAGTGACATAGAGATCAGCATTCAAGCGTTGAATGATCATATTTCTCTAGATATGGAATCCTATGTCATGAGTGAGATCGATGCACGAGACCAAGATGATATTTCTCTTTCAATTTCCATTGCAGAAAATGCACCATTAGGTGGTAGCTCTGGTGTCATCATATCTTTAAATAACGAAAATAGTTTTTCAAGAATTGATACAATTCAATTTACCATAGGTCAAAGGCAAACATTCTTTTTTGATGGATTTGAGAATGAATTGACTAATTGGTCCTTGGATGGGGATTGGGGTCTTACAGATGATGCCGCATCTGGGTCATTTGCATTATCAGATAGTCCAGAGGGAGAATATCAAGAAGCGCAAGAATCAATTGCAGAATTCACTCACGCCATCAATCTACATTACCTTACCAGTCCAGCAGTTAAGTTCACGGCTAAATGGGACATTGAATCCAACTGGGATTTCGTTCGTTTTCAAGCATATGTGCAAGACTCGGGATGGGTCAGTCTTGAAGGAGGATATACAGAACTTGGTTCAGGTCAACCGGCACAACCATTTGGAGAGCACGGATATGATGGCTCACAAAATGATTGGATCGAGGAGATAGTACTACTAGACCAGTTGGATGGAACTTCAATAACAGGATTTCGGTTTATTCAAACCTCTGATAACTTTGTTGAAGGTGATGGATTTACCTTTGATGATTTTTCTATTTCAGGTTTTCCCACTGGTGTAATGGGGGACTACAATCTAGACATGCATGTAGATATATTTGATCTACTTGCCATGGCAGATGTACTTATTTTTGGAAATGAGCCAACAGAATCTCAATTATTTTTTTGTGATCTAGATGGAAGTGGTATTTTGGATGTCATGGACCTGATAGCCTTGTCTAATATTATATTAGGTATTCAATAATGAGATATTTTTCATTGGTTCTCATATTTCAAAGCGTGATCTATTGCATGAAATATGACCTTCAAGACCTACAACTTGGTAAGAGAGGTAGTGATTACAGGGCATGGATTTATTTTACTGATAAAAATGGTTCAGTTTCCACTCCAATAGACCAAAAAGCAGTGGATCGAAGAATCAAAAATGGTGCTCTAGACAATGGATCATGGTACGACCTATCCGTATCTCCGAATTATGTTGATCAAATATCCTCACTTGGTATAACAATAAAAAACAAGAGCCGTTGGTTAAATGCAATATCAGTGTTTTGCTCATTGAATGATTTGGAAATGATCAATGCATTTCCTTTTGTTGATAAGATTGAACCTGTAATTGGTTATAAGAATAAAACTCATCAGGAATATGTTGATATTAGTCCTCTCTCAAGGGATTTTGACTATGGAAATGCACAAGATCAGATAGAACAGATCAATGTCCATGAATTGCATGAGCAAGGTTTTACAGGAGAAGGGGTCAGGATTCTATTGTTGGATACTGGCTTCGATCTCACTCATGATGCTTTAAGTAACATCAATGTGGTTGCACAATGGGATGTCATCAATGATGATGATGAAACTGCAAATGAAACTAATGAAGAAGATGATGAGGGGCAGGATTATCATGGTACCGCAGTCCTTTCAACTATTGCTGCTAATACTCCTGGAGAATTAATGGGCGTTGCATTTGATTCTGAATTTTTATTAGCAAAAACAGAGGATGTGACTCAAGAGATAGAGCAAGAAGAAGATAATTATGTTGCAGGCTTGGAATGGGGAGAGGCAAATGGTGCGGATGTGGTTTCCACATCATTAGGATATTTAGATTGGTATGAATATTCTGACATGGATGGTAATACAGCTGTAACAACGATTGGTGTTGATATTGCAGTTGGATTGGGTATGGTGTGTGTCACAGCTGCAGGAAACTCAGGCAACGATGATTGGTATTACATCATTGCACCTGCAGATGCTGACTCTGTCATCGCTGTTGGCGCGGTATGGGATAATGGCGATATTGCTAGTTTCAGTTCCCATGGCCCGACTGCAGATGGTCGAATTAAACCTGAGGTATGTGCAAGAGGTAGGCAGACATGGTGCATCAATCCAAATAGTACAACAAATTATTCTCAGTTAAGTGGAACCTCACTTGCATGCCCTTTGGTTGGTGGTGCTGCCGCATTGATAATTCAGGCAAGGCCGGAATGGACCGCAATGCAGGTCCGGGAAGCGATCATGATGACAGCATCAATGGCGGATAGTGCAAATAATACTTATGGGTATGGTATAGTGAATGCAGGGAATGCGATTCATCATGAGGTCACTACCAGTCTAGATGATCAAGAGTTGCTTCCAAAGAACTACAATCTGATCAAAGCCTATCCCAATCCATTCAATCCCTCCATTAATATTGAAATTAAAATTGGATCTTCTCAAGATCTAGGGGTCGATGTCTATTCCTATGATGGTAGTTACATTTCAAATATTTTTAATAGTAAGACAATTGGTAATATTCAAAAATTGAAATGGGAGCCAAGTAAATTAGCGAGTGGTATATATATCATACGAGCTAGATACAATGGCAACTTTGTTTATAAAAAGGTAACCTATATCAAGTAATCTTACGTTCAAAATGAATCCCTTGCCTTCATTGCAAATTTCATAGAAATTACTTCTCGCCTAATTGCTGTTTTCATGATTCAAACAATTAAAAACATATCAATAGTCCTCTTATTCTTCTGTTTTATTGAAGCCACAGAAAATAATGAATTTACTGGCTTAGATAATTCTCAGTTAATTGATCTATCCGTATATGATGGGCAAGGGGCATTGCTTCTATCCTGGTCCATTTCTGATACCATAAAAATTAGTGAAACAAGGATATACTCAAAGGAGTTTGGTCAGAAAGAGTTTGAATTATTATCTATTTTAGGAGAAGATAAAACCAAATATCTTGACTCCAATTGTGAACCTGGCTCACGGTATTTCTATAAAATAGCAATTACTGATATGTTTGGAAAAATATACAGTAGTGATCTTGCGACACCACCTTTTGGGACATGTATTCCAATTCAAACTCTTCCATTAATTGAAAAAGATGTAAGATCGGTTCATCATTTGATTATTGAGTATTTACATCAAGAATTAATAAGTTTTTATCCATACACTGATTTGGCTGCAATTCTGTCCTTACTCAACCCAAATTTGCAATCCAATAATAAATGGATAGAAGTATTCCCTCTAGAAAAGTTATTAGAGATAGAGCCTGCAATTCAAATTGTTGATGATGTCATAAAAAATAAAAATCTTTATGATGACATTATGGTATATGGTCCATTATACAAAAATCATTTATATCTTGAGCCACAGGATTGGAAGACCAATGTCAAAGAGTCAATATCGAATATCAGAAATGAGTGGAAAACATTATATGTTTCATATGTTGATGCTAAGAATTTTTATGACATCATAGCCCCGGTAAGGATCATTGGTTCTAAGCGAACTGATGCTGGAAACTTATTGAAGATCTATTTATTTCACCCTGAACAAATGCATGGAAATGATATTTATGTCATATCTGGAGATGAATACATCAGCATAAACAATCGTGAAAACTCAAACCCAAAACTTATGGTATTACATGTCCCAATTAATTGGGACTATGTTGATCTCATGATGAACGATGTTTTTATTCAAAGTTGTCCCCTTTTCATTGATGATTCTGTTATTTATACGATTGAAGGAGACATAATGCCGATGGATGATCTCTCTGAGAATTCCATAAGAGTTGAAAATGAAAAGTCTTCACTATTATTCAATGAATTGACTTGGAATCCCTTTACAAGGAAACTCAACCTTGAGTTGGCAGGCAGCCAAGACCTTGATAAAGAGTATTTTATTAAAAATGACAATTCCAGATTATGGGAAATAGGAACTTATACTGAATTTCAGACACATTATTATGATTCTACCTTTATCCTTGATCAGGGTACTGAACTACCAACTATCATAACATTAAATACCTTAGGTGATAATGAGAATATATTGGAATACATTGTATTGGATACCCTTCCATTTGCTATCAATAGGATACCTGATGGTGGGAGTTGGCATTATTCTGACTCTCAAACACTTGGTATGTCAAATGAATCAATAGATAATGATTTTGATCAGGAATTTGTTCCTGACCTATTTGTTCTTTATCAAAATTATCCAAATCCATTCAATGGCCAGACAAAGATCTCATTTGACCTTTTGGAGGATGCAATTGTGAATTTGTACATAACAGATGCTACTGGTAGAATACATGATAGATTAATAGAGGAAGAATACAAGAATCGCGGTATGTATAATTATGTTTGGAATGGTGATGGACGTTCAACAGGCATCTATTTCATTACATTATTTGCTAAAGTCAATAACGCTCCCCCAGCAGTATTTAGTCGCAAGATGATCTACTTGAAATAAGTTTTTCATTTTAGGTTTTAAACTCTTAGAGATTTCTGTATTTTCGTCGCTGATATGATAAATCGGAACCTTGTCCTTCTATTTATAGTTTTGTTTTTATATGGCGTTGGCTGTTCTTCTCATCCTCCTGTCTTACCACAGATACCTGTGAAGGGTGAGACAAACACTGGTTTTTCATTTTCTGCAGAAAATGTCATCCCAGTTATTTGGTGGAGACATGGTCTTAACAAGTATACTGATATTGGATTCAAGTTGGGCATTCCATGGTCCGGTACAGGCATAGACATTAGCCGTATTTTAAAAAAAAGAGATCGCAAGTGGGAGGTCCTTAATCTTGCATATAGTTTTTCCCCAAATTCTAGTTTTGATCTTACGTATTACATGTTTAAGGGGAGTCTTAGAGATGGAAAGGCAAATCCATTTATTATAGGATGGACAGGATTTAGAGTTATGATCGTTCCTGATGGGAATTATGAAAATCCAGGTCCAGGAAATGACAAAAGCATAAGATTTGGACCTCTTATTGGAAGGCGGTTTGGTGCGCACTGGGGTATTGAAGCAGGATATTTCCATGATTTTAGAGCCGGTTTTGAAGTAAATAATCCAGACTTTCCGCATGTGGATCCAAACAATAGTTGGCCTACCCAATTCTCAAAAAGTACAGGCCTATCCTTTCAATTGTTCATGTATTTAGGTCCAACAAATAAAAAGAAAAAGTAATTGGTAAATGGCTGATCCTAATCTTCGATCTGCCTTATGTAATAAAGACAAGCAGGTATGCCATAGAATGATATCATCTAATTTGGTAGGTGAATCATTAGTGGTATTTCTTTATGAATTGCTATATGCTAGTGCACTGGTTAGTTATGACAAGAAATTAGCATTACATCCTATCTGTGTAATTAATTCCATTAAAAATCTCATTGGTGATGATAGAGAAAATCCTTCCACAGAACTATTGAAATTTGCGATTGATTATTTATTTCAATTTGAATTTAGAAATAATGATCAAGATAAATTAGATGAGGTGATTCGAGATGGTATTGGAGAAACTGTTTTTGTAGGAGAACTTGAGGATGCTTGCCAAGTCGGTGATTGGAAAAAAGCTGAGATAATCATGTCAAAAACATTTATCGCCTCAGATAGATCAAGAGCAACATTTGATACTCTTGCAGAACTGGCATTGCAAAGTGCCCCAAAAAATGCTTTGTTCATTTACCATATATTGAGGGGGTATCAGTTTCAGGAAATAAAGAAGGATACATGGACCTTCATTAAATGTATTTTTAATCAGATGAACATAAATAGGCTGGATAGTGCTCATGAGCCCGTTGCAATAGCCCCAGATGATATCAAACAAAGAATAATTGAAACCGGAGATGTTATTTATTTTTCAGCGATTGAGAGAATTTGGCATGGTGAATATGTAAGGATAAGGGGGTATAGGCGTGAATTAAGTTATTGGCTAAGTGAAATACGATTTGATGAATCAGAAATAATGAAAATGATCAACGATCATTTTTTGATTGACCTGAATAAACGATCTTATATTAATTTTTCTGAGAAGATAATCAATAAAGAAAGAACAAAAAATAATAAAGCAGAGGATTTGGTAACTTTGGAGGCAATTCGTGCCTTATGCAAAAATATTGATAAAAATGGTCTTACACATATTGGTTCAAGGTTCAACCAACTGACATAATAATGAAAATTGGAAATTATGATCTATTTAGTATTGAGACATCTGAGTTTGGTTTGGATGGTGGTGCAATGTTTGGGATCATTCCTAAACCGATATGGGAGAGGAAGGCGCAACCGGATGGTCTTAATCGAATTAAAATGGTAACACGGTCTCTCCTACTTTCAAGTGAGGATAGAAAGATTCTTGTTGATACTGGCAACGGTACCAAATGGGAAGAAAAATATAAAGATATGTATAATATTGATACTGATCGATATAACATAGAGAAATCCTTGAAGAAATATGGTTTTTCTGCAGAGGAGATCACTGATGTCATATGTACCCATTTACACTTTGATCATGTTGGAGGTAATACAAAGATAGACTCTGGTAAAATTGTGCCAACACTCCCTAATGCAAAATATTGGGTCACAAAGGAAAATTGGAAACTTGCAAACCATCCTAGTCAAAAAGATGCCGGAAGTTTCATGGAGAATGACTGGAAAGTATTGGCAGAGAATGGCATGATTAACGTTATTGATGGAAGAGAAACGTTTATTGAGGGTATTGATACTTTAGTAACCCATGGCCATACTCCAGGTCTACTCCATCCTATCATATCTGATGGTTCGAATAAATTGTTTTACGGAGCAGATATTTTTCCGCTAGCAGCACACATACCCATACCGTGGGTTATGGCTTATGATGTGAAACCTGTAATTACAATGGAAGAGAAACAGAAACTTTTACCTCAAATGCAATATGAGAATTGGATATTGTTTTTTGAACATGATCCAATTTTCCAGGCGTGTACAGTACATAAAGAGGGAAAACACTATAAGGTGAATGATAAGGTATGCATCAGTGACTGAGGAAAGTAAAAAAGAACAACTATTCCAAGATGGACTCAAACATTATATCGCTCAGGATTATTTCGAAGCACATGAGTCTTGGGAAGATCTTTGGTCAGATTATTACTTGGAGGATAGAAAATTTGTTCAGGGTTTAATTCAGTTATCAGTTAGTTTTGTACATCTTGGGAATGGTAATATGACAGGTGCAAAAAATCTACTTTGTAAATCTAAAGAAAAATTTAAACTATTTTCTGAAATTCAGAGAGGAATTAAAATAAAACTTTTGTTAGATCAGATAGAGACCATTGGAGTGACTTATGATAATCTTGAGTCTCCTACTGATTTTGACTGGACATTGGTACCAACTTTGGAGTAAAAATGATTGAAGTGATCCTTTTTGTAAAAGATTTTGAACTAGGATCTAAGTTGTCCTCAGCATGTGCAGATCTTGATCGTCAGATTGAGTTCACTGATGAAAACACAAACCCTGATAAATTTAGTCAGCATGCTAAAATGGCAATTGTAGACCTTGATGAAAAAGTATTTTCTTCTGTAGGACTTGTATCAGAGTTAAAAAGGAAAGGGCTAAAGGTCATAGGGAGCATGGGTAGCATCACTAACCGTGAGGTATCCAAGTTTCGCTCTGCTGGATGTGACCTCGTTGTTACTAGAGCCAGTTTAGTAAAGAATATACCTAACTTAATTTTTGAATTAATTGATACGACTATATGATAGTACCCTAGGTCATCAGGCATGTAATAGACTCTCAATTACGTGGTTAG
>Ga0066866_10001004_pt1 | contig 11486 bp, 12 predicted proteins | sample ETN01SmetaG_3_FD_66435 | JGI IMG/M metagenome (GOLD analysis project Ga0066866, IMG submission 66435) | Marine microbial and viral communities from oxygen minimum zone, Eastern Pacific Ocean - ETNP2014F12-01SV263 | ecosystem: Environmental > Aquatic > Marine > Oceanic ...
AAACGCATTAAACAATCTCAAGAATGCAAAATTTCCTAATAAAGACCACGAAGACTGGAAATACACAGATATCAGTGAAGCGTTGGATTTATTTAAAAAGTCATTGTCGACTGAGCAACAATCAACATACTGCCCGAATAAAAACAACTACCAAATAATGAATCAGATTGATGCTCATTGGATAATTCTAAATAATGATATTTTTACTAATAAAAAAACCACTCAACCCAAAAAAGAAGAAATCATGGTGTCACTCGCTTCGTCCAAAGAAGATGAAACAGAAATCCTTATTGATGATCCACTATCTTGCCTAAATGCAGTACTCATTAAAGATGCCATAAAAATAACAATACAAAAGAATACTGAATTTAAAAAACCTATTGGAATAATCTGGGATGGGTTTTTGGATCAAAATATCCATTGCAGCAACTTTCGCTGCATCATAGAAATTAAAGAAAATGCATCAGTTAATTTCATTCATGTGCATGAGTCAAAAGTGGATGAACCGCACTTCACTAATTCTATCGTGCAATTAGATATAGCTAGAAATAGCAAAGCAAATTATTTAAAAATACAAAACTACCCTAAACATCATACCGTGATTGAAAAATCAGTTATTAATCTGAATGATAGTGCTCTCATTAATTATACAAATATTGATCTAGGTGGCGATTTATCAAGATCAGATATAATTATCAACCTTAATGGCGAACAATCAACAGCTAATATAAATGGTGTTTATTTGGCCGGCGTAGATCAACATATCGATAATCACATTACGGCGAACCATATTAATCAATCAACCAAAAGCGTCCAAGACTTTTATGGAATAATTGGAAAAAATGGTCACTGTGTATTTAATGGTAAAGCTTTGATTAAAAAAGGCGCAATTAAATCAGAGGCCAATCAATACAACCATAATATTCTGCTTGCAGACAATGCAGTAATAGACACGAAGCCTGAACTTGAAATATATACCGATGATGTAAAATGTAGTCACGGCTCAACTGTCGGTCAACTTGATAAGGATGCACTCTTCTATATGCAATCAAGAGGTATTAACTCTAGTACGGCAAAGAAAATGCTTATCACTGCATTCATAAAAAAAATATTAGATAAAATTGACATTCAATCATCAACGAATTATCTGGATAGTGTAATTTCTAAAAAATTGCATAATTTGTCATCATGAATACTATATCTGATCAACATCAAAATTCGGTTAAGAAAAACAGTGCAAATGGATCTATATCATCCTATAGAAATGATTTTCCAATATTAAATCAAAGTATAAATGGACAAAAACTGGTTTATCTTGATAGTGCGGCATCTAGTCAAATGCCTAATCAAGTTATAAGTGAAATAGAACGTTACCAAAGTAATGATCATGCAAATGTCCACCGTGGAATTCATGCATTAAGCCATAGAGCGACAAAAATATTCGAAGAAACAAGAAAAGATGTATCTGACTTTATTAACTCAAAAGACACCAATGAAATAATATTTACAAGTGGTGCAACAGAGTCAATAAACCTTGTCGCACAAAGTTTTTGCAGACCAATTCTCAATAAAAATAAGAAAATCTTAATCAGTCAATTAGAGCATCATTCGAATATCGTTCCGTGGCAAATAGTTTGCGAGCAAACTGATGCTAAATTACTAATGGCACCAATAAACCAAGAAGGTCAAATAGAAATGACTGAATTTATCAAAATGATAGATTCTTCTGTCGCATTGATTGCTATTTCCCACGCCTCAAATGCTTTAGGTACTATTTGCCCAATTGATGAAATAATCAGAGTAGCGCACGATCATGATGTACCAGTTTTGATTGATGGGGCTCAGGCTATACCTCACATGAGAGTTGATGTTCAGGAGCTTAATGCTGATTTTTATGTTTTTTCTGGGCACAAGATGCTTGGACCAACTGGCATAGGAATACTTTACGGCAAAGAAGATATTCTTGAAGGCATGCCACCGTATAAAGGTGGCGGCGACATGATTCTAGAAGTAAAGCTATCTGGAACAACTTACAACGAATTGCCCTATAAATTTGAGGCAGGTACGCCAAATATTTCTGGTGTAGCAGGACTTGGAGCAGCTGTTAAATATCTTAATAACGTCGGCTTAAATAACATTCATTCGCATGAAAAAGAACTACTTGACTATTTAACTTCAAACTTAAAAAAGATTGAAGGCATAAATCTCGTTGGAACAACATCAAACAAAGTCGGCGTTCAATCTTTCGTGATAAAGGATATTCACTCACATGATATTGGAACGATTCTAGATCACCAAGGTATAGCAATAAGGACGGGACATCATTGTGCAATGCCTGTAATGGATTTCTACGAAATTAGTGGTACAGCCAGAGCATCATTGTCAATTTACAACAACACTGACGACATTGATCGACTAATAAAAGGCTTATATAAAGTTATCGAGATATTCGCTTAATGAAAACTCACGCGCCCACACAAGACAATCTTAATCAGCTTTACAAGAGATTAATAATAAAGCACGCCAGAAACCCTAAAAACTTTGGAAGATTAGGCAAAGATTCTATTCTATCGGAAGGAATTAATCCTTTATGTGGAGATAAAATAAGAATCTACGTGAATTTAAATCAGAATAATATTATCCAGAAGATTTGTTTTGAAGGAACTGGGTGTGCTATTTCAATAGCTTCTGCTTCTCTTTTGACTTCCACTCTAGAGTATCAAGAATCAAATAAAGCGATCAAATGCGCTGAGAATTTAATAAAGAATTTACATAATGATTCGAAGTCAAGCATCAATTCCATCATTCATTTAGACGAACTCAAGGCGCTTGAAGGTGTTAAGGATTTTCCTTCAAGAATAAAATGCGCAACCCTGGGTTGGCAAACATTCTTATCTTCATTTAGTGATAACAATACTGTAACCACTACGGAGTAAATAAATATGTTCGGTCACACTAACGAGCCTTTTGTATTATCCAGAGATGTCTCTGCTGTCATTATCCCTGCTGGAGAAAAGTTGAATTTACGTAAAGGTACATCCGGTTTTATAACGCAGTCTTTGGGAGGTAGTTTTACAATCTATATTGAAGGTAACCTCTTTAGAATCGCCGGCATTGATGCTGATTCACTCGGCAAAGAAGTAGAACCACCTCCAGAGATTCCAGAAGATGCAACAAACAAAGATATTGAAGAAGTTATCTGGAATCAGCTGAAGACAGTTTACGATCCAGAGATACCAATCAATATTGTTGATTTAGGATTAATATATCGTTGTGATATAACCAATGCTAATAATACAGAAAGAAATGTAAAAATTGATATGACATTAACTGCACCAGGCTGCGGCATGGGAGATATTTTAATTGAAGATGCCAAAGAGAAAGTTGCAATAATACCAACAATCCAAAATGTCGAAGTCGAATTGGTTTTTGACCCGCCATGGAATCAAGATATGATGTCAGATGAAGCAAAACTGCAGACAGGGATGCTGTATTAAACTAAAAATGAGATCTCTTACAATACTTCGTCATGGCAATGCTTCATACGAGAATCCAAAGATTAATGATTGGGATCGCCCTCTAAGCAATTACGGAGAGATTGAAGCTCAGAAAATTTCTCAATATATAGAAAAAACCCTACCTAAGCCCAACAAAATAATAAGTAGCAATGCTAATAGAACTATTAGTACTGCTAAGATTCTTTTAAATGACAATAATTGGGATCAACAAATACTGGAAGAGAAAGAGGAAATGTATTTAGCTTCTTTGGATACTTTGCTTGCAGTCATTAGCGAACAATCTGATTCATTGGAACATATAGTTATTATTGGCCATAATCCAGGATTAAGTGATTTATGCAACCATTTAGTTAATCAGTCACGATACTTGCCCACTTGCGGATGTTTTTCAATAAAGTTTAATAGTGATAACTGGGACCTACAATCTAAAATAAACATACTGGATCTTGCTTACAAATATCCTAGCAAATAAATTCAATAAAGCTCACAAAAACAATATGCATAGATCCCTTTTGGATCGTTGAAATGCATTACTGGTGGAATTATTTCTTTTAGATAACGATCAATAAGTGTGATTGAATTGGATTTCCTTTTGTTTATTCCATCATTGAAGCCTAGTGTAGATAGGGTCTCCAATGAAGATTGAGTTAATAATTTCATTGAACCAATTTGATCCTCAATAAATACTTTTCCGTAATTACCTTCATCTAAGTTTGCCAATTTTGCTGCCTCTTTTACAGCTTCATCTATTCCGCCAATGACATCAACCAACCCATTATTAACGGCTTCACTACCAGCCCATATTTGTCCTTTGGCGATCTCTTCAACATCAGTTCTGATTATATTTCTGTATTTTGAGACTTTTTCAATAAATTCGTTGTACCCATACTCAACTTGAGATTGCACCAATCTTTTTAATTGTGGTGTCATTTCACGGTCAAAACGAAAACTTCCCGACCATTGGTTGGTTCCTAATCCATCATTGTAGACGCCTATCTCAGCGAATGAATCTTGAAATGTAGGAAACATTGCAAATACACCAATCGATCCTGTAATAGTCGCTTCAGAAGCAAAAATTTTGTCAGCCGCCATAGCTATCCAATAACCGCCTGAGGCGGCTACACTACCCATTGAGGCAACAACGGGTTTTCCTGTGGATTGAAACTGCAGCAATTCATTTAATATTTTTTCAGAAGCAAAAGCACTTCCTCCGGGCGTATCAATTTTTAGTACTAGGGCTTTTATGGATTCATCTTCTTTTGCCTGTTTTAATAATAGGGAAATAGATTCATCTCCAATACTTCCTGGTGCATGCTTTCCATCAAGAATTTCACCTGAAGCTACAATTATTCCTATGTTATGTTCATTCTCATGCAATTTTTCGTTTGATCTTACATTTGCCAAATAACCATCAAGATCAATCACATGGTCTGAGTACTCTTCTTCTTTGATTGAAACCCTTTTCATTAAGTCATCGAATAATTGATCTTTATTTACAAGGCCATTGATCAAGTTTGAATTTAACGCAATCTGTGCAATATTGGTTCTTTCTTTCTCAATATTGCTTAACAAATCTTCTGAAAATCTAGTCAAAGCGTTATCTGATATACCATTAGTTTCTGTAATATCGGCTTCATACTTTTCCCATAAAATTTTCGCCACTCTTAAACGAGAATCTTTTGATTCAATAGACATATCATTTCGCATAAATGGTTCGACGGCAGTTTTAAAGGAACCCGCTCTAAATATATTAAAATCTACTTTAAGTTTATTAATTAAGTCATTGTAATAATTACTATAAAATGAAAATCCTTCAGGAAAGATAATACCTTCTGGATGAAGATAAACTTCCTGGGCACTAGAGGCCAAATAATATGAACTCCTATTGTAAAACTCTGCGAATGCTACTACTGTTTTTCCTGACTCTTTCAAGTCTTCTAATGCTATCCTAATTCTTTCTAATTTACTCAAACCACCATAATCAAGTTCGTTGAGATTCAAGTAAATAATTTTTATTCTTTCATCATTTTTTGCATGATCAAGTGCATCAATTATGTTCTGAACTAGAGTTTCTGACTCCATCTCACCAAAAAATTTATTTACCGCCCTGTCAAGTGGATCACCTGATAATTGATCAACCAACTTCCCTTTCGGGTTTATCATTAAAATGCTATTTTCATAGATATTGGGATACTTAGGGGAAAGTATAGCCAAAATAATAAACGAAAACGAAAGAAGTAGAATCGCATGAATGAATTTTCTCAGTCGATTTAAGTTCCTCCAAAAAAAATTTAATGTCTTTTTTATCATAAAATAATTGTTCTATTTACCTATAAGCGATAATAAATTATATTATATATATCAATAACTTACAATAGTAGTAATGCTATCGAAGGCCAATAAGCAATCAGGATAACGGAAAGAAAGAGGATTAGAAAAAATGGCACCGTTGAGGAATAAACAGAGATAATAGATTTTTCAAAACGATAACTTGCAATGAACAAATTAATCCCAACTGGAGGTGTTAAATAACCTAACTGCATTGCCGACAAAAATACTATACCCAAATGAATTTGATTGATCTCATATTGAGCTGCAATTGGCAATAAGAGAGGAACAACAAGGACAATTGCCGAGAAAATGTCAAGAATCGCACCTAAGATTAATAAAAACAGCAGTAATAAGGCCATAAATGTGAATTGGTCGGTTATAACATTGGAAACAATAGAAAAGATTCTTTGAGGAACGCCAGAATCTATCATGTAATTAGTTGACGCTAAGGATACCGCGAGAACTATGAGTATCCCGCCTACCATTAACATTGATTCCCTCATTAGGTTCGGCAGTTGAGATATCTGGATTTCCTTTAAAATAAACACCTCGACAATTAGTACATAAAGAGCAGTAATAGCCGCCGCTTCTGATATGGCAAAGAAACCTGAATATATTCCACCTAAAACAATAAATGGTAAAGGTATTTCCCACATACACTCTCTGGTAGCTATTATTATTTTATTAAAAACAAAAGGCTTAGGTTTTTTGACTGAATCACGCCCTACCCAGTAACAATAAACAGATAACATAAATAACATCATCAAGCCGGGAGGAAGCCCTGCCTTAAAAAGATCATCAATGGATATCTCTGCTATGACTCCATACAGAATTAAAGGCAAAGAAGGTGCAAATAATAGGCCTAAGCTCCCTGATGTTGTTACTAATCCAAGATTAAATTTATCTGAATAACCATCTTGCTGTAACGCGGGATACAAAATAGCTCCGAGCGCAATTATAGTAACTCCAGAAGCGCCAGTAAAAGCAGTAAAGAATGCGCATGCAAATAAAGATACTATTGCTAAGCCACATGGCATCCAACCTAAAATTGCATCAGTTAAAAGGACCAACCTCTTTGGAGCATTACTTTCGCTTAATAAATAACCAGCAATGGTAAATAAAGGTATTGCAGATAAGAAAGGCATACTTGAAAGCCCTATCACTTCTATGACTAACGCCATAAGGTCAATGCCTTCACTATGATAACCAAGCATTGCGCTAGCAGCAATCACTGAGAACAAAGGCGCACCAATTAAACATAAAGCTACCAGCAGAATAGCCACTATCTCTGCCTCAACAGTTTAATGGTATGGCTAATAAATATAATCATATAACGATAGGCCATTAAGAAGAATGCTATCGGAACGATAATATAAGCCAGCCAGGCAGGAAAATTTATTAATACCGTTTCATTAAAGTCAACTGTTAGATTAATAAATCGATAAGAATGCCAAGCAATTACAACGCACACAATAAAAGCAAAAAATTCAGCAACTATTTGAGGGGCTAATGAAAGTTTACTTGGTAAAATCTTTCTAATAATATCTATCTTTAGATGCTTGTTATTTCGACTGGCTGATACCGAGGCTACTAATGCGGTCCAAAGAACAAGAATTTTAATTAACTCGTCAGCCCAAATAAGGCTAGAGTTAAAAAACAATCGCATAAAAACTTGCGTAACAGATAACCCAATGACGCTACCAAGCAAAACTACAATGAAGAAATCCTCAATAATGACTGCAAGCCTTGAGATTCTTTTTAAAATCTTTCCTATCTTCATAAACAACCAATAAAAAAAATCATTATTGTGCAGCTAAATTAGCTCTATATTCACTAATATAGTTGGAAATATCTTCAAACAACTCCAACGAAAACATATCACGTTTAGCCATTTCAAGATTTGGCTTGATCATTAAATTTGTCAACCTCTTATACTCATTATCATGGAAAGGCACTTCTTTAATCCCAGTATTTAATAATGCTTGCATTGCATTCTCTGAATCATTCTTGCTGCCAATATTCACTTCTTCGTAAATATCTCTTAATACTTCTGAAATGACACTCCGATCATGAATACTCAAACGATTAATGGCTTTGGAGTCTATTGCCAAAAAACCCATCGCGTACAGCACAGGGATTCTTGTTATATATTTAATTTTTGTATGCCATTGCAGAGCTAAAGCCACAACTGCTGGAATGGCAACTATATCAATTAACCCAGTTTGCAAACCTGTCAAAACATCGGTCATAGGGAGCGGAACAGGTAGTAATTCCAATGATTTCATTGCTTCATAACTTATTAGATCACCTTGCGGCAACCAAATTTTTTGGTTTTTCAAGTCATCATAGCCACTAATTGGTTCATTAGACATAACATAGGCAAATCCACCACCTGCAAAACCGTACATTTCATACCCAAGTTTTTTAAAGCCGGACTCTAAATCCAAATCAACAAGATTTCTTACATATTCTATTTCATCGAAATCTTTAAATAAAAATGGAAGGCCGTAAATATTTAAATCAGGATAAATATCCTGGAAATCAGTGGGTGAGAATGTACCCCCATGCAATTGTCCAATTTTTATTTTCTGGAGATTCTTTTTAGCGTTACCTTGTGCTCCACCCCAATAAAATTTTAATTTAACCCTGTTTTGAGTGCGTCTTTGGATTTCTTTGGAACCTTCTTGAAATTTGTTGGCCCAATCAGAGTTCTGTGGTGCCAATGTAGCTATCTTTAATTGCATTTGTGCATTAGCGACAGGATAAAGAAATAGCAAGAAACAGATTATTAAAAGCAAATTATTTATTGATCTAACTTTAACGCCCAATTTTTTTTTAAAAATAATCATCAGCATTCTCGAGTAATACTTTCGCTTGCTTTTGTGCCAATACATTCAGTAATGTGTAATTTCTTTCGACGGGATTAGCTAATAAAACTTCATTCAACAATTTATCATGTAACTCTCTATCATATAACGGTTTTGCATAACCTAAAGCGTATTCAACTTTTGCGCTAAGATTCTTTTCGCTACTGAATTTAACCGCCAATTCAAAATATTTCCTACCTTCAATAAAGTCTCCACCTAATGCTGGTGGCCGTAATGTGGACAAAATCCCTAAATACATATACACCGAATCAAGGTTCAAGCCATTCGGTTCAATTAAAAGATAATGTTCTAACAATGCCTGAACATGAGGTAATCGTGCAATTGCATTCCAATCATCGCTATGAGCTCTTATATAAACTAGTGATGCAATTGAATATGTCAAAATCAAATCAGAATATTTTGGCTTAATTGAATCTACTGCTGAAAGATAAACTTCAAATGGATAATCATCCCAATAGCAAGAAACTTCATAAGAAATACATAAAGCGTGTTTACTGTATTGGAGAGCCCTCTTTGAAAGAATTTTTGCTCTCGTTTCATCATCTGCAAAGATGCCACCATATGATGCGTATAAACTAGCTGCAGACGATAATACACTGGGATTATTTGGACTTCCTTCGACCAAACTGTCTAGAAGCAATAAATAAGCTGGTGCACCCTGATATACAATTTCTGGATCTTCTTGATTCAATACTGCAATTGTTAGGTTAGCCGTTAAATCTTCGGTAACATTTGATATAAGTGGGGCGCATGCTGATGCTGCAATACATAGCAGAGCTAAAAATATCGCTTTCAAGTTCAAATCTTTTACTTTAAATATCATACCTATCTATTTAAATGAAGGCACAGCAATAAAAAAGATGGTAATGAATGAGCTAAATTTTTTCTTTGATTCTTGCGGCCTTACCAGTTAGTCCGCGCAAATGATAAAGTTTCGCTTTCCGGACATCACCTCGCCTTTTAACTTTTATTTCACTAACAAGCGGGCTGTATGTCTGAAAAACTCTTTCAACACCTTCACCATGAGAGATTTTACGAACAGTGAAAGATGAATTGAGACCACGATTCTTTTTCGCTATAACTAAACCCTCATAAGCTTGAAGTCTTTCACGATTACCCTCTTTTACTTTTACTTGAACCGAAACGGTATCTCCAGCTGAGAAATCAGGTATTTCCTTGGACATTTGCTCTTTTTCTATTTGTTCGATTATCTTACTCATTTTTTTGCACCTAAAACTATGCCAATTCTTTAATTAATTATAACTTTTAAATCTTTAATGGTTAATCAGTTTATTGTGTTTATTTACAATTATTTTCTGATCTTCTGTCATCTCCCCCAGTAAATCGGGTCTTTTTTCATATGTTTTTAATACAGATTGTTCTTCTCTCCAGGCCTTAATAGCTTCGTGGTCGCCAGATAACAACACATCAGGGCATCTAAGTCCATCTATTTCTTCTGGTCTAGTATATTGCGGATACTCTAATAAATTATCCTCAAATGATTCTTCTAATATAGACGCTTCATCTCCTAGTGAACCAGGTATCAATCTAACTATAGCATCTATTATTGACATTGCTGCAATTTCACCCCCGCTCAAAACAAAATCACCCAAAGAAACCTCCTCATCGATATGCTGATCTATGAGCCTTTGGTCAATACCTTCGTATCTTCCAGCAACGAGTATTAACTCCGGGAGAAGTGAGAAACGCTTAGCCGTTTTCTGGTTAAATCTTTTTCCTTGAGGAGATAACAATATAACTGGAGCATCATTAGCAAAGTTCTTTTTAGCAGAATTAATTGCGTATTTTAATGGTTTGTATTTCATTACCATGCCGGGACCGCCTCCGTATGGTTTATCATCAACCTTTTGATAGGAATCTTCGGTAAAATCCCTAGGATTAAAAGCTGTTAAAGACATAATTTTCTTCTTGGAAGCTCTGCCAATGATTCCGTACTTCGCGATCAAATAGATCATCTCAGGAAATAAACTTACAACACCAATATTCATTTGATTATCACCAATCCCAATCAACAACAATTCTATTTAATTTAAAATCAACTTCTTTTACAACCTGATCCATTAAAAAAGGTATTAATATCTCATCGTCGTTTTCTATTACCATTACATCGTTAGCACCGGTCTCCAGCATATAAGAAATAACCCCGATCTTATTGCCTGTAAGATCCTGGACTTCCAAGCCCTCTAGATCGGTCCAATAGTAATGACCATCAGACAAGTCTGGAAAATCTTCTCTAGAAACTCCTAGATATTTCCCAAGAACTTGCTCTGCTCTTTCACGATTCTCGATATTTCTAATTTTAATCAGCACATTCTTACCATGCACCCTACCTTCTTCAATTTTTAAAGTTTTCCAATGGTTCTTTTCTTTTAGTGCCATCTCTTTGTATTCAAGGATAGCTTGCTTTGGTTTTGTATAAGAGAAAATTTTTACCCAGCCTTGCACACCAAAATGACCTATCACCTTTCCTAAAATAACAGGTAGATCTATTTGTTTTTTTTCTAAATTCATTTTGAATGAAAATGAATAATATTAAGTGCAGGATTAAGAATTATTTCTTTTCTTCCTTGGGCTCTTCTTTAGGTTCTTCTTTAACCTCTTCCTTGGGCTCTTCTTTAGGTTCTTCTTTAACCTCTTCCTTGGATTCTTCTTTAGGTTCTTCCTTAACCTCTTCCTTGGATTCTTCTTTAGGTTCTTCCTTAACCTCTTCCTTGGATTCTTCTTTAGG
>Ga0066866_10001008_pt1 | contig 11460 bp, 11 predicted proteins | sample ETN01SmetaG_3_FD_66435 | JGI IMG/M metagenome (GOLD analysis project Ga0066866, IMG submission 66435) | Marine microbial and viral communities from oxygen minimum zone, Eastern Pacific Ocean - ETNP2014F12-01SV263 | ecosystem: Environmental > Aquatic > Marine > Oceanic ...
CTGATGCATTTGTAGATTATGGAATACAAAACACATACTTAATGCATAAAAATCTAATTCCTTTATTATTGTTTTTATCAATTGCCCTAGGTAGTGATACATCTAGGACCGTGGAAACCTATAATAATGGTAACATCAGTAGTATTTCTTATCATAAAGATACTGAAAATGGTCTAGAATTATTCAAACAAGAGGTCTTCCATTTCACTGGAGAAAAATCAATGATAGGTACTTTTGAAAATGGACTTAGAGAAGGAATTTGGACTTTTTTCTATGCAAGTGGTATTAAAAGGCTCGAAGGTGCTTACCGGAATGGACAGAAAGATAGTCTCTGGACATATTGGTATGATAATGGGATCAAAGCAACAGAGTATTTTTATGATAATAAAACACTCGATGGCAAGATCATGGAATGGCATATTGACAAGGAATGTTGGGATCAAGATGGTAATGAATGCGAATGTGGTGAAAGTTGGTGGAGTGAATGTGAAACACATTGAAATGGTCGAACTATTAAAACTTTTTAGGTTAACTACCCCGATCATGATCGGGGATTTTTTTATGATGGATTCAAACCTCTAGGAACAGCCCACATGGATGAAAATAAGAAATCAATAATCATTCACTATCTGACAGAATTTATTCTTATTGGGATTGGTATTGGAATTCTAGTTGTCCTTCTTTTCATCAAAGATTTCCAATTTTCATGGAATATTGCATCTTTATGGGTATTCCTATATAATGGAATCTTATTCACTTATTGGCTTTGGAAAAATGATTCAAAGACATGGGAAAAAGCAATAATCGGATCCTATTTTGTGCTCATTGAGATCATAATTGCCGGTTCTTTTGTTTCATTTTAAAAAATAGAGATCACATGAAAGCGATTTATACAAATTATTTTAAGAAAAAAGACAATATTGATCCAGTGTTAAAGGCATTGGAGAATGTACCTATCTTTGAACATCTAACGGAAAAAGAACTATCAGAAATTGCTCGATTGACACATGAAAGGACCTATAAAAAAGATGAGCATGTCTTTAAGAAACAGGCACCTGCGGAAGGAATGTATGTCATTTTAGATGGTGGGGTTGAGATATTTGATCCTGATTCAGAGACCATATTTGCTACTTTGAAATCAGGAGATTTTTTTGGGGAATTGGCCTTGCTGGATGAAGAACCAAGATCTGCTGCTGCAATTGCAACCCTACCTGCAAGATTGATCGGATTTTTTAGGACCGACCTTTTAACCCTCATAAAAAGATCTCCAGAATTGGGAAACAAGGTATTATTGAATTTATCTAGAGTATTGGGAGAGCGTCTTCGTAAAACCAACCAAGAATTAGCAAGACCAACTCAATAATGGATCCCATTCAAAAGATCTATAGATTATTATTATTCATAATAATTGGAATTCTCGCTATGGAAATACTGCCTTTTTTATCTTCCATAATTGGAATGTTAGTGTTCTCCTTTTTATTTACCACAATATTTTTACAGGCTGTCGATAGCATTGAGAGATTCACCCGGTCTAGGGCTCTTGGTGTATTCCTTATCATTTCTTTTACGATCATGGTTGGTGTCACATTTATGGGTAGTTTCATATCCAATCTGGGCTCTCAAATAAAATTATTTACTCAAAAAATTCAACGAGATGACTTTACAACTAGCATAGAGAATCTTTCTATTAGTATAAAAAATTCCTTGCCTGATTCGGTGGCAAACATGATTCCTGAGAGTGAAAAAATAATTCTACTTGCCAAAAATTCGCTAGTTGGAATATTCCAAAGTGTATTATCTCTATTAGGTTCAGCGGGTAGCCTTTTCTTCATTTCATTCATGGTTCTCATATTTACAATAATTCTTTTGATAGAATATCATGATTTCAAACGATCATTGGTAAAATTCGTGCCAAATAAATATCTGGAAGTTGGTCTCCGAATGATCTATAACATCGAACTTCAAATATCAAAATATCTCAGAGGTCAGATATTAGCAGCAAGTAGTGTGGCTATTCTATCGATCATTGGATTATTCATTTTAAATCAATTAGGAGCGAACATCACATTGATCGTATTCATTGGTATTATTGCAGGGCTTGCAAACTTAATTCCCATGGTCGGTCCATTCATTGGAATGATTCCTGCGATACTGATCGCTCTAATGAATAATGTTGGAAGTGAGGTCGCTTTTAATCACCAGGTATTTGGTACAATACCCTCTCCATTTTACATATTGGATATCATCATCATGTTCATTGTAGTTCAACAGATTGATAATAACTTTATCACACCGCTTGTTGTTGGAGAAAGCGTAGGACTTCACCCAATGGCAGTGATGCTTGTTCTTCTCATAGGTGGAACATTGATCGGTCCCTTGGGAATGCTATTTGCCATTCCTGTGGCTGGAGTCTTAAAGGTTGTAATAACTGAGGTTGTTTTTATAACAAAAAATTCACACTTATTATGATCAGGTCAATTATCAATTCCTGCCAAGTTCAATAAAAAAGCATACTGCAAGGCATACTCTTTATATCGTTTGAACCTACCTGATGTACCGCCATGGCCTGCATCCATGTTAGTATGCAAATAAAGTTTGTTATCTCCAGCCCAATATTCCCTTAGCTTGGCTACCCATTTTAATGGCTCCCAATACTGCACTTGTGAATCAAAAAATCCAGCCGTTATGAATAAATTGGGATAATGCTGATCTTTGATCTGATCATAGGGCGAATAGGATAACATATATTCATAGTAATCTTTTTCTCGTGGATCTCCCCATTCATCCCATTCATTTGATGTGAGCGGAATGGATGGATCAAGCATCGTCGTAATGACATCTACAAAAGGCACTCCTGCTATGGCTCCCTTCCAAATATTTGGTTCCATGTTAACTACGGCACCGATCAATAATCCACCAGCGCTAGCGCCAGAACAAAATAGATGATCTGAATTCGTATAATTCTCATCGATCAAGTACTTTCCTACATCAATAAAATCATTGAATGTATTCATCTTTTTAAAGAGTTTCCCATCATCATATGACATGCGACCGTAGATCTGACTACCTCTTATGTGCGCAATACCAAAAATAAATCCTCGATCTAATAAACTAAGACGAGTACTACTAAAATACGGGTCTTCGGTACTCCCGTAAGCTCCATAACCATACAATAAAAGGTTCTGTGGACCATTTTTCCTCATCTTTTTATTATATACAATTGAAACTGGAATTTTGAAACCATCTCTAGCCGTCACATATATTCTTTCCGCCTCATAATCAGATGGGTCATGATCACCCATGACCTCTTGTTGTTTCAATAAGGTCTTTTCTCCATCATTCATGTCATAGTCATATGTGCATCTTGGTGAGGTCAATGAATTATAAACAAATCTTAGGGTATTAGTATCATATTCCTTGTTGGTTGATATGTATGTGTAATATATGTCATCCTTAAATTCAATATGCCTATCGTCACCTGATGCCTGATCGATGATCCTTAATTTTGATGTTCCACCAATTCGCTCATTAACAACAAGATGCTCTTTAAAAACATCGATCTCCATGATATGTACATCATTTTCATGAGGCAATACTTCTACCCAGTTGGATCGATCTGTTTTGTCTTCTGAAACCTCCATCAAACGATTGTTCTTTGCTTCCCAGTTAGTAATGATATAAAATTTATCTCCCAAATGCTCAATCGTATATTCATGCTCCATGCCTCTAGGGGTAAAATTGATAAATTCACCTTCTGGATCATCGGCTTTGAGAATATGGTAATCACTTACCAGCGTACTACTGCTCCAAATGATGATATACTCACCTGACTTCGAACGATATACACCCGTATAATATTCAATATCATTTTCGTGATATATTAATATGTCATCTTGAGGCATTGTACCCATCTTATGACGATAGATCTTTTCTGACAAAAGCGTGGTCTTGTTTTTTGTAGTATAAAAGATAGTTTTATTGTCATTAGCCCAAGCGATGTCCCCTTCTGTATTCTGGATCGGATTATCCAAGACCTCCCCTGTTTCCAAATTCTTGAAATAAATATCATAAAACCTTCTACTTAATGTATCAACAGCAAATGCAAGCCAATTATTATTTGGACTTACATATTTACCCCCAAGAGAAAAGTATTCATGACCTTCAGCGAGTTTATTTTCATCCAAAATTATTTCTTCATTATTATTGAGATTATCTTTTTTACGACAATGTATTGCATATTCCTTACCTTTCTCAAAACGGTGGTAATAATAATAGCCATTTTGTAAATAGGGCACTGTCTGATCATCCTTTTTGATCCTTCCTACCATCTCATTATATAATTCATCTTGGAGATCTGTGGTATGAGAAAGATCCTTTTTCAGATAATCATTCTCTGCATTAATATAATCAACAACCTCTTGCGTGTGCTCATCATATGGTTCTTTTGATTTTTGCTCATCACTTAGTCGCATCCAATAATAATCATCAACTCGATCATGCCCATGCATGATCATCTCATGAGGTTTCTTGTTTGCTTTAGGAGGTTGAACAGTTTGGGTACACGCATTCATTATAAGAAATCCTAGTAAAATATAAATTTTCATTGAGTAATCTATATTAATTGTAGTTGAAACAAAAACTTTATATAAAAAAACTAATTTATATTTAACCTAAATCTCTTTATTTGTTTATTTAAGAAATTCAAGTTATGCCTTGCTTTAAATGAATTTTATGCTTTAAACTTTTTCAAGCCATAAAATGGCTTACAAATGCGGAGTTCTACTTGAATCATACATTCATCAAATGTTTCTTGGTGCGGTGTATCTGTTTCACAACAATTATGCTCGTTAATTGAAGCAGATATTACTTATACCATATATCATCATGATTCTTTCTGGCTGTGGATCTATCTTGAATAAAGAGAGTCCAAAACCAGATCGTTCAATCAAATTTTCCACGATCAAAAAGGTTGTGATAAAAAAGATGAGTTTTCTACCCTACATTAATTACATCCCTGATGTAGATCCAACAGAATCTGGAAAGGTCTTATTAGACGTATTATTCATCTATGAAAATATAGTTAATGACCATGTCCAATTTGACCTCACCAAAGAAGACCAATTAAACACAGGTGGGGAAAAACAAGTTAAAGGACGTCTAAGAAAGTTATTCAATAGAAAGAATTCTGATGATAGCATAGAAGAAAAGGTATCAGACATAAATGAAATACGTAAACTGACAGCACGATATGAGAAATGGTCATTGGCGTGGGATGAAAAAGCAAATCTAGTTGGTGAAGAACTGTCGCTTGATGAGATCGATCTCATCAAAAGTGAAATAAGAAGAATTTCAAGAAAATTATAATGTAATATCAATTTTTTATGGCATGATCATTCATTTTATTTTGACTTATATAGGTATTTCACTTTAAAATTTTCAAGTGGAATTATCCTTTAACCAAACTAGAGAAAGGGGGTGATCAGTTGTCTAATTCAAATAGTTTGCTGACCTCCAATAAATCAGCAAAATAGATCCACGTTTCTGGCATTGTGAGGTCAGTTACAATAAATAAAAAACGCGCTCTTCAAAGGGCGCGTTTTTTATTATAAAACATGATCTTTGTATTTTATGAAAGCAAATACGATCATGGCAATTGATAAGAATAGACCAATGGCTCCAGGTATTTTCAAGTCTCTTTCGAAACAAGGTCTAGATGCAATGCCCGGGAGGATCATGAATAAGATTCCCGGGGAATATCGAAATAGTAGGCTTAATTCTTTATCAGCGATAATTGGGACATGTAAAATTGAAAATAACCATAGTATGATAAAAACTGTTATGAACCATCCACTAAAATTCAATGGAGGAACCTTATAATAAGAACCTGGCTTTTCCCATCCCCATCGCTTTTCATCAACAGCGATCGGATCCAATACAAGATCCAACAACAACATTAGAACACTTGGTAATACCAATAAGACCAATGGCTCATGGGACTTAACATAAAAATCATGTCCTGTCACAAACATTGAATAATTCAGACTCATATATGTTAAACCTGCCCAAGATAGAGGAATGACCAATGGAATACCAGCATATATCGGCCCTGGAGATTTATGTGCATCAAATTTATATTTTCCTCCAAACATGAAGCCTGATTGCGAGCCAATAATCTCCATGCTGATGCTAAAAACAAAAGCAATGAACATGAATAAAACAATATTTGTCCAACCCCATAATGTTAACCCGTGAAAAATAAAGTAACACAATCCTAGAATGATCTGTATAAATCTTAGATTTTCTGCTTTATCATAATTTGGATTGGGTTCAAGTTGGTCTTTTTTTACAAACCATGAAATATTCCCTAACCTAATAAAGCGATATAAAAATGGAGTCGTTATTACCAAGACAATAAATAAAAAAAATAATATTTTTTCCATGAATCTAGGGTCTTATCCTTTTTTCATGAATTACCTCATAGTGCCCCATACATTTTTCATATATTTCACTAAAATCTTCATCTAGTACTATTTCACGTTCAACATGGGACTGAAAACCTGTTGAGCGTTGGACTTTCCCATACCAATAGGGTGCCCAAACACCATCAGAGTCTCTAGGCCCCTTTGGCCATGAAAGCATACTCAAAGAAAAATCAATCCCTATCTGCTCACATAGTTCTTTCAATATAAATTCAGGAAATTGCAACAGATCATCTGCATCAATGATCGGGGGCGTCTTACCATTTTCTTTTTCAATATATTCAAGAATTTCAATCTGCTGCACATAGCCCAATAAACGTTCATCTTTGAAAGGAAATTTTTCACTGTAACTCGCGATGACATACTTTGGATCTCTTATCAATAAACAATTTTGAACTTCTTTGACCCAACTAATATCAAAGCCCTCAAGATTATGTTGTGCCATGTGTTTTTGATACCATATTGGCTTTCCATGAGGGTTTGATCTTGTGCATTTTGCCACCACTTCATCCCAATTAGTCATTTGAGAATTAATGATCATGTCACGACCAGGATGGTTAAGACCTGTTGTCTTGAGATAATGAGCATAGAATGGTTCATCCAGAACCTCGGTATCTTCTCGATTTTCAAAAGCCCTCATCATCGCAGTAGATAGGTTACGAGGGCCTGACCACATGGCAATAACGGTTTTATTCATTACTAACTGGCTATCTTTTCTAGTTCTAGTTCATACCATTCTTGTAATTGCTTTGTCAAGGGTCCCCTAACTCCATCACCGATCATTATTCCATCCACTGATAATACAGGTATCACTCCAGCAAATGTTCCTGTAACAAATACCTCAGATGCCCCATGAACATTCTCTAGTAAAAAATCTTTTTCAATGATCGGGACATTATTTTCTTTGCAAAGATTGATAATGCTAGACCTCGTGATACCATTCAAACAATATTCACCACTTGAGGTCCACACCTCTTGATTCAAGACAATAAAAAAATTAGTTGAATTACAGGTTGCAACATTACCATTCGGATCTAACATCAATCCCTCATCGACACCCATCTTCTCCGCTTCAATACAAGCAGCAATACAATTATGTTTGCTCAAAGAATTGATTCTGGGATCCTGAATCCGATTATCTCTAATGGTCTTTACCGTACCTAATGTAATGCCCTCTGTCTTTAATGCAGGGTTTGCTTTTTTATATTCTGGTATGATCACTATGGTTGGTTCTCCAATAGTAACCTTTGGATGTTGATAGGGTGTTGATTTGATGCCACGAGAGACTATCAAACGTATATGTACGTCTGATTCCATCTGGTTTTTTTCTAATGTTTGTTTGATGGCCGTTTTCATTTCATGTTTTGATATCCCAATCTCCATTTCAATGGCCTTTGCTCCATCATATAACCTTTCTAGATGCTTATCTAGGTGAACCAAGTGTTCTTTATGCAAACGAATCCCTTCCCAAACTCCATCTCCTAAAAGATAACCACTATCCATGACAGAGACCTTTGCTTCTGACCGATGGAAAAAATCACCATTTAGATATATTTGTATGTCTTTGTTTCTCGAATCGATCTTGTAGTCATGGGTTGATGCCATGGTTCAATCCTTTTGTAATTGCCTCTGTCTCTCAAAGAGAATAGCCGATACTGCAGCGCTCACATTCAAAGATGACGTCTTTCCTTGCATTGGTATGGTGGCAATAAAATCACAGGACCCCATGGTCTTTTTTCTCATGCCCTTTCCCTCGCTACCCACTACAATAACGGCTTTCCCCGAATAATCAATCTCATGCCATGAAGCTGCATCAATGCTATTTTCTATGCCAATGATCCAGAAATCATTCTTTTTTAATTCCGCTAATCCTTGGCTCAAATTTGTAATTTCAAAAAGCGGCATATTTACAAAGGCACCTTGGCTAACCTGAAGACTCGCTTGTGTGATTGGGGCAGAATGATGTTTTGGAAAAATGATACCATCAATCCCCGCACAATCTGCTGTTCTTATTATCTGGCCAAAGTTTTGTGGGTCTTCTATCTGATCCAAGGCTAACAGACAAATGTTATCACCATCTTTATAAGTAGGGAAAGTAGACCGAGTTATATTACCAGTAAATTCAATCACAATACCTTGCGTTCTTCCCTCAGAAAACCTTTTATAATATTCATCTTTATTAAAAAAAGACACATGATGATCTCTGATGAGATTTATGACCCTACCTTCTTTATCAGCTCGACCTCCCTTCAATATATTAATGGAATTCACAATAAAGCGGTCTGATTCCAATAAGGCAAGCGCACTATTAATGCCTCTACAGGAATAAATTTGATTATTTGATTTTTTCAAGTGTATTCGCCTTGATCAATTTCAAAATACATATTTAAAACATCAATAATAAAAAAAAGTTAATGTTGATGTTGTTTGTAAAGATCAAATTGTATTTGATTGATTTTTTTTGGGTGAAGTCTTGGGTGAACTGGTTGCGATACAATAAATTGAGAAGTACATTTGCAGCCGTTTCTTGACGACAAATCAAATTATTGGGCCCATAGCTCAACGGTTAGAGCAGCAGACTCATAATCTGTTGGTTCGGGGTTCGAATCCCTGTGGGCCCACTTTAATACAATAATAATTATTTCCCTTTCCTTTTTTCTTATGAGTAATCTTCTATCCTCATTAATATTTAGCAGTTTTTATGGATTGATGAGAGGTTTTCAAATGAGAATTGTTTTAATTACTATTTTATCCAGCACTTTTTTATTTGCCGTTGGTGGTCTGGTTATTTTTAATGATGGTACAACCATCGAAGGTGACGTCTCCAGCGTTAGTGAAAATACCGTTTCAATCACTCCAATGGGCCTAACCTTCCCAGAGGAAATTCGAATAGAAAATGTGGATTCCTTAAGGTTATATGATGGCAAGTTGCTCATTGCAAATAATGAAGTTCGCCTTATGTATGCCAATGGCGAGTTCTACGAAACAGGGATAAGCCCCGATAACAACGAAGCGGAAATGCATGAGGACTATGATGTAGAATACGTGATTATCCCCAATTGGAGTTTGAATTTTTATTCGGGCTATCCAATTGTCAAAGGTTCCACTTTTGATTATTATGATGACATCAATCCAGTCTTAGGACTTTCCATTGGTAGCCCTTATGGATTATTTCTTGGTGATTTTTTTATGAATGTAATTTCTGAAATTGCATATTATGAATTCAATGTAACAAATAATCCTGAGTATGAAAACTTTGCTGGAATGGCCTATCAAGTTGGTTTAAGTCCAGGGCTTTTTATCGGTGAGACCAGTATTAGTTTGACGGCGTGTACTGGGGTATATCATGCTGGATCAGGTTTTATAGGAGGAGGAAGTATTGATTTGCCCATTGGTAATTATTTGCTTAACAGTTTTGAGGAGAATGATTTTATCCAAGATAATTCAGATATTATTGAAGCTCTAGAAATACGGTTAACTGGAAGAGGAAATACTGTAAAGAAAACTGATGGGACAACTACTTATTGGTTAGGTGCGGGTATCTCATTAGGGTATGAGTTTTAAATAATATATCGTATTTGTTATATTTTTTGTCTATTGGTATAATTTGAAAAACTATCTTTTTTTTTCACTTTGCATTTGCACTTTATATGGTCAAAATGCCTATGAGGGACAGGTCATATTTGACTATAGTGGTACAGAAAATGGTACTTTTTCCTCAATGGTTCAGGATTCAGTGATATCAGGGTTTGGTCTAAATCAAAACAACCAAGATACCTCATACTTCTTGATTGCTTCAATAACACAGCAGGGTGATAATGAGTTTGACCTATTTCTTGCGGCTTTGCAAGACACCTCCTTCCCTTTGCAACCTAGAACATGGAGCATCCCTGGCGAAGGGGATGAAGATGACCCATTTAGCCTTGAAACGATTCTTGTTTTCATGCCTGGTCTTGACTCCTCTTTTGTGACTGAACTATTTAATGCTTTTACAGATACCTCTACTTTTGAAGATAGCACTGATATTCTTTCAGATTTTTTTGATACCTTTGCAGATGATCTATACCTAGGACTCCAAGGAGAATTAGAGATCAGTAATGTTACAGATTCATCTATCACTGGGACCTTTAATACCATAATGATAAAACCCGTCTTTCATTTCCCTCCACATACGATTTTCATAGAGAATGGTGAATTTAATTTTTATGATATTGCAGTCGCTGAACTCGAAATCTCAGAGGAAAGGGAAATACCTGAAGAACATGACCTGCATTCAATCCACCCAAATCCATTTAATTCAAACACAACAATTCAATTATTCGTTAACTCTCCATTACAAAACATATCATTGCATATTGTAGATATTGGGGGTAGGAAAGTAGAAACAATATTTATTGGACAACTAAACTCAGGTAGTCATTCATTTAATTGGAATTCCAAACAAAACCCAAGTGGTATATATTTTTCGATACTAAATACTGGACACTCAATAAAAACGCGGAAAATGATCTTGGTCAAATAATGTCTGAATTACAATTAAAGAACTATGAAATAGTGAATGATCTTCTTCTACTGCAATGGGACGATAAAACTGAAAATGCGCTTCCTTTAACACCCATGAGGGATAATTGCCCCTGCGCAAATTGTGCAGGTGAGACAGATGTCTTTGGCAATATCTATAAGGGAGCCCCCCAAACCATGAATGAAAATAGCTATATTATATCTGGAATTCAGCCTGTCGGTTATTATGCCATAAGACCATTCTGGAAAGACGGGCATAGTGATGGAATATTTTCTTTCAATTTCCTAAAAAAACTATGCGATACATTCGATAATTTATGATGCGCTTATTTTTTATCATGTTATTTATCTTTGGTCAAGTACTTGGAAAGGAAATAAGTATAAAATTAATTGAACTAGAGGGATTGATAACTGATCGAGGACAAGAAATATCTGGGATGGATTGGCACGAAGAAAGGTT
>Ga0066866_10001023_pt1 | contig 11359 bp, 10 predicted proteins | sample ETN01SmetaG_3_FD_66435 | JGI IMG/M metagenome (GOLD analysis project Ga0066866, IMG submission 66435) | Marine microbial and viral communities from oxygen minimum zone, Eastern Pacific Ocean - ETNP2014F12-01SV263 | ecosystem: Environmental > Aquatic > Marine > Oceanic ...
CTAAAACAGTATCAAAGCCAAAAGTTAAACCATAACTCTGGAAATCATCACTTAGTTCTTCATATTGGTCAGATGTTGTATGAGCAAGATTAATCAGCAAAGATGATTGCTCGCCTATAGCTCTAGTTGCCGAAATTCCCGTAGAACCACTTCCGGTTCTGTCATGTTTTGGTGTAGTAAATACACCTATGCTATCTGATGACTTTAGTAGTCCTGTTTTTGAAACACTATTAATATTATCTGACCATACACTAGCAAGGCCTGTATCAAGTGTTAAGGCCCATAAACTTGGTTCTCTGTCTTTTAATTCTTCTTCAATTTCTTTTAGGGTTTCTAAATCTTCGGCTTCAAGATCTCGTCTAAGCTTCATTTCATCAATTATTGAGTTAGCCTTTTCTGGTGAATCAACCTGAACTAAAACAGATAATAAATATAATTTGATCTCAATATTATCTGGATAAATCATATTTAATCTTTCCAGAGTTGAAATTGTTTGTTTGTAATTTCCCACCTTCCCTTGTTGTTGTGCATACTTAAGATTTAAATCTAAATCATTAGGATTTTGTAAAATTTGAATATAGGTAATATTTTTATTATTTATGGAAGTTCCAGTTCCTTCTTGTTCACTAATATCATCTAGAATTTTAAGAAGTTTATTTTCTGCTACCTTGATGGTTTCTTCAACACCTTCTGCTTCCTCGATGGTTTCTTCAATCTTTGGAATATTAACTATTACATCTTCAGTTTTCTCTTCGTTAAGTATTTTTGTATCAATTTCTTGAATTATTTTTTCAGGAACTTGAGCAATAAATATTGGTTCTTTTTTTTCTATTATTTCAGGTTTAAAAATAATATTTTCCTCGCTAATAATGATTTTATCTTTTGTTTTTTGATAATCCGCATTCTTAGTAACTAATAAAGATTTATTTAATATTTTTTTTTCTATCAATTCAGAATTTAGCTTTGGTACTTCAAAGGATTTTTGAATAAATTTTTCACTAAAAGCACCAGCGGGTATTGTTCTTACCGTTTCAGAAAACAAAGCTAGCAAAGCAACAACAAATAATACCGATATTATTCCAGTAGATGTATTTTCTTTTTTTAGAAACTTTTTTTTATTAATTCTTTTTTTCCCCTTTTTACTCATATCGATGTATTAAACATGTTTAAAAAAAAAAAGAAACTAGATATGAATTTCAGAAACTTCTGTGTTTCAGCAGTTTTCTTCGGTCCAAACTCCATTATGTGTCAATTCCATAGAGCAGTTACCAGCTACTCCACCCTCAAGTGCTTTAATAGTGTAACTTGTTCCTGGACCAAAAATGCACATTTCATAACCAACATCTTCGCTTATAACAACACCCCCTCCAAACAATGTATCATTAATTTCTTTTGATGTGTTGTCTTTATCAGGTCCGCAAGTACTATCATCTTTGGGTTCAGTAATAAGATAACTTCCGCTATTCGAATATTCTTCTGTTTGTGCTAATGAGATTTGCTGCATTACATTTTTTGCAGATGTTTTTTTTGTTCCAGCTACATATCCACTATAAGAAATAATTCCTACTGCTGAAAGAATTCCTATGATCGCAACAACTACTAAAAGCTCAATTAAACTAAAACCTGAGCTTTTAGTGGTCATATAAATTTAAAACTTACAACGCCCTTCTTACTCTATGGATACGACGTTTGATTTCATATCGTCAGCAGCGCAACCAGTAGCTAAACATGTAGAAACAGTAACTTCAGTAGTGTCCTGACTAACCACAGTATTACCTTCTAAAGCACTTGCCGTCCCTGCCGCGTCGTCTTTTGTCACCGCTACAGTTGTTGGTTTGAAAGGATTTTTAAAATCAGCTAGAGCAGCTTCTGCTGCTGCTGCAGTTGCAGTTTTCTTATCATCACAGCTCATAGTAGCACCAGTTGATGTTTTAAATGCCTCATCTTCAATATTACATTTTGCTAATTCAGCCGCTATATATTTAACTACGCTTGCATGGTTTGATGCAGTTGCGTTCTTTTTTGCTGCTTTTGTATAACCAGTATATGCAACTGTACCTACTGCTGCTAAAATTCCTATAATTGCAACCACAACCAATAACTCTATTAGTGTAAAACCTTTATTATTTTTCATTATCTCTTCTCCTTTTTTTTTTTAATAAACAATTTTTATTTATTGCTAATGAATAGTAAATACTTTAACTGGTAAATAGTAAATACTTTAAAAATGATCAATAATGCGGGTTACCTTAATATAATTACCCATAATGGGTCTAATTTTCAGCATTTTAATAATTAATAATTATGTTATCACTAATGCATATACATAATGACATATAAGGTTACAGAAGAAGGAAACATCAGTACTGTTTTTCTAAACGGTGAAATAGACATGGATGTAACTGAAAAAGCAAAAGAAGTTATTTTGCCTTTAGTTGAATCTGGAAAAGAAGTTCATATAAATTTAAAAGATGTTTCGTACATGGATTCCTCTGGAATTTCTGTTCTTATTGAAAGTCATCAAAAGGCACTAGAAAAAAATACTAAAGTAGTTGTAAAAGAAGTTAGTAAATCTGTTTTAAAAGTCATCATGATGGCAAAACTTGAACAGATATTGAACTTGGGATAAAAAATTAATGAACTTTTATAATTCTTCCTTGAATCAAATTTCAGAAACAAAAGATTTTTTAGTTAACTCATCTAGCCTTAAAGACATAAGAACATTTTCAAGAAATGTTTTTGATAAAATAAATTTACCTCAAGAACAAAAAGATGAGTTAGTTTTGGCAATTGCAGAAGCTGCTCAAAATATTGTTAAGCATGGTTATAAAGGTGTTGAAGAAACCGCTGATAGAATGGAAATTAAAATTTCATTAAAAGAAGATGAATTAGAAATAGGTTTTTTTGACAAAGGAAAAGCAGTTGTGCCAGGAAATGTACATCATAGAAAATTGGATGATATAAAACCAGGTGGATTAGGTACTTTTTTTATAAAAGAAATTATGGATGCTGCTGTTTTTAAAAAAGATCAAAAAGGCTGGGTCAACCATCTTATATTAACAAAAAAAATTTAACCGATTAAAGCTCCAACATTAAATATTGGTGAATACATTGCTATCATTAGTCCACCAATCATAATTCCCATAAAAACAATCATTATAGGTTCTATCATGCTAGACATGTTGTCAACCGTATTATCAAATTCTTCTTCATAATAAGCGGCGACAGAACCAAACATTTCATCTAATTGTCCAGTTTGTTCTCCAACAGAAATTAGCTGGCTGAAAGTAGGAGGAAACAAAGGTTCTTTTAAAAAAAGTTTTGTTAAAGTATCTCCTGAAAAAACTCCTTTTTTAACATTTTCCAAAGCTTCAGTTACAACTACATTATTACTAACAGATTTTGCAATTTCTAAACTTTCTAATAAATTAACTCCGGCAGCGCTAAGATTTCCCATAATTAATGAAACTCTTGCAAGCATAGATTTTAAAATCATATCTCCAAATATTGGAAGTTTTAAAACTTGTTTATGCCACTTATATTGAATGGCAGCATTTTTTGTTGTTAGATATCTAAAAACAATAACAAAAGTTATTATTGATATAATCATAATCATTCCGCCAGTTCCTCTTAAAAAATCACTCATAGCCATAATTACTGCTGTCGGTTTAGGTAATGCTATTCCCATTCCATCATACATTTTAGCAAATACTGGTACAACTTTAACTAACATGAAGGCACTTACTACAATTGCTACCGTAAACATTATACTTGGGTACATTAAAGCACCTTTAATTTTCTTTTTAATTTTTTCTTTTTTCTCAAGGGAGTCTACTATTTTTAAAAGAAATACGTCTAATTTACCACTGGCTTCACCAGCTTTAATCAAGTTGACATATACATTATCAAAATATTGAGGATACTTTTCAAAACATTTTGATAAGGTCACACCTCCTTCAAGGCTTTTTCTTATATCTTCAATTATTTCTTTAATCGCAGGACTTTCAAGTTGATCTCTTAACATGCCAAGTACCTCTAAAATTGGAAGACCTGCTTTTACCATAGTTGCAAATTGTTTTGAAAAAATAAGAATTTCTTCTACTTTTACTTTTTTCTTTCCAAAAAGTGAAACGCCCTTGCCTTTTGCTTTTCCCTTTTTGTCATCTTTTTTTTTCTTTGATCTAACTAAATTTGTAATGATTATTTTTTGTTCTTTAAGCTTATGAGAAGCTTCGTCTTGATTTAAGGCTTCAATTTCGCCTTCAACGTATTTTCCCTCTGAAATTCCTTTATATGTAAATACATCCATTTTTGATTAATTATGAGGCAGATAAAACACGCTCATACTCTCTAAAATTAAGCTCTCCATTTGCAATCAGCTTTCTTCCCATATCTTGCATAGTTTGAAAACCTTCTTTTATTGCAATTTCTCTTAACTCAGGTGTTTGCGCTTTTCTAAGTATTGCTTCTTTAATTGGTTTAGAAACCATTAAAATTTCATAAATTCCTTGTCGTCCTTTGTAACCTGTGTCTTTACATTTTGCACAACCTTTTCCCTTAATAGCTTTTACTCTTGAAGCTTGCTCGGGAGAAAAACCTAAATCAGTTAAAACTTTTGGATTAACATCATCATCTGGTATTCTACAATCTTTGCAATTTTTTCTTGCTAGTCTTTGTGCAAGCACCATTTGACATGCAGCACTTATTAAATAATCAGGTGTTCCCATATTTTGCAATCTAGTAATTGTACTTGGCGCATCATTAGTGTGAAGAGTGCTAAACACTAAGTGTCCGGTAAGAGCAGCTTTCAATCCAATGTCTACTGTTTCTTTATCTCTCATCTCTCCAACCAGAATTATTTCTGGGTCTTGACGTAAAAAAGATCTTAGTGCGGTAGCAAAAGATAGTCCTATATCATCTTTGATTTGAACTTGCCCTACACCTTCTAGTTCGTACTCTACGGGATCTTCTGCTGTTAAAATATTTAAATGCGGTTTGCTAACTTCTTTTAAAATACTATAAAGAGTTGTTGACTTTCCAGAACCTGTTGGACCAGTAACAAGAATTAAACCTTGTGTTCCATGAATTCCTTTTCTCAAGTTTTTTAAATCAACATCATCAAAATTTAACTGCTCAAGAGTAATATCTCCTGCTTCCTTGTTTAGAACACGCATTACAATTCTTTCATTATTAGCAGTTGGCAAAATCGATAATCGTAAATCAACCACTTTGCCTTCTATTTTAAAATTTATTGCTCCGTCTTGTGGTAATCTTCTTTCAGCAATATCTAGTTTACCCATTATTTTAAAACGAGTTACAACTGCACCATAATTATCATGAAGGAATTTTTTATATTGTTCTTGTTCTTGCAACATGCCATCCAACCGATAACGAACTCTTGAATTAAATCTAAATGGTTCAATGTGAATATCGCTGACGCCTAATTTAATTGCTTCAGCTACAACTGCTGTACTAAACTTTATAACTTCAGACTCGTTTTCTAATGCTTCGATATCTTCCTCTGGTGGTTTTTCAAGAACTTCTCCGGCTTCACCCAAATCAGAATCAAAAGTTTTGGTTTTTTCTTTAGAAACATTTTCTTTTCTAATTGTTGCAGCAGTTACATCGCCGCTTTCACTTAATAATTTTTCAATAAAATCTGAAATTTGAGAAACTTTAGCGGCGTGCAATTCAATATTTTTTTTTGTAATAGCTTTTAAGTTTCTCATTAAACCAAGCTTTGAACTATCTGAAATTGCAATATGAAGAGTTTTGCCGTCTACTTTAAATGGTGCAACAAAATTTACATTTATATAATTGGATGGTAGAACAGATTTAATTTCATTTGTGATTTGAATTTTTGTTAAATCTACTGTTTCTAGGTTTTGTTCCTTAACTAATACATCTAAAATTTTTTGTTCATCAGCTAATTTAAGTTCAAAAACTGCATCAATTTGTGATGAGTTTTTTTCTGAACTTACTTTTTTTATATTTGCTAAATCTTTGCCAGATATAATGTCGTGATCAATCAAGACATTGATTAAATTAATTTCACTTTCTCTGCTTATCTTGAGCATTATAATATCCTTGGTGCAATAAACACTAGAAGCTCATTCATCTTATCTGTTTTTTCAGTTCCTTGGAACATTTTTCCTATAAAAGGTAATTTGCTCATTCCTGGTACTTGTTGTTTGGCGTTAGATATTTCATTTTTCTTAATTCCACCAATTACAACAATATCACCATCTGCTATTAAAAGTTTTGTGTTTATTTCCATTTTATTAATACCAACGGCACCTGGATTTGTTCTATCAGGAGTATCATTGTTTACTTTTATATCTAGAAGTACATTTCCATCACCGATAATGCTCGGTGTAACAGTAAGTTTTAAAGCTGCATCTTTAAATGACGGAGCAGTATCACCACTTCCAGCAACTGGTATTTGTACACCCTGGGTTATAGAGGCAACCTGATTATCTAAAGTAAATAATTTTGGATTGGATATTGTTTTTCCAAGTCCTTCTTTTTCTAAAGCTTCAATTTGAAGTTTTAGAACCGCTGATCCTGTTTTTCTTAGTATGCCGATTCCACTTGTAGCACCAGCTGCATTAAAATTGAAAATATTATCAGCAGCTCCACTTCCAGCCGTACTAATTGCGGCAGTACTAGCGCCAATGTCTGCTCCTGAACCAGTAGCTGCTCCAACTGTGCTTCCACCTACGGTACCTCCAGCTCTTACTCCTTTTCTTGTATATGCGGCACCTAATTTATTTCCAAGCGCTTGTTCAAAACTAGATGCGGCCTCTACTATAAAAGCCTCTATTAAAACTTGTTTTGTTCTTACATCAATTTCTCTTATGACTTTATCTACAACATCTAAATCTTTTTCTTTTCCTCTTACAATAATTGATCTTGTAGTTTTTTCTTCTGTTATTTGAATAGGAGAATAATTCACTCCATCTCCTACAGCTGTAAATAATTCTGTAATGGTTGCTTTGGCCTCAGCTGGTGTAATATAATAAAGTCTAAATATTTCGGATACCACAGGTTCGACAGAACTCTCAAGTTCAACTTTCTTTTTAACAGCAGCAGCTCTTGCAGATTTATAGCTTTCTTGAGAAGTTAAAGTGGCTGGTGAATGAATTCTAATAATATTACTTGCTACATCAATATCGGCAGCAAAATTTTTCATATCTAACAGTGCATTAAAAGCTTTATCCCAAGGAACATCAGAAAGTTCAGCAGATATAGATCCAGCAACTTCTTCTCCAACTAGAATATTTACATCTCCAACTTTTGCCATTAAGTTCATGGCTTCTTTGTAATCAAAATTTTGGAATTTGAATGTTACTTTTTGCTTAAGCAACATATAATCATCAGGTATCAATAGGTAATTTTTCTCTTTAACTGATGAAATTTTCTTTCTTTTCTTTAATGCTTTTACGTCTCCTTCAATAGGAGTTGGGCCCATTTCTGCGCTTTTTTCAATTTCTTTTTTTCCTAATACTCTAACGTCTTCCTTAATCAAAGGAGTGTTATGCTTGAATGTATTCTTAGCTTTTATCTTAGCCACCTGATCAGTAGTACATCCACTAAGAACCGTTATAAAAAAAGTTAACAATAAAAATATTTTAAGTGATTTAAATTTCATTAAAAAGGCTCCGAAGTTTCTTTAATTTGGTTTTTAAAATTAATTATTAAATAGGAATCAGGTCCTTTTTCAAATACCGCCTGATGAGGCGCTAATGCAATTAGTTTTATACCTTTGCTTAGCTCTTCATTCATTTGCAAAGTAATTATCTCTCCTGTTGAATTTATTAATGATGCATAACTTTCGTATTCGCCTGTGATAATAGCAATAAGTTTAAAGTTATATAAACTCATCTCTCTACTTTCGTCATCACCATTTGTAACTACTACTGATACAGCGCTTGCTCCACCAAGAGATGCATCTCCAACGAAGGGATCGTTTAGAGGTAAGGGTTCTGCATTACCAACTTCAGAACTAATGTTTGCATTTTTTTCAGCTTGTTGCTTTTTAATTTTTTTATTAATTTCTTTTGCTTTCTCTAATATATTTTGTTCAGTATCATGATTGTCAGCAATAACATTGCTAAAACAAAAAACAGTTATTAAAATTAATATTGTTATTTTTTTAATAGTCATCACCCAATCCCACTATGGTTAATGTACCGTTAACTTTTATCGCCCCAGTTGTATTTCCTTTTACCACCTGTATAGTCTCCTTGTCAAAATTCAACATTTTTTGAGACAAAGATAGCGCCCTTTTGAACTTAATGTAACCTAAAAAATTGCCAGTTATCTCAAAAGTAACTGGTATTGTATAATAAGCCATAGTTGAAGGGTCCTTCTTCTTTGTTTTTTTCTTCTTTTTCTTTTTAGATTTTTTACCTGATGCCTTTGCCATTGCATCGGCTTTTGATACCCCTTTTATATCTTGTTTTTCTATTTTTGTGATAATCAAATTATTTAACCCGGCATAATAGCTTAAAGTTTCGTATAGCCCCTCTACTTCTGCTCTTGTATGAAACAGTGTTGAATATTTATTATATTGTGGTGTAAGTTTTTTGATCTTATTTTGTTTAGATTTTATATCACTTATAAATTTTGAAGTCTCTTGTTTCATTTTATTCATTTTATTTAACTGTAATTTCTTTTTATTTACTATTGGATTTAGAATTGCGTAATAAATGATTAAAAACAAAATTATTGCTCCAGCTGAAATTCCAATTTTAATTATAGTTTTCTTATCAGCAAATCGTAAAATTTTTGCTTTTAAATCTTGAACATTTAAATTTTTTAAATCTATATTTAAATCCATTTATTATCCTTTGCCACTTTCAATTAATACAAAAACTCTAAATCCTTTCATCGTTGCGCCACCCGCTGTTTTTCTTGGAAGCTTCATAGAGGACAATGATGCTTGTTTAATTAATTTTTGTTTACTTAAGTTATCAATAAATTTTAAAATGTCTTGGTCGCTAGACGCAACACCTTGAATTGTAACACGATATTTTCCATTATAATTAACTTGGTCAAACTTTACTCTCTTAGGTACGCTTGATGCAATTTGTGCCAATATTCTATAACTTAAATCTTTATTTGACTTTAAGCTTCTGCTTAATTGCAAAGCAGTTGTTATTAATTTCAATTCTTTAGAAACTTTTTTACTTTCCTTGGTTTTTACCTCATGAATTTCAGTTACTTTAGAATAATCTATTAATTTCTTGTTATATGAATGAATGTTCCAAAAAGACAATGTAAATAAAATTAAATAAATTACTGCTATTGCACCGGCAACGCCTTTAAAAGCAAAATTTGATATTGCTTTCATTTTTTTCTTCTTAAACATTCCCTGTCTATCAGGTAACAGGTTAATATTTTTTACTGCAGTGACAAATTTATAATACCCAAACACATCCAGTTTTCTGAACGCAAGTCCAATAACTGTAGAAAAGTATGATCTATTAGATATATTTAATTGTTCTTCTAATTGTTGTGGAACTTTTAAACCATCTATTGGATCAAAAGGTGTAAAAGCAATATTTACTAAATTTTTTCTAAAATAAGATAAATAATCATCAACATTTTTTAAATCTGAAACAACTTTTATATTTCTTATTCTTTTTTCATATTTGGTTTCAAAATCTTGAACAGCCTGTTTGACTTGAGTAATATATCTTCTAACCAATCCTTCTTTTTCTTCTTGGTTCTCTGACTCCATCAATACTTTTCTGTCTTGGCCTCTTAAAAAAATATCAGTAATTATTGGATTATTATCATATAAAATCATGAGATAATTTTCGTCCAGTCCAAATTCTAGTACAGCAGTTAAATTTGCATCTTCTACTTTATTTGAAATTTGGTTGATTTGATCTACTGCAGATTTTAATGCAAAACATTTTACATCTATTATAACTGGATTAAGTCCACCTGATTTAATTATTGAAGTATAACTATTTATATCTGAAAGTTTTGAAGCAACAAATAATATATCCATAGTATTTTCTTTTTGATTTCTATTTATTACTTGATGAAATATTGAATAATCGTCCAAATTATCTGTTAATTGAACCAGATTTTCCCAAAGCGAATTGGTCTCTATTGCTTTTTGCAATTCTTCATCCTTCATTAATGGGGCCGTTACCACTCTTATGATTGCACTTGTTACTGGAATTGCAATTGCAGCATTGGGTGTATTAATTTTTGCTTTTTGCATAGCAATTGTCAATTCTCCTCCTAATTTGTCTGCATTTTCTAAAACAGCCGCATCTTCTGGCAAATCTACTTTGTGAACAAAAAATTTGTTTAGTACCCACTGATTTGCTTTGTTGCTTGAAATTTGAGCTAGTTTAATTTCTTTATTTGTAATTTCGACTCCAACTATTTCCTCTCCTTTTGCTGTAGATTTTCCTAGCTTTGATTTAAAGAAACTTTCTAATTTGCTTCTAAAATTACCTTTTGCTTTTGTGGACACTTTTGGTTCTTTGTCTCCGCCACCGAATGAAGGTTTTTTAAGTTTTATTTTTTTTAATTTATCAAGAATACTTGAGGTAGTTTTTTCTTCTGTTTCCGTTTTTTCTATTGGAGCAGAAACACTTTGTGTAACTACTGGTTCTGGTTTTTTTTCTATAACAGACGTTTCTGGTTGTTGAGGTGTTTCTGTTGCTGGAGATGTTGTTTGTTCTGCTATAACAGATGGTTGTTCACTTGTTGTCTCTGGCGTTTCTTGAGGGGTTTGCTCTTCTTTTCCTTTATTTGCTTGAATATCATCAAACCATTTTTCTAATATTGGTATTGCCTCTTCAAGATTAGGAGTTCCCGATGACGAAATCTTTTGTTTTCCATCAATATAAAGTCGGCCAACCCAATTTTTTGATTTTAACTCGCCTTTATATTTATCTTGCCTTACATATATATGTAATCTTCCATCTTTTTTATGAATTACTTCATGTTCTTTTTTCTCATCTACTTCTGATTGTGCTTCCGCTTGATTTTCATTAGGTGTATCGGAAGATTCAGAAGGTTGAGCATCATTTATGGGAGATTCTCCCTGAGATTGTTTTTCCTCGCTTTTAACTTCTTCTTCTTCTTTTTTCTCTACGTTTTCAGTAGGTGTATCGGAAGATTCAGAAGGTTGAGCATCATTTATGGGAGATTCTCCCTGAGATTGTTTTTCCTCGCTCTTAACTTCTTCTTCTTTTTTCTCTATATTATTTTTATCTTGATCGTCTTCGTTCATAAATTTTTAAAATATATTTTTTCTCTAACACAAACATACTAATCTCTAACACAAAATATAAAAATGTCTAACACATAATCATAAGTTGTATGCTCA
>Ga0066866_10001047_pt1 | contig 11264 bp, 9 predicted proteins | sample ETN01SmetaG_3_FD_66435 | JGI IMG/M metagenome (GOLD analysis project Ga0066866, IMG submission 66435) | Marine microbial and viral communities from oxygen minimum zone, Eastern Pacific Ocean - ETNP2014F12-01SV263 | ecosystem: Environmental > Aquatic > Marine > Oceanic ...
GATACCATATAGTGAAAAGACCATTTTCTCTTCCATTACTATAATTTTTTTCATACCTTTTATTTCCGTTTTTATACCAAGCAGAAGCAGGGCCATCTTTTTTGTTATCTTTAAAATGAGTTTTATAATGTTTATTTCCGTTTTTATGCCATATTGTCAAAAACCCGTCTATCTTTTCATCTTTGTAATGTTTCTCACTTTTTAATTTTCCTTCTCCCCAAAACTCTTTTCTGACTTCTTTTTTCTGGCTAAAGACAGAACTAGGCAATAAAAATAAAAAAATTAAAGTGAGTATGAATGAGAGATGTTTTGTTTTCATAAAGTAATTATACCGCATTTTCCCTACGACATATCCTCATCCTACTGGATTATGCTGTTGATTTGAATAGGGGAAGTATTCAGCAAACTTTATCCATTTGTATGTGTTTCGGTCAAGATCACACGAGGTTATTGGATTTATTGAAAAAGACACATAATAGAAAGAAAGCCCCTCCTATCTATATCCGAGGGCTAGCTTGGTTCGACAGGAGAGGCTTCCAAAAACGGAAGGCCAACTAATCGGCTCTACTCTAACTTATATACATTAACCGTCAGTTAATTAGATGTTAAATTTGTATTAACAGAGCATGAAAATAATTTAATTTAGGATGTTGGTTTTTTAGATTTTATGGACGTTGAAATTATCTAAGGTTTGTTGGTCAAAATATGATTTTTAATCTTGTTCAAGCGCGCATGGAGTTCAACGGCGAGAATAAGTTGAATAAATACTTTAAAGAGCAGGGTTTTTTTGAAGTTTTGCAGAAGTTAAGCCAGTCCGTTGATTATATTTTTTAACTCTTCTTTATCGGGTAGGTTTATGGTGCAAGCACCTTCCGATGAGCTTGCTTCTCCACCAAAGATAATTATGTCATTATCAATTAGTAGTGTTGGCGATGAAAAGTTCTTGCCAGAACACCCTTTGTGCAAGTGATCTTGGTTGATTTCCGTAAAGGCCAACCCGATTTCTTCGAGCATTTGTCTGGTTGGCTTATAGTTTGGACAAGAACTAGTATATATGAGTGTAAGACGCTTCATGCCTGCTAATGATTGAAATAAAATTTAGCCGCACTAATTAATCTCAGTTGCTGCGCAGGATTGAACTGTAAAATGAACAATCAACAATAAAATGACTGCCAGCAAAATGAACGTTTCCAAATCAAATCGTGGCTGGGGTTTAAAACACTCATGACGCAATGTTTCACTCGAAGTTTAGTTGTTGAAGGCGAGGTGTCAGTTCGCAAAATAAAACTACCCCTAAAACAGGTCATTCTACGAAGACAGACTAGCCTACGAACATGAATTTTAGATTAATGCATGGTTAATTTTAAATTAATGGGAAAGGGGAAAATGTGCATTTAAAAATTTTAATTAAAACAAGCCTTCCCTCACTAGTGGGATGAAAATTGGTGACCGAATTGAATTGAAAGAGTATGATTAGGGTGTGATTAAATGGATCTAACCCCCAGAGGAGAGAGGAGTCATTGGTCATTTTTGATTTTGGAGAATCCAAAAGATAGGCCATGTACCAGAATAAGTCTTTCTGATTTTTAAGCATTTCGAGAAACCTGTTTTTTAAAGGAGGTTTTTATGCAGAAAGCATCTATCACATTCTTGATGTTGGTTCTGCTGTTTGCCTGCCTTTCAGTGGGGCAAACTTTAGGAGAGTCTTTCGAAAGGACTTCCGGAATAGCACCCTCTCATGCAGCCGATTTAATCCACTCAGTAATTGAAGCTAACAGAACCATCTATTCGGAAGTCGTTGTTGAGAGACTAGCCGCCACTATTTCACTCGAAGCCACCGAAAATTGGGAAAGCGAGAATACGTTGCCTCTTCCCGCGCAGTTCCTTGCCCTTTCTTCAAGAATGCTCAAAGAAAAAGGGGTAGGTATGAATTACCGGTTGATAAGCCTGTGGCCAATCAACTCAAACAATGGGCCGAAATCAATTTTTGAAAAAGCAGCATTGCAGAAGTTTTTTGACGACCCAAGTAGCGCTCAAGTATCTACTAGTTTAGATAATGGTAAGAAGGTGTTTACGGCAGTTTATCCTGACCTGGCAGTAGTCCAAGCTTGTGTTACTTGCCATAACAATCATCATAAAAGTCAAAAGCGAGATTTTAAACTGGGGGACATTATGGGTGGAATCGTAATTAGTTTCCCTGTTAGTGTAATTGAAGGAAATTCTCATGCTCAACTAATTTCCCCAGAAGTGACATCCGACTATATACACTCGATTTTAGAATCTGACCGTACTATCTATTCAAAAAACATTGTTGACCGATTGCAAAATAAAAATATTGTGAGTGCCTCTGAAAACTGGTGGAACAAAAATACCCTTCCTTTGCCATCTCAGTTTCTTTTAAACGTATCTGAACTGATCGTCGAAAAACGTATGAAATTCGATTTTAAGCTGATTAGCCTTTGGCCTATCAATAGCCAAAATGGTGCTGCCAATGAATTTGAGCGCAGGGGGCTTGAACATGTTGCACGCAATCCTGCGCGTCCGTTTATAGGCACTTCAAAGTTTGGAGGCAAAAAATATTTTCAGGCACTATATCCAGACTTCGCGGTAACGTCCGCATGCGTATCTTGTCATAACGCGCACCCGAAAAGTCCTAAGAATAACTTTAAATTAAACGACGTGATGGGAGGAATGATTCTCACAATTTTAATAGAATAGGTTCGTCATATGGATCCAGAAAAGGTTAACTATCATTACTGCGACAACCTCTCCACACGCCCGCTTCCACCAGGTACTCGAATTCTCGTTACAGGGGCCAACGGGTACATAGGCCATCGCTTGATTCCTGAACTCGTTTACCGCGGCTATGTTGTTCGTTGTATGTTTCGAAAGAAACGATGTCCACCCATTCTTTCACACTCTAATTTAGAGATAGTATATGCTGATTGTTTGAGTAAAGAGGAACTCAGGCCAGTTTTAAAAGGAGTACATACTGCGTATTACCTGATTCATAGCATGAGAAGAAAGACGAAAGAATTTCTCGAAAAAGACAAACAGGCCGCCAAAAACTTTAAAAGCGTTGCTGAGGAATGCGGTATCCAACGGATCATATATCTTGGTGGTCTAGGGGAAAAGAATTCAAATCTCTCAGTTCATTTACGCAGTAGACAGGAGGTTGGAAAAATTTTATCGAAAAGTAGAATACCTGTTGTTAAACTCCGCGCTGCTATAATCCTTGGCGCGGGGAGTGCTTCATACGAACTTTTGAAGTCGATGATCGAGCACAACCAGCGAATCCCCTTTCTTCCAAAATTCAATTCGCGGTGTCAGCCTGTGGCAATCCGGGATGTAATCAAATACCTTGTGGGTATGCTCGAAACGGAAAACCTCACGACCCGCATCTACCATATTGGCGGCAAGGATATTTTAACCTACCGAGAAATCATTCAACGTTTTGCTAAGTTGCTAAACAAGAAAGTTGATTTTTTTGATGTTTCCTGGATCCCTTTGCCCGTGGAAACTTTGTGTAGGGTATATGCGTGCTGGCTTCATTTTTTCATTTCGATTCCCGTTAATATTTGTTCTTTATTATTGCAAGGTCTGGTAACGGACGTGGTTTGTCGAGATACGGCTATTCGAGGAATTCTTCCATTTGAACCACTTGATTTTAAAATGGCTGTAACCTTGGCACTTGAAAAAGAAAATCAGTCACGCGTTTTTTCACATTGGACTGGAGTCCCACCAGAAAGGATGGCCGACCTTATGCCCATTTCTGAGTACGAGGCCAGGGAATTTTTAGTAGATGAATATTCCATTGATATCCCGGCAAAACCAGAAAAAATATTTCCCGTCGTGACTCGCATCGGAGGAGACCACGGTTGGTTCCATGCAAATTTTCTCTGGCGATTAAGAGGCTTCCTTGACCGGATGGTTGGCGGAATCGGCTTGCAAAGAGGCCGGCGGGAATTAGAACACCTGCAAGTTGGGGATGCGATAGACTTTTTCCGTGTTGAAGATATGCAACCGAACAGAGAGTTGCTGCTACGCGCAGAGATGATTTCTCCCGGGCTTTCTTGGTTGCAGTTTATACTTGAACAAAACCCACATCATTGCACACGCCTTACTCTTAGGATGCATTTTATTCCAAACCCTTTTATGGGGCACTTGTACTGGTTTTCCTTGTCGAAATTTCACGCGTTTATTTTTAGAGGTTTGCTTCGTTATTTTAGAAAGCAGTCGTTGATTCTTTCATGAATCAAAATTAATTTAAAATTAATGAATATTTCATCTAACAGGTATATATCTAACACAAGTAATTAAAGAGAATTTTGTTTTATATCTCCTAGGAGGTTTGCAATGGAAAGTCCACCATTCTGCCTTTAGAAGTTCCCGCCAGTTAAGTCCATATTGTAAAGTACCCTACAAACTAATATAGGAGGGTAGGATCATGGAATGGTACACCTTTGGACTTGATAGGGTATTAATGGTTTCTTTTGCAGTTTCTTCAGCACTGGTGATTGTCCTTGCTGTCATGTTTGGAAAGGATGAGAGGGGTCCGGATAAATATATTGAAATGAGCTGATCTTTTTTTAGCACTTTTTTTTGGGAGCCAGTAATGAGAACTTCTCTATTACTTCTAGGGTGGGTTGCACTCAGGTCACTAGCAATAGTATTGATGTATATGTCTGCATGAGCTATCAACTCTGGATTCTCTAATTGATTTTAAAATAAGGCTAGTAGTTGGTTCTCTGGTGCTCGCTTCCCTTGAGTAATTTCTTTTGGAGATTACGCTCATGAAAAGTCAACTGGTTTTATTGCGTTGGTTGCTCAGGGCGGTACTATTTGCAAAAAACTTTGAGCAACTGAGTAATGCTGTTGTTTCAGCGAGGAAATGGAGAAGTGAACTTTCCCGTTCCGATCAGTTGATATTACTTAGAGAAGTAAATAAAAAAATTAATAGTTATGTTTATGAGTGACTGTTTGAAGCTGTAAAGCCTAATCAGGGAGTTCTTCGGCTTAAAATCCAGTTTGAGGATTTACCCTTAACAATTTGGACTGTGGTCGAGGGGCTTACCTTTTTCATAGAAGGAAGTCTGGTTATTGTCTGGTGATTAGCCTGTCAATCAGGATTTTGGAGAAAGGAGGCTGCCTATAAACATGAAAAAAGTGAAGAGTATTTATTGTTTACGCGAACCGTTCATAACATTTATCAGAGGTCATTATGGGAGCTGAGAATCCACCTAACAATTGATTCACATAAGACAAACTTGAAATTAATTCCGATATAAATTGGAATATACCCGGTCTTGACCGAAGGACTTAAAAGACGGGTCAACCAAAGAGAATTAAAGCCCCACAACCCTGCAACGGGGTTGATGGGGCTTTTTGATTAAGAGAGTATGCCGATCTTCGCTACCAAATCACTCTCCCGCCTGTAAGAAAGAATTTATTCCTATAAAGTCAAGCTAAAAAGAATAAATAATTACGTAAAAATAGCTAGATGATGATTTTTAAAAAGATTAACATAGCTACCTGTTATCTATTCATTGGAGTAATGATTATGTTTATATAATCCTTAGATGTTCTGAAAGCTGATCCTGATTTCTATCTTACTTTTTTGCGGAGGTTCCTGCTATGGTTGAAAAGTTTACCCATCTGGACACTGGCAACATTGAGACAACAGAATCATTTTTTTCTGATCGTTTTATAAAGGCTCGCATAGAAAGCGGACATCCCTCGAATGAAGGGCTTGACTTAATTTTAGAAGAAAATCGAAGTCCTGATTGGCTGGAACAACATTGGAAACAAGTCAAAGACAATCAACTAAAGTACGATGAAGACGTTAATCAGTACATCACGCTAACCCTCTCCGACTTAGTTAAAGGCAGGGCACAAACTCTAAAAAATAAATATATTGTCAGCATGGAAGCGGATGCTGGGCAAATAGCGTTGGAGGCGAGGGAGCGTTCAAAAAAATTTATTGTTTACCGGATTAACGCAGATTATTTCCTGCTGAACCTTGGATTATTGCGGTCAGACACAAATGCTCTTGGGGATGCTTATCTTGATAAAGGTGGATCTTATTATTCATCAGCTGCTTCTAGTTTGAAAGAGATTTTAGGAGGTAGGTCCACCTTATCTGATACGATGGAGAAATTGTCACTTCAATTTGTAAAGTACGTGAGGATATTAAGGTATATGAAAAACTCTGATAGTAATTTTTTTAGTTTTCATTATAAATTATCAAAATTTGAAATTGAGACACTAGAGAGAACCTTAACCGAAGAAACGGCTAAGAAGAAAAAATAGAAATAAGAAAAAGGTGGATGAATAATTAATTAATTGATTGGGCTATGGAGTGACACAACTTTGTAAAAGAGTTGATGATTTTTTTTAGTTTAAGGATGCTTGAATTTAATTGATTAAAGAAACCTGATGGAGTCAAAGCTTCGCAAGTAGTTTTTTGTTTTTTAGAAGGTAGAATTGGTTATAAGCTCTTTGGGATTATTTTGTCTGTTCGGAAGATTGTCTTGTAAAAAAATTTCAAAAAAACCTTTTGAGTCTTCTGAGTTCGTTAGTCTTCCCGTGTCTGGGTTAATCTTGGCGAATACGGTTTCAGGTGTGATTGGGAAATTGTGGATAGGTGTATGGACTAAGGAGTTTTTCATGTACTCTAACCAGATAGGAATCGCAGTACGAGAACCTGTTTCGTTTTTTCCTAAAGGTTCGACATCATCTTTCCCCACCCAAACTCCTGTTAGTAATTTTGGGGTGAACCCTAAAAACCAGGCATCTATGTAGTTGTTTGTTGTCCCTGTTTTTCCTGCAGTAGGTCGCCCAAGAGAACGAACTTTTTTAGCGGTTCCCTCCTGAACAACACTTTGCAGAAGACTGGAGACAATCTGAGCCACTCCGCTCGTGATAGGTTGAGTTTTGCTTTGGTTTTCTTTGAATAATGATTCTCCATTTCGGTTTTCTATATAGCGGATACCTTGAGATCTTACTCTCATGCCATGATTGGCAAAGGCAGAGTACGCTGAAACTAGTTCATGTAGTGTGACACCAGATGAACCCAGACCAATCGAAAGATTGTTTTCTAGGCGACTCTTTATTCCCAGATTTTTGGCCATTTGAATTACTGAACGCGTGCCAATTTCTTGAAGTAGTTTCACAGTTACGATGTTTCTAGAATGCGCTAGCGCTTTACGTAAAGGTGTTGGTCCGTAAAACTTTTTCTCAAAGTTGACCGGTTTCCATTTGTCGAAAGAGTGATCTTTTTCTTTAAAGATAATAGGAGAATCTATAATGATGCTGGCGGGGGAAAATCCTTTGCTAATGGCTGTGGCATAAACAATAGGTTTAAATACAGATCCAGGCTGACGAACTGCCTGTATGGCACGATTAAATTGGCTTTTAGAGAAATCGTAGCCACCTATCATGGCTTTGATATGACCAGTATCGGGTTCTATGCTGATTAGCGCAGACTCTACCTCTGGTTCTTGCTCCAAAGATAATGACCAGGCAGACCCTGATTCATGAACACCAAGTACCTTGACCATTATTTTATCACCAGGCTGGAGAGTTTTATCAACACGATTAATGCGGGCCCAGCGACCATCTATCTTAATGTTAGGTTCTCTTGCCCAATTCATATTTTTTAGTTCGATAATCCCTTCACCCTGGCCAATTAAAACAGTAAGATATTCTCTTTCTACTGATTTCACTAATCCCTTGATGATCGTCCCTGCCTTTGGAAGTACTCCTTCTTTAAACTTATTTATATCACGTAGGTTTTCTTGTAATACGGTTTCCGGTAGAGAAATATCCATTGTTCCCAATGGTCCCCGGTAACCGTAGCGCTTGTCAATAATATGTAGATTCTTTTTCGTTGCGATTTGGGCAATGATCTGTTTTTCAAGGTTTAGGGTGGTGTAAACTTTCAGCCCGCTTTTATAGACTTTGTTACGACCATACATAGTCATCAATTGTTGGCGTATGTATTCGACAAAATAGGGGGCCTTGTTAAGCATATTTGTAATTTCACCAAGCTTGAATTGCTTCTTCATCGCTTGTTGAGCTTCTTTACGTTTGACAAAGCCCTCTTGAGCCATGCGACGTATGACGTGATTGCGTCTGGAGCGTGCGCGCTTCGGATTTCGATAGGGAGAATAATTGTTTGGTGATTTTGGGAGTCCGGCAATGAGAGCAACTTCATCAAGCGTAAGGTTTTCCACATTTTTACCAAAATATGTGCGTGCCGCAGCTTCGACCCCATAACTGCCATGACCATAATAAATCTGATTTAAATACATTTCTAGAATCTCATCTTTTGTAAAGACCAGTTCCATTCGGACGGATAAAATAGCTTCCTTGATTTTTCGTATGAGTGATCGTTCGCGAGAAAGAAAAAGTGTTTTGGATAGCTGCTGGGTTATTGTGCTGCCACCTTCTACAACGCGACCTGCTCTCATATTGGTAAGAAAGGCACGAAAAATAGCTCTTGGGTCGATTCCCATATGGCGATAAAAATTTGCATCTTCAACCGCAAGCGCAGCTTGTTTTAACTGGACTGGAATTTTGTTTAGTGGAACCAGTATTCTTTTCTCAAGATAAAGTTCGGCGATCAATTCATCTTGATCAGAATACATGAGGGTTACGGTGCTTGGTTCAAAACCTTTCAATTTCCTTACATCTGGTAATTGATCTGTAAACGTATAGTAAATGGCAAGTGTCCCAATAAATCCAATAAGCAAGATAGTTATAAAAATAGAGAACACCGCCATGGATAGCCATTTAAAAAAACCGCCCGTTCTTCTTTTTTTGGGTCTCTTTTTTTTCTTAGATATTTTTTCTTTTTCAGTTTTTGGCATTACGTGATTTTTTTTTGGGGTGGCTTTCTTCTAGTTCGATAAGCTCTACCCAAGTGGTTACATTTTTGGCAATAGGGTTGATTTTATTTCGGGTCACATCGAACCGATTCAAACTTTCTGGGGTGTCTGGTTTTCGATCCAATATCTTTTTATTGATGCGATCTTTGTCGTCTTTCGACCAATGTAAACATTTTTCTTCAATCCAAGACGCCATTTTCTTGTCGCTTAGATTTTTGGTTTGGTAAGCAAACTCCTTGTGGTTAGTATTCAGAAACTCCAAGATGATTTTATCAAGAGGGCATGGGAATATATATTCGCCAAGTGTATTTGAATTATACGCTCTTGCTTTATCTATCATGCGGGATATCATCACAAGACCCTTCATTTTCACTTTAGGACTTCTGGGAATTGATTCAACGAGATTCATGTAAAGTGGGTTTTTTCTACAGGGAAACTAACTAGCAATGTATCAAAAATAGTATGAGAGGTTTAGTCTAGGCGAACCCGGCTAAGCTTTTTTAAGTTTGGTGAAGACTTTATTGCTTTTGCGCCTTCAGACCCAATATGGTTTCTGAACAAATCAAGGGTGGTAATGTTTGAAAGGACTTCTGATTTTGCAAGATGCAGAGCCCCTTCTTCTCCTATCGCATTAAATTTTAAAACAAGTTGATCAAGGTTGGACCAATTTTCTGACTGAGAAATCAGTTTTGCGCCTTCAGCTGAGATCTTGTTTGACTTTAAATTTAATGTTTTTAGCTGTGAAAGATAGGGCGAATTGCATAGGGCAGCAACACCTTTATCGCTAATCTCGTTATCTCCTAGGGTTAACTTTGTGGCCTTCGATAATGCTTTAAGATTAGAAAGTCTGATTGTACCATCATCATACAATTTTCTATTTTCTAGATCAAGCGAACCATTTCCATCTAAGTTATCCCGAACTAACTTCTCAACGTCTACTATTGTTTCATCATTCATTAAATAAATTTCATAAAATATTCAACGCGTTTAAGGCTAATTATGATCCGTTCCTCTAAAGTTTCTATAGTAAACCTTCTTTAAAATACGGTCAATTATTACTCCAATGTGGTAAAAAAAACAATGATACGGTTTGAAATAAATATGCAAGAAATATTAGGCATGTTATATTCGAATTGGTTAGTAACAATTCATTAGGGTAATAAATTGATTAAGGGAGGGGAAAAAACATGAAAAATATTCTTGCTATTTTAATGATGTTAGCGTTGTTTTTGGTTTCGACAACCGCCTTTGCTGGCGAGGGTCCAATGAAATTGCCTAAAGGTGCAAACCCTGAAGCAGTTAGCCATAATAAAGAAGGCATCGACCACTGGAACCAGGGTCATTATGATGTTGCGTTGAAGCACTTTAGTGTGGCATCGAAAATTGACGGATCTTCCGGAGAAGTCCACTTTAATGAGGCGATTTGTTACGATAAACTGGGCAAGCATGGTGTCGCTACAAAACATTTTGGGGTTGCTCACAAGAGAGCTGGAGGCAATAAGAAACTTTTAAATTCTCCAATTTTAAAAGGTCACCTCGGTATGTGATTATTTGATCTCTAAAGCTGCTAGAGGATTAAGTGGTAACAAAGAAATGTTAAAAGTTTTTTTTGTTAGGGGGCCGATGACTCGGCCCCTTTTTTTATTTCCATTCTTAATTTGGAAAACAAAGGGAGGGCACAAAAGCTTGGTGATTTATGGCTTATCTGATACTATTTTATCACTTCCAAATTTATTGAGGAGAGGTCTCTTATGATGGGCATTGGTTTTCCAGAATTGATGGTTATTCTAGTCATCATTATGATAATTTTTGGTGCCGGGAAGCTTCCAGAAATTGGTAGCGCGTTTGGCAATAGTATTAAAAACTTTAAAAAGTCTATGAAAGATGCCGAAACCGGGGAAATAGAGCCCGGATCTCCAGATGGTGAGTCAGCGCTATCAGACTCTGGTTCGAAAGTTGAGGCAGCAGACAAAACTCTAACACCTGAAGAGGCAGCGGCGAAGAAAGAGGCTGAAATGATAGACGAAGTGGCTGATGGAATTTTAAAAGACAGGATATCTCCTATAAAAACAGCTCATGATGGACTAGTCCAACAAAATGATGTTTTTACTGATTCGTTGAGATCAACACCTGGTGGAAGAGGGCGCGAAAGAGGGGTTAGTCGCGATGTTTTTTAGAATGAGAAAATGTTTTTTTGTTCTAAAATAGTAGTTCTCAGGTTTTTCCATTGAATCAGGGAGCGCTTCCTGAGAAATAAAATTTCCACTGAGGTTTTTATTTTTTCGGGTGAAATGCGGTGCCCCAACCTAGAGCAAGTCCGAAACAAACCCAAAGAAGTTCCTTGATTCGTCTTACGAATGAGACCGTTATCCCCAA
>Ga0066866_10001051_pt1 | contig 11249 bp, 11 predicted proteins | sample ETN01SmetaG_3_FD_66435 | JGI IMG/M metagenome (GOLD analysis project Ga0066866, IMG submission 66435) | Marine microbial and viral communities from oxygen minimum zone, Eastern Pacific Ocean - ETNP2014F12-01SV263 | ecosystem: Environmental > Aquatic > Marine > Oceanic ...
ACGCGCGAAAACACCACCACAGCCACCGCGCCGCCGGCAGCGATCCAAGTCAAAAACACCCCATCTACACGCCTCCACTCCCCACAGAACCGCTCACTCGCGCCATCCCGAAAAGTCAAAACACCGAGCGCAGCGCTGAGTGTGCCAAGGCCGACGTTCCCCACAGCCGCAATCAGGCGCTCGTAGATGCCAAGCGCAAGCGCGATGCTTCCACCGCTCACGCCGGGAATGATGTTTGCGACCCCGATCAGGAATCCGTGCAGAATAGTTTTGAATACAGCCGCCATCGCTCGCACGGATTCCAACCTAGGCAGACACAAATGGCCAAACAAAAAGGGTGGTCGCTTCAACGACCGCCGCACGTCAACTGAGTGACAGCTTATTGAAGCTTGGCTAAGGTTTCCTTGATCGCATCGAAGTTCGGGAGATCTTTGGGAGTTGGCGTCTGCTCGCTGTATTGAACCACGCCGTCCTTGTCGATGACGAACGCCGCTCGCGCAGAGACCGAGCCGAAGCCCATCAGATCGTCGAGCAAAACACCGTAGTCAACTGCGGCGGACTTGTTCAGGTCGCTGGCCAACGTAATACCAATGCCCTCCTTATTCGCCCAAGCTTCCTGTGCAAACGGGCTGTCCACGCTGATGCCAATAACGTCCGCATTGAGTTCGGTGTACGCACCGAGTCCGGCGGTAATGTCGCACAACTCGCCGGTGCACACGCCGGTGAATGCCAACGGGACAAACAGCAGCACAGTGTTCTTGCTGCCAAAGTTACTGCTAAGCGTCACGTCGGTGACGTCGCCTGTGCTTTTCGATTTCAGGGAAAAATCTGGTGCCTTGGTTCCTTTTTCGATTGCCATGATAATATATATTTTTGTGAGCTGGCGCGTTTGCCACGGTTTTTTTACAGTAAACTTCGCCACAGTCAATTCCCCTTGGCCAAGTGGCTTGTCTGTGAACGAATACGGCGTTAGCCTGTCTGCGTTCTTCGATCCCGGGAAGGCGGAGGGTCGCCTCCGGATTGCCGGGGGAGGAAAGTCCGAACTCCACAGGGCGCGATGCCGCGTAACCCGATCCCTCGAGGGCGGGATACACGCGGGAGACGGCGCTTCAAGGCGTCGCCGACGGCCAGTGCAGCAGAAAATAAACCGCCCGGTTTGTCGGGTAAGGGTGAAAAGGTGGGGTAAGAGCCCACCGCCCCAAGAGTAATCGAGGGGGCACGGTAAACCCCATTGGGAGCAAGACCAAATAGGGAGCCCGGGACGGCCCGTCCCATTGAGGCTCCGGGTTGGGTCGCACAAGATAAATGGCCCTCTCCGCATCCGGCTTGCCGGTGTGCGCAGACAGAATTCGGCTTACAGCCGGACCGGGATCGGAGACGTTTTTGGGGGTTTTTAGTTGAGACAGCGATTTCTCAGGTTTACAAGGACCCGCTTTTTAAGCGTTTGACAGAGCGACGGGGCCTACATACAGTCCGTGGCCTTTTGAACTTCTGAACGATGTCTGAAGAAACCACCCAAAAACCGGCCGCTGGCGGTTCGCAAGAGTCCAAGAAGCAAACAGTGCGCATCAGCCTGCCACCGAAACCGGCTGCTTCGCCAACAATTAAGATTGCCGTACCCCCCGCTCGAGCTGCCAAGACAGCTGAAGGCGGCAAGGCGGCATCCACCATCAAGATTCCAGTCCCGCCCAAAGCGGCATCCGGCGTTGGCATCACCAAGCCACCCACTACAGCTAAAAAAAAGGAAGTCCCACCGGCAGTAGAGGAGGTGCCCGTCGCTGCGGCAGTCGAAGCCGAAGTCACGGCGGCACCCAAGAAGAAAGCCCGTGTCAAGAAATCTGCACCTGCCGACAATCCGGTCGACACTGCCGTGGCAGCTGTCACGGCGCTCGGTGCGATTGGATTGGCGGCATTCCTCGCCATGCTTGGTGGGTTGTTTTAATTTTAGCCAGTAAGCATTTTTAAGATGGCCTCTGACAACGTCGTTACCTTGACTGCGGACAACTTCGACAGCGAAGTTTTACAATCTGCCAATCCCGTACTGGTTGATTTCTGGGCAGAATGGTGCGGCCCCTGCAAGATGATCGGCCCGATGATCGATCAACTCGCCGACGAAAACGAAGGTAAGGCGACGATTGGCAAGGTTAACATCGACGAACATCAGCAACTGGCCGTGCAGTTCAGCGTGCAGTCCATCCCCACGCTGCTTATCTTCAAGGGCGGCGATGTGGTGGAGCAGGCTGTAGGTGCGCGAAGCAAGGCCGACCTGCAAGCGATGCTCGACAGCCACGCCTGATCACGTTCTTCTCCCTGGGAGGAAATGGCCTCCCTGATCGAGACCCCCCAGAGTTTCCGGCGCCGATCTGAGTTTTATCACCAGCTCAGCGTGTTGCAGCAGGCAGGCATCGGCCTGACTCAGTCGCTTGAGCAGACCCCACCACCGAGCCAGCGCGACCGCCAGCACGTCCGCGAAACCATCGACCGGCTCAACGCCGGCGAGACGTTTTCCGAGTCACTCAAGGAGCGAGAGAGCTGGTTGCCCTCTTTTGACAGGATGATGATCGAGGCCGGCGAAACCGGAGGACGGCTCGATGACACCCTGCGCACTCTCTCCGACCATTACGCCCAACGCTCAGCGCTCATCCGAGACGTACTACTGAGGCTGGCCTACCCGGTGTTCATCGTTCACTTCATCATTCTGATGCCAGGCATCATCTCATACGGTGCCAGCTTGGTGGGAGGAGGAGAGACCGGATTTCTGGGTGCGTTTTCACAGTCGCTGCTCGCACTGGCGTTGCTGTACAGCGCCGTGGTGTTTATTCTCTACCTTGGCCAGGCCAACCGCGGGTTTGCCCTCCGCTATTGGCTGGAGAAAATCTGGCACCGTGTGCCGATGTTCGGCCCGGCATTGAAAGAACTTAAACTTTCCAGGCTGTCGTTCGCGCTGCATGCCCTGCTCAACGCCGGGGTCAACGTCCGGGAAGCTTGGGAGAGCGCCTCCAGCGCCTCCGGTTCGCCCTGGCTGACGACCAGCGTCAAGGCCTGGCTACCGGATCTGGATCGCGGTCTGCTGCCATCCGAGGTCCTTAAACAGCGTGAGGATTTCCCAAGAACCTTCCGTGACCTTTACGCCACCGGTGAACTCTCCGGCCAACTGGACGACTCGCTGCAGCGCCTGGCCAAGCTGTATCATGAGGAAGGCACGCGCCATCTCAAAAGCGCGGCCGGTGTGGCCACCGGGCTGGTTTATGGCGCGGTGGTGATCACGGTGGGGTTCATCGTCATCCGGTTTTGGACGAACTACTACAGCTCCATTCTCAACGCCAACTGACATTCGCGCTTGGCCAAGCGCCCAGCCAAGCGGTATCGTCCCGGTCATGGATGCGCTGCTGAAACTGCTTCGGGAAAACTCTGCCCTCTCCACCGGTGACTTGGCCGGCATGTTGGAACTGTCCGAGGAGGAAATACGGGACAAAATCCGCCAAGCGCAGGCTGGCGGCGACATCCTCGGCTATCAGGCAATCTTAAGCGACGAAGCCAGTGGCAACGCTGGCGTGCAGGCGGTAATTGAGGTCAAACTCACACCGGAGCGTGGCGGCGGATTCGATCGTCTGGCCGAGCGCATCTCCAAATACAATGAAGTCAGCTCCTGTTACCTGATGTCAGGCAGCTACGACGTACTCGTAATCATCGACGGCGACAACCTGCATGAAGTCGCCTCGTTCGTGGCCGAAAAACTGGCAACGATCCAGGGTGTCACCTCCACCGCCACGCATTTCCTACTCAAGCGCTACAAGGAAAACGGCGTGATGATCGGTGGTTCGGAGGAAGTCGAGCGCCTAGCTGTCAGCCCGTGAGGTCTAGAGACCAAGCGCCACTCTACTCATGAAATCTAATTACTTGTGACCACTCGTTATTTCATTCCCCTTACGGCCACCTTTGTTAACCAGCAACTCCGCCACCGCCTTCCTGCCATCGATATTTTTGAATGTAATTCCTTCGCCCCGTAAAAGGGCACAATCAAGCGGTGTCCAATTCTTTAGATCAAGAGGATTGATGGAAGCACCATTGTCGATCAACAGCTCAGCAATTGGGGCGTAACCATTTAAAGCAGAAAAATGTAATGCAGTCTGTTTGCCATGAGTCACCTCATTCGGCCCAGCGCCACGTTCCAGCAACATTTTTACTATCCCTAATTTCCCCAAAGCCGTAGCGACCTGAAGCGGTGTGACACCATATTGATTGTTGGCATCAATTGGCATGCCTGACACCAGGTACTTGGCAATGGTCACCTCGTCTCCATTGTACACTGCCGTGTGAAGTGGATATTCCGGTGTATTCTGACCAGTAAAACCGTGCCCATTTTTCCAAGGAAGCAAAAGAGGTGACTTTACTTGCTTCGAACTCTTGGCGTCATGATCTGATGTTCGACAAGCAACCAAACAAACCAAACAAATTGAAATAACAAGCCGTTTACTTAAAAAAAACATTTCTCGGTAACAATTGGGAATTCATACTGCCCTAAATCATTAAAGGAAAAAAGATTCATCGTTTTTTGTGCTTCGATTGAGCTAAAGTAACAACGGAAAAAGGACCGCCCTAAGAGCGATCCTTAATTGATGCCTTAAAACTGCTTAACGGACGAATATCTAGAACCACTAGCAGCCAGGAGGAACTAATAATACATCAAAACTGTGTTTCAAGACCAAACAGCAACTGCTGAGGCATCCCAGGACGCGACCCCTGGGGCAACCGACCCACAACATACTCTTCATCAAACACATTGCGCGCGGTTGCAAACAGATTGGTATTGTCTGTAACCGAGTAATGAACCGAGAAATCAGCTACAAAATAGCTTGGCACTTCCCCGTAACGCGAATCGTATTTGCCTGCGTAGTTAAACGGGCCGCCTTCGTTAAACCCTGATGCATAAGAATCATCGATATATGTACCGTCCAACGCGAGACGGAATTTACCAATTCCCAAGCCAATTCCGGCGTGGAGTTGAAATTCCGGTATGTAGGGAACTGTGTTACCGTCCTTCGCACCACTGAAAATGCTTTCGCCATCGGCAGAACTTGCACCACTTTCAAACTCAGCCTCGGTCCAAGTGATACCGACGGTCACCGGTAAACTGTAATTCGCTCCAGTGGCAGCACCGAAGTCATAACCTGCCTGCAGTTCCAAACCGACCGCGGTAATCTCTCCGTCGTTCGGGCCTTTATCGACAACAACCGTTTCTCCACCTTCAAACTCCTCAAAACCGGTACCCAAATTGTCCGGCACAATAAAGTCTTCCAAGTCCGAGTAGAACAAGGCACCCGTTGCTACAAAAGCCTCATCTTGGTAACGAAATCCCAACTCGTAGCTGTTAGAACTTTCCTCATCAAGTGACTCTCCACTACGAATATATGAACGTGGACCAGGCAATGATGCCCCGTGATACACCCCACCAAAAAGATTCAAACCTTCGTAAACATTGTAGGAAAGACCCAACCCTCCTGTAACAACATCCATGTCCCCAGAACCTTTTGCGGGTGATTTATCTGATGTACGAGTGTTCTGGTCATATGAGAAATCCAAAGACTCATACCGAATACCTGGTATCACAGATAGTTTATCATTAATGGCGACACGATCCTCGAGATATAAGGACCAAGCGTCTGTTTCTTGATGCCGATCGCCCGCTGCTCCACTTGGGGCATCCGGTCCGGGCGATGACCAACCGCCTAATTCACCTTGATCATATTTATGATACCATTGGTAGCGGTCAATATCGTCATTATGGAAACGAACGCCTAATTGAATTTCATTCTCCAAAGAACCAAGCTCCAAATCGTAATTCAAAATAGATTCAATGCCTTGTGCTGAATAATCTCGATTATTGGCTTTGAGCCTTATGAACCCAGCACTCTCGCCTTTGATTACACTTAGGTAATCATTGTTATTCCAAACTTTATATGCGCTTTGCCCAGCTTTCCCATCGGCCAAAGTGCCAACCTTATCCAACTTGAACCAGTTACGGTGGAACTTGGTGAAGTAAGCAGTGGTTTTCAATGAAGCATTGCTTCCCAGTTCAACAAAGTGACGCAGATACCCACGGGAAGCATAGGTGTTAATCATATCGTTACGGGTGGCAGCATAGCGGGAATACGGGTTAGCCTTGAAATCTTCATCGGTTATACCCAGGTAAGTTTCATTGGCATCAAAATCCGTGCTCCCAAGTTTTAACTCAAATGATTGGTAGTTTGAAGTGTTGGGCTCCCAAGACAATTTAAGCATAGGCTCACTGCGCGTGAAGCCAGTTTCACCATTAACTCCCTGCAGATCTTTAAAGCCTTCCGTGTTACGGTAATACCCCTCAACAAGATAACCAACCCGCCCCAATTCGGTGTCTTTTTTACCACCGTGATAAATGTGGCCGACCATTTCATCATACTCACCATAATAAACCTTTGAGTAAGTAGTAATCTCCTCAGGTATAGGGGTTGAAAGGTAATTAATAGCACCACCGGTGGTGTGTGGGCCGTACTTAACCTGGCTCGAACCCTTAACAACCTCCAACCCACTCATCCGCTCCAAGGTCGGACTGTAGTATGCTGAGGGAGCCGAGTACGGGGCAGGAGCGGCAAGAATGCCGTCCTCCATGATCGTGACCTTGGAACTTCGACCCATGTCAATACCCCGCAAGCTGATATTCGGGAAATTTCCATAACCATCCTCAGGTCGAACATAAACACCAGGCACACGTCGTAACGCAGAATTGATATCACTGATCGAGTGAACTCTTAGATCGTCGATATCCAGATAGGTTGCAGAGCCTGTAATTTTGTTGACGCCTTCCTTGGATCCAACAATAGCTCCGCTAACCAAAACAGGATCCAACTCCTCATCCGCTTCTTGCGTGGTGCCGTCAACCACTCCTAACGAACAAATACTTGCGATAGCTGCTGGAATCGACTTTGTGACTTTGAGACTCTTTATCATTGTGTTATGTATAAAAAAGGCCAAATGGCCGCTTCGCTATGGATATTGAGATTCATTCGCGTGTCAGTCAACCCTTTTTCTTAAAAAAAAATCTGGATCCAAAAAAAGCTACCCTATTTTTCATAATTCTTAATTATTAATGCCAAAAGTGAATTGTTACCTAGACTAATAATTTCATTGATCTGCAATATTTCCAGCATTAAGGATTAAAAGAAATATTCAGCTTGACATTTTGAGATTGTGTCTCATGTTCAAGTTTCGCGTTTGCGGGTTTTACAATGAAATATTTATTTAAATCTTTTTTCACGGTTGGTTTATCAGCTGTTGTCTCAGTTTCCGCTGTGGAACTGAATGTCTACTCGCATCGCCACTACGACTCAGATGCTATCCTCTTCAAGCAGTTCACTAAGGAGACCGGTATCAAGGTAAACGTTGTCAAGGGTAGTGCCGACCAGTTGATCCAACGATTGGTCAGCGAAGGCAAAAACTCACCAGCAGACGTTCTGCTCACGGTCGATGCAGGGCGTCTACACCGGGCCAAATCCGCGGGTGTTCTGCAGCCGGTACAGTCCAATAAGCTGCTGAGAAATGTCCCCGCGCCGTTGCGTGATCCCAAGGGATACTGGTACGGCATGACCGTCCGCTCGCGCGTAATCGTTTATTCAAAAGATCGCGTTAATACAAGCGAGCTTTCCACCTACGAGGATTTGGCCAAGCCGCGATGGAAGGGCCGATTGGTCGCTCGTTCTTCCAGCAACATATATAACCAGTCCCTGCTCGCCTCGATAATCGCAGCTAACGGTAAGGAAAAAGCGCTGGATTGGGCCAAGGCCGTTCGCAAAAACATGGCCCGTGCACCACGTGGCAGCGATCGAGACCAAGCCCGTGCCGTTGCAGCCGGTCTAGCCGATGTTGCAATCATGAACACTTATTATCTTGGCATCCTCTCCAACTCGTCCGTTGCTGCCGATCGAGATGTGACCGCCAAAGTGAAAGTCTTTTTTCCAAATCAGAACGGTCGAGGCGCCCACATCAACGTCAGTGGTGGTGGCGTAACAGTTAGCGCGAAAAATAAAAAAGCAGCTATTCACTTCCTCGAATTTCTGACTAGCGCAAACTCCCAGGATACATTCGGTAATGTCAACTACGAGTACCCCGTGGTCATCAAGAACAATAAATCCGAATTGCTCAAGAGTTGGGGAGAGTTCAAGGCAGATGAGGTGAACCTCTCCATTCTAGGTGTCAAAAACGCCGAGGCCGTCAAGCTGTTCGACCTTGCCGGTTGGGAGTAACATGCTGAAGTCTTGGCTGCCTATTTGATCAGCATTGCGCAACACTGGTTTCGCCACCTGAAGCAAGAGTATCGATTTAAGCTGAACGCTTGGACGATTTCGGCTTCGGTTATTGGCCTGATCCTTTTTCTGCCGATGGCCGAGGTGCTATGCCATCTCACCAGCCCTTCGGAAAATTGGGAGCACCTCCGCAATACGGTCCTCGGACGTTACATCAAAGGATCTGTCGTGCTTGTCTCCGGCACAGCAACCTTGTCCATTCTATTCGGCGTTTCGACAGCCTGGTTGGTTGCGTGCTGCGAATTTCCCTGTCGAAAACTTTTCGAGTGGGCATTGATACTGCCTCTCGCTATTCCCACCTACATCGCAGCCTACGCCTACTTCGATCTGCTAGACAGACTGGCACCGTTACTTATTTGGGTACGCCTTAACATCAGCCCAGAAGCTATGACGTTGCTGAACGATACGATTGTATATCCTGTGACGATTTTGGTGCTAGCCTCCGTGCTTTACCCCTACGTCTACCTTGTGACCCGGGCGGCATTTGCTCGGCAAAGCAGCCAATACGTCGAAGCGGCGCGGATGCTTGGTCACGGACCTCACTCCACATTTTGGCGCATTGCCCTGCCCTTGGCTCGGCCAGCCATCGTAGGTGGGATCGCGCTAGTAATGATGGAAACGCTTAACGACTACGGTGCGGTGGAACACTTCAACGTCCAGACCTTTACGACCGGCATCTTTCGTACCTGGCTATCGATGGGCGACTTGCCAGGCGCGTTGCGTTTAGCCGCATGCCTTATGGTACTTATCCTGTTTTTTTTGCTGCTCGAAAAGTGGGGACGACTCGGTGCCAAGTTCCATAAAAACAGCCAAGCGAATCGGCCTTTTCAGCGTTACCAGCTTAACAAAATAAAGGCAGCATTAGCCATACTTTGCTGCCTTCTCCCACTTCTGATCGGCTTCGTTCTACCTTTCCTTCGATTGACCTACTGGGCCAGCCTAACCGTAGGTAAAATCCTTGATTCGACGTTCCTCAATTTAACTTTGAACAGTATCGCAATCGCGACTACAGCCAGTTTGATCACTGTGCTTTTCGCCCTATTTCTCGTCTACGCAGCTCGCTACTTTAGTAGCCGAACGGTTATGTTCACCAACCGCTTGGCGACACTCGGATACGCCGTCCCCGGCGCAGTAATTGCAATGGGAATTTTGCTTATGGCAAAACAATTCAATACCGTAACTGGCTGGATCCTTACCGGATCACTCACAGCGTTAGTGCTTGCATACGTTGTTCGGTTTCTCGCAGTCGCCTGGCAACCAATTGACTCAGGCATGGAGCGAAATTGCGAACAACTTAACAACGCGGCGAAGTCACTAGGGGCAAGCGCGGTACGATCGCTGTGTCAAGTCAATGTGCCGCTTCTAGGCAACAACCTAATCGCTGCCGGACTGTTTGTGTTCGTTGACACGATGAAGGAATTGCCGCTTACGCTTATCCTACGTCCGTTTAATTTTGAAACACTCTCGACTAAAACGTTTGACTTGGCCAAACAAGCGCAAATTCCCGAATCCTCGGTGCCTGCACTCTTAATCATCCTTGTAAGCCTGCTACCCGTGATCTGGCTCAGTCGAAAAATGCGTACCAAGGAAAAATGAACTTTCTCTCCATTCAAAATATTTCAAAGCAGTATACCGTCAAAGATCCTCCTGCAGTCAACAGCGTAAGTTTTGATTGTGAACAAGGAGAGATTGTTGCTCTTATCGGCTGTAGCGGCAGCGGCAAAACCACTATGCTCCGAATCGTCGCCGGCCTCGAAATACCGGACACCGGGGAGATCGTACTTGACGGGGAAACGCTGAATAGTGCGTCGGTGTACGTTACACCAGAAAAGCGCAACTGCGGATTAGTTTTTCAGGATTATGCCCTCTTCCCTAACAAGACGGTTCGACAAAACATCAACTTTGGGAAAGGGGCTACGAACGACCTCGGACTAATCGAGCAACTAATCGGAATGGCGGGCATAGGCGGCTTAGAGCACCGCTTTCCGCACGAAATCTCCGGCGGCCAACAACAACGTGTCGCACTCGTCCGTGCCCTTGCTACACGCCCTATGGTCTTGCTGCTCGACGAACCTCTAAGCCATCTCGACCCTGAGTTGAAGGAGTCCGTCAGGGCTGCGTTAGTTAAACTCCTTCGGACAACTCAAACGACCGCATTGTATGTTTCTCATGACATTCCGGACACCATGGCGATGTCTGACCGCATGGTAGTTTTACGAGACGGCCAGACAGAACAAATCGGCACTCCCAGTGAAGTTTATAACCAACCAGCCACCTCCTATGTCTCACAACTGTTCGGTAAAACAAATTTTATTCCTTACGAACTTATTCCAGAATCCACGCATACGGTCGTCGACGAACACAGCGAATGCCAAGTCGTCCCGACACGCCCACACCAATGGCGTATAATTGATAACGCCACAGCCGATTGTCCCACATTTAAAGGCAAAGTTAGATCAGTAGACAATCGAGGATCATATCGGGAAGTCGTAATTGAAACCGAACGCTTTAAAGTTTCGCTTCACATTGCAGGGAAGCAATCGGTTCAAGTTGGAGACTCACTGACCGTTAGCTGTAACGTTACGGAATAACTCTAAACTAAATTCAAAACAAAATAAAAAACTCAGCTTCGTTTCAATGCGAAGAATGCATAAACCGGTGTTACTGTGATGGAACAATGAATACAGCCCTGGGAGCCACCATGTACTTATAAACCCCTCAAAAAAAAGGGGTGGGATTGTTGTTGGCAGGAGGTGATTTACTGTTGGGTTATAGCTGACAGTTAGTTTGGCCTCACCCTCCAACCGCCAGCAACTGGGTTCCCGTTCTAAGAACAACCAAACGATCTATTACCGCAATCCCATAAACAGGCCCATTTAAATCTAATTCATTCCTTGCAACCTCGATCGG
>Ga0066866_10001055_pt1 | contig 11237 bp, 16 predicted proteins | sample ETN01SmetaG_3_FD_66435 | JGI IMG/M metagenome (GOLD analysis project Ga0066866, IMG submission 66435) | Marine microbial and viral communities from oxygen minimum zone, Eastern Pacific Ocean - ETNP2014F12-01SV263 | ecosystem: Environmental > Aquatic > Marine > Oceanic ...
CCTTTTGACATCAGCGTCGGCCGGGGCAGATCGATTCTTCCCGAAACTCTCAAGAGACGGCAGGAAAAGTATGCAGCCAGCGGTTTTCAACATATCGCGACGTTTCATAATGCTACTGCTAGGAATTTGCTTTTGGCGGGAGTGCCTTGAAGCCCCCTTTGGACCGGAGCGGAGGGGGAGAAAGGTAATGGCGTGTGTTCATAACTCATTGGAAAATAGGGGAGGCGATACGCCAGGGCAAGGGGAGAATGGGCACCTGCCCTGCTCGTGCCACACCAAACGGTAGACGTTTCTGTTCTTCCTGTATCTGACGAATACAGCCTGTTTCATTGTGGTCCCGTTCTGGTCCCATGAAATCGACCCTAAAAGCGGGTTTAGAGCCTAGATCGCTGGACTAATTAACGGATAAAAACAGGGATACCAAGGCACCAAAAAACCCCCGAAATCATTGGAAACTCCGAGGGTTTTTAAATTAGTTGCGGGATACGGATTTGAACTGACGACCTTCAGGTTATGAGTCCGAATGACTTTTCTTCGTAACTGTTTGTTTTACAGATACTTACAATTATGGCATTTTCCTTGAGCACCCTATTGAGCATCCAACATTACACCATTGCTGCCTGTATGGCCTTTAATAACCTTCAAGCTGCTCAAGTTGCCACGGTATTGGAAAAGCTAATCATTGTTGATGTTGCTGCAATCACACGTGATGGACCTGAAGAAAACCGAGACGGAAGAAAACTACGTTCGCCCGTCTGGCGACAGGATTGTGCACTGTCTGGAACAACAACCCTGCGGCGTTCAAGTGGTGGAGCGGGTTGGTTTAGTTGTTAGTGGTTTTTGTGTTGCGGTGCAGTTTAGTGCCCCATTCCTTCTGTTTTTTTCCCTCCACAAAAACATCGGCCGTCTGAACAGATAACAGTTTTGGAGCCTCCAAGGTAAGCGTCACAGTATATTTCGACTTCGTTTTGTTGATGCTTACCTCGTTCATTTTCCAAATGATTTTGCTGTCCTGAATCTCCATCGTGCCGTTATTCGAGAAATACACGTCGCCTTCGTATCCGTAGCCGAAGACTTGTAGTTTCCCCGTTTCGGCATCGAGAGACAGAATCTTGCTTCCGGTGTTAAATTGCTTACCGGTTTTCTTGTGAATAATCCGCGAAGAGAATTCAACCGCCGCCTCTTCCTGCAACCAGCGGAAGCGCAACACCAAGTCGATTTTCCCGCTTTCTTTATTTCCATCAAAACCGTCGTACGCTTCCGCCTCCGCCGTCCAACTCCCGATAAAGGGGCGCACCGCTTCCAAGGCCTCTTGAGCCGGACTCGAATTCGGGGATTGGGCAACGGTAGTCTGAATGGCTACAGAACCGAACAGCGCCAGAACAACGGTGGACATGCTTAATTGCGTTTTCATTTTCCTTCAGCTTTCAATTCTTCAACTGTAATATGAATACAATTTATTCAGTTTCCCATGGCCCCTTACTTTTTGTTTCAAAAATTCGCCTAACCAGTTGTTTGAGTGACTGTTAAATTTTCTACCCCAATTCTGATAACAATCTTTTCGCTTATCTAAAACTTTATTCCAAGCCAAATTGTGTTTAGCAGTATTAGCCCAATTTTCAGAAGCAAAGTATCTTTCGTGTTCCTTTAACTCTTTCCCGCACCATGAACACCTCGGAACTTTAATCGACATTAATACTCTATCGCAGTGTGGACATTTTTTTGTTTCTGAATTGTTTTCTAGTGAGGATACATTTTCAACATCAATAGAAAAAACTACGGTGAAAATTATTTCTATTAAATTTTTTAGCTCTACAGTTTTGATTTTCTTCTTGCTCCATATTTTTTTTAAAGGCTCTAAAAGAATACTGATTGGCCAATCATTGATTTTTTCCCGGGATTCCTCAATTTCACAATTTATTAACTCTGAAAGCTCCCAAGCATCTACCTGAGTAAAAGTCTCTCGTAGTACTACTCCATTGCAGAACTCTATAATAGTACTAGAACCTTTCATCATTTCCCTTCAGCTTTCAATTCTTCACCCGTCTTGCCGCCGTGTTTGCGGGGGAGGTCGGTGTTTCACGGATTTATAGTATCTTCTTTGATTGGACACAGGTCTTGCAAATCAGTAATGTTGGCGCGTGGTGAAAGCATCAGCAAAAAAAAGGACCTTGGTGTTTGTCTTTGTGGGGAGCGGGGCGGATGTTCCGCTGCTCAAAAGCGAGGCGTTGTTTGCTTTCCATCATCACAATATCCTTTATTGAAATCGAAGTAGTACTACCGGCGTCTCAAATTTCGACAATTCCGAAGCACTTGCAGCCCCTACTAGAAGAACGACTGTAATTGCAGTAATTGGTATGTATTTCATTCCCCTTCAGCTTTCAATTCTTCACCCGTCTTGCCGCCGTGTTTACGGAGGAGGTCGGCGATATCAGTTCTATTGTGCCTTACAGCATAATCCAGAGGAGTGGGCAGTAATGGGCTGCCATCGGTCGCTAACTGCATTTGGATATTTCCAATATCTCTCGCGCCCCCGCCGCTTCCTAAGTTCAAATTAGCCCCTTTGGAGACAAGCAACTCTACAATTTCCATGCTGCCATGATATACAGCCTCATGCAAAAGCGTATCACCAGCAGCTAAATTAGCCATCCTGATGTTAATATTCATACCTTCACTTAAATAGTGCTTTACTGCTTCGATACTCCCAGCTTCAACAGCCATCTGAACATAAAATGATTTTAGATTTGGGTCATTAGTAATGAAGTAAGATGTTGGTGTTTTTTGTTTTTCACCTTCCACTCCTCCATTTTGAATTAGTAGTTCTTTTAATTCCTTTCCCTTTGCCCTGTCTAGAGGGGTCCGTCCATCATTGCATTTAGCATTAACATCTGCTTTTTTTTCTATAAGTAATTCTGAAATTTCTTTATCTCCTAAATAAGCAGCCCAATGTAATCCTGTCCACCCCTCATAGTACTTAGTGTTTACATCTACGCCGCCACTAATTGCCTTTTCAACTGCATCCAAATTTGCTGACCGAACTGCATCCTCAATACTTACTTGGCTGTTTTCGTTTGATTTCCGAGCACACCCCACCGACACCACGGCTGCTATTGTTGTGATTAGGAGGTGTTTCATTGAGGAGGAATCATGCGCGTCTACCAATTCATTAAGCTTTTTTGGACTAAAGCAACCATGAAATGAGGTTGATTTGTCCAAATAAAAGGCACCAAAATCACCTAAAGCAATCTTCTCTCAATTTGCCAAAAATTCAAGTCGATAAATGGCACCCAGCGGGGGGGGCTTTCCAAGTCCACGCGCTTAATTCATCCATAATGGATTTGGGCTAGGAGAATTTTTGGGCAAAAGAAGTTGGGTTTAACGGTGCTGGCAGTGTCGTCTGAGTGTGCCGTGAATCAACCGCAACGACCTCCATCACAACATGACTCAGTGACCGTATGGCAATTCGGGCACTCAAGGTGTGCACGGACGAATATGGGTGCGTCGGTGCTGCCGCAATACTTACAACGCAGCGGCTCAAGAACGACGTCAGCCGTGTGGCACTTGGGACACTCGAGGTGTTCACGGACGGACATAGGTGCCTCGGTTGTTCCGCAATGCTTACAACGTGGTGACTCAACCTTAGCCGAGTTGTCGTCGGTTAACTTGTCTGTCTGCACACAGCAATGAGACCCCACTGCCAGTTCCCCGTCAAGTGGTCATAAAAAATGGCGGGGGGTAACTATTGCCGGCGAATATAACCCTGTTGCTTTCAGGTAGTGGAGAGGTCTAGTTTAGGAGATTAGACAAGGCAGCTTACTTAGATTGCCTCTTCTTTGCTCAGCAGATTATTTCTCTACTCGATGCCAGACGTTAGTCTGCGTGCTGACGATTCTTTCTGCCTTCATGCGATTGATCACCACGGTAATTGTGTTGCCATTGTCAGACCAAGTAATGGAGGACATGAATTCGCGAATCGTACCGTCCGGTGCGGTCTGGTGGGTAAGGCGAATCCACTTGTCGCCTTCTCGATGAATCTTATGCTGGTTTACGAGGCCACTGGAACTTACGCTGGTAGTGCAGATCTTTTGTGATGCTATGTCGTAATAAGTAATCAAGGTGCTTGAACCCCTCGGGCCGATAGCTTTGTGAGTGAGTAGCTTGCCATCATTTGCCAATTGCGCCTCCCAGTAATAGGTCTCACTGTCACCCTTTTCTCCCACCACGGATTCACCTATGACGGAAGCCACCTCACCTGTCCACAAGCCAATATGAGCTGCACAGAATGCGTTAAAGTCCTTGCGCGTTGTTGCTGTCTCCGCGAAGCCAGAAACACCGAAGCACACTCCCAGGATTATAAGTAATGTTAGTTTTTTCATCTTTCGGATCGGGCAAACTCTGGCAGCTCAAAGTCCGTTTTCAAGCACTTTTAAGTTAGGCGTCGCCCCCCCCGAACAACAACCCTGCGGCGTTCAAGTGGTGGAGTGGGTTGGTTTAGTTGCTTGCAGCCGGGTTCCCTAATTCAACCATATTTATTTCAACTCGAAGAAAACGAGCTCTATCGTTTTGTTTTCAAGGTTTATCCCCTTGTGAGTAACTGCGTCAGCCCACGCTATGTGACCAGCTCTAAAATCGAGGTTAACTTTCGAACTATCTTCGTTAATGAGCTGGTGTTTTGTATTACTCAGGAACACTAAAACTCCGGGATTATGTTCGTGCAAGGTATGATTCTTCGTTCGAACCATACCTTGCACGAATAACTCGAACCCAATCATTCTCCATTTCAACTTTATAATGCTTTGGATCAACTTTGGTAGCGTCTCGTTTCAGTTTACTGACGCTATGCGGATACTTTTTCTTAAATTCAACCAGTACAGTATGCCATTTATTGCCAGATAGGTTTTCTACAATATGAGCCTCTGCGGGACCTTCGCCTGTGTCACCAGCTTTAATATCCCGGATTTCAGTTTTACCATCTCTAGAAGTGAATTTGCCTTTAGCATCAGTGAGGTGAACACCTACTAACTTGCCATGCGAATGCATTGGAGATTTTTCTTTTGGCCCATAATTCACGCGTTAAACTTTCACGTAATCGTTCTCAAACTCTATTTTATAGTGAGCTGGATCAGCTACCGTTGCGTGCTTAACTTGTTCCTCATTGACAGTGCTGCACGCGGCTAAAGAAGACAGGACAGGTAATAGGAGTAATTTCATTTTATTAATCGTCTTACGGAAGGAAGAAGTTTTTATAAATTCATACATATCGTCAAGCTGAATCGCGTATTTTAGCAGGATTGCAATAATCATCTACTCAACTGAAACCCAACAACCTTGCGACGTTCAAGTGGTGGAGTGGGTAGGCTTAGTTCAGCACATATTTAAATTCTGATTAGTAAACTCCTCTAAGTTTTCAAAGGTCTTGGCCGTGATGTTTTTCAAGTCAGGATTGTTGCTAGTTAATACCTCTTTAAAAAAATCTGAATCAAGATAGTCCTGCATAGCTTCGCGACTCTTCCAGAAGTAGATGCCACCATAAGTGTTTTCCTCATGGTTTGCTAACCAGTATTTAGATTGTAACCCTTCTATTTTGGTAAAAACTCCGACTGATTCTTCACAGAGTTTTTGAAAATCATCGCGACTGATGTGATCCCCTAGATTGAAGTTTATGATAAGTATGTGCATATCTAGGCCGATAGTTATCGAGTCAATTGATGTTTTCAAGGCGTTTTAACTGTTGTCGCAAAAAGCCTTCAACCTGAAAGGATTGTGCACTGTCTGGAACAACAACCCTGCGGCCTTCAAGTGGTGGAGTGGGTTGGTTTAGTTGGTTCCCGGATTTGGATTCGATTGACCTAAAACTGAAATAATTCGCCAACCTGATTTATATTTGAGCAATACATAACTAGCATTTCTTTTTGCAGGCAAAATAGGTTCACCATTTTCTTTAAGTCTGTCGTATTCCATATGGACAAATGCCATATCTAAACCCTTAAAATCAATGTCGAAATCATGAACTACTGATTCTTTCCAACCTTCTGGTTTAATAGCTTCAAAAATTGATTTGAACCTATCACTTAACTCACTTTCAGTCGCCATAATGGTGTGAGTCGAATCTCCCGACTCTCCGGACAATTTCACTATCACTGGGGGAAGGTAGATTTCTTCTGCGATCGCATCAGCTTGTTCGTTATTGAAAAGTTCAACATATCGGTTCATGTGTGCTACCACACCTTCAACATTTTGTTTAAGTTTTTCAGGTGGTTTCACTGGAACCACAATTTGTAGTTTGGGCAAAGAAGAGCAACCCGAGCAGAGTATGCATACCGCAGCGAAAATTGTTAATTTCATGCTTAGGGAAAGATCATCTTTTTCATTATAGTTTTCAAGCCGTTTTAACTGTTGCCGCAGAGGTCGGTTGGCTACTTCCCTTGAGCTTTCAATTCTTCACCCGTCTTGCCGCCGCGTTTGCGAAGGAGATTGGCACTTTCAGCGTGCCCATAAAGAGCCGTCATATACAAAGGAGTCACTCCAGCTTCACTCCCCGCATTCACATTCGCACCTTTTTCGATTAGAAGTTCGGTAGCTTCCAGTCGATCAGTGAGAACTGCACAATGTAAAGGAGTCCTTCCGTTACTGTTCGCATTAACATCAGCACCTTCGGCTATCAACAGTTCGATTAGCTCCTTATAACCGTAATAAACCGCCCAACCCAAAGGTGTCGTTCCGGACTCATTTTGCGCATTCACATCCGAACCATCTCCCAAGTGTTTTTTTGACAACTTGTATGTTCCCTAACATAGCAGCAAGATGAATGGAACCGTATGCAGTACTCCTTCCCCTGTTTTTACTGAAATGGATTAAAATTCATATTATCCATTCATTATCCTAGTCGTTCGAACAAGAAAAATGGAATCGTACACCCATGATAAAACCCAAATCACCAATAGTAAAAAGCACATCAGTGCAACAATTGTCTGGGCTGGGGGCAGATCGTAATAGTTTCCCAATACCAAACCGAACATGACACAGAAAAGTGCCATAAGGGGTGCCAGCAAGAACATTCCAGATATATCACGACAGATAATCTTCGCCATTTGAGCTGGTAGAATCATACACCCGAAAGTAAATATCATGCCCGAGGAACGGATGGCTAATCCCGTTGCTAGCCCCAAGGAACTCGCTATTGCAATCGACCAGAAGAATATGTTCGCACCCACAGCAGCCGCCATCACGGGATCAGATAGGTATAATGTTAACCGACGCAACCGAAGACCAATAAACATCACGAACATAAAAAGAAGCCCACCGAAAACTATGACATCCGCTGAACCTGCCCCGATGATGCTAGAAGAAAATAGTGACTGAATCTCTTTCAATCCATATGGCATCCTTGCCAACAAGAGAACTGAGAGGCTTCCTCCCGCCAAAAAGATCCAGCCCGTCATTTCTTCACTCGTAGAAGCTCCCCCTTCCTGATGCTTTCGAGCCACCAGCAACGAAGCCCCCACCGAACAGAAAACAGCAGACAGCACTGGTTGTTCTATTCCAAAAAACAAACTCAAAGCAACACCCAACATAGAAGCTTGGGCCACTGCAGCTGCAACAAAAACATTGCCACGGGCCACTACCACAACACCTATGAGTGATAACGATGCTCCTATTAGTAACGCACTAATGTATGTGCGAGAAAATAACGACCACGATTCAAGAAATTCTAAAATCACGCTAAAGCCACCAGATGCTCAACATTTGCCTGCACAATGTACCCACCAGAGGGCTCAGGCCTAACTTTGGTAGGAACACCAAACGCCATTTCCAAGTTTTCTACTGTAAGCACTTTTTCAACCGGACCACATTTCACACGACGATTCTTAAAGACAGCCAAATGACTGGCGTAGCGGCCAGCCAATTGCAGGTCATGTGTAACAAAAATTACAGTAATTCTATGTTGCCGATTGAGCTTGGTAATCGTTTTTAACAGTCCCGAAGAGGCCGCAAGATCCAAACCTGCCGTTGGCTCATCAACGATCATAAGCAAAGGATCCCTAACTAATGCCCTAGCTACCATTGCGCGCTGTCGTTGCCCCCCTGAAACCCTCCAAATACTTTGATTGCGAATGTGCTGAATTCCCATCACCTCGAGCGATTTCTGAACTCGCCGCTTCAACTTCGATTCCTCGACGGCTAAGCCAGCTGTTCCTTGAACTACAAAGGATTGAATTGTAGTCGGTACGCTTGGATTTAAATCACACTTCTGTGGTACAAAGCCTATACGGGTCCTGCGCGCAAAATCGGCCCGCAATTGAACAATTCCGCGCTTCGGCCTCAACGCACCAAGCAGAGCCTTGATTAAAGTGGTTTTTCCTTCACCGTTTGGACCAATAAAACACCAAAATTCACTATCATAAATCTGCATTTCCACAGATTCCAAAATTACATTTCTGCCATAAGCGAAGGTTGCTTCTTGAACCTGGACAATAGGATCTTTTTTCGCCGAGGGCTTGTCTGTAAATTCCTCTTTTGATTCACGGGAACTCTCGTTTTGTAAACCCGGAGGCTCAAGTCCCAATTGTTTTAAAATGTCTTCACTCATCCAAGCAAAACAGCCTTCGTTAACTTCTTAATTCTGGTTCTGGTTTAAGACTGTAATCAGGATTTCCATGTTATGACGGATCATGTCAAAATAGGTTTCCGTATTGGGCCGGGCTTTAGTCTGGTGACACATCGGCAGAACTTGGGCTCCTGTATTTTCGGAAACGAACCGAGCATGTCTTTCGTCAAAGTACGGTGCTGAAAAAATAATTGAGACAGACTCAGCCTTCATTTGGTCAATCAGAATACGAAGATGTTTTGTAGCAGGCGGAACTCCAGGCTCAGGCTCAAAATATCCTACAACAGAGAATCCTACTCGACGGCTGAAATAGGGCCACAGATCATGATCACCTACAATGGGTGTATTTCGGTGCTTCGCGAGTTGCCCTAACCAGCCACCCAAAGGAATCTCATCTCCCTGTTGTGATAAAAAGGCTGCTAACTCATCGGTAAGATAAAGGTCAGCTATCTTTATAATATCATGGCGATCAGCCAACTCATCGCCAATTAAGGCATCTGCTAAACGCTTGCGAAACTTTTCATAATTTTGCTGAATCTGCTCTGTCTGTTCTGGCAAGATGGCGCATAATCGATCAGCTACAAGCTTGGCGGCGCGGATACCTTCAATAGGGTCCAGTAAGTAGTGTGGGTTTCCAGAAGGATGCAAACCACTCGAATGCCCAATTCCCAATACTTTTCCCACGGTTCCTTCTAAAGGCATAACTATTTCAGAAGCATCCATGAAACCGACGGCACCCTGGTTGATTTTCGGATTCTTCACATTTACCATAAGATCTGGATACCATGCTGCCTCGATGTCATTTCCAACCTGAATCCAAAGATCCGCATCATTCATCTCTCGAACGTAGCTAGGAAGAATATCCAGTGCGTGAGGATCCTGATTTCCCTTACCAAAGCAGTGAAGTTCAACTGCATCACCGGCAACAGCTTCGACAATTCCCATAAGATCAGTCGTCGACACGATTACACACGGAGGTCCACCAGCGGAATGCGCATGCCCACGGGCCTTGCCATCATGAACAGACTCACTCTCTGACTGAGCGCATCCAGATAGAAGCACAGTGCATATTGTAGACATGAATACGGCTCTAAATGTATTTATAAAGTATTTTTTAAATTTCATGGTTTACTAAATTGTTTTGTTTTCATTTGTTTTAAGAAGCCAATATTAATTTATAATTATTTATGGGTTAAATATTTTGCAGTGACCAAGTGATTGATGAATTAAACATGAACTCCATGTGCCTTCTTGCTTATTCAATTTATACTCATTTTATCAAGAACATCTTTTCTTGGGTTTTCAGGAACAATCAGCTGCTGAACAGCAACAGTCGGGCAACTTTGGAGAATCACACTTTGCTATCTTGAGATTGAGAAAGTGTGCGCTGGCGAGCAAGCCGCCACCTAGGGTTGTTCCTAGAAAGTGAGGCCAGCTAAGATCCTCCGAGCAACATATCATGGGTGCAGTGGCATGTGCACGAAGAAGAAGTGCTCCACCCATTAAGGGCAGTCCGATTAACCAATATTTTTTATGCAATTGGCACGCGCGAATCGAGCAGCCAATCGCAAGGCAAACAGAGGCTCCCGCAAACCAGAACTCCAACTCTCGGTCAACAAGCCAGGTTCCCGCAAGGAATGGCATAGAAATGATCAGCAACGGAAGACAGATGCAATGCGCGGCACAAATAGACGATGCCGTAAATCCAACCTGGTCCCATAAAAGCCTGCCAGCAGAGACTTTTTTCATTGTTGTATTGCTAAAGTATTACCTTTAACTCATTTAATCATTAATCTTTAGCCGATAGTATTGCTGAGGGAACAAGGCTTCGCGCGGTTCAATGAAATTAACAGTACCACCTGTACCTTGTATTTCACCAATCTCTCCCCATTCTTTTAAGTCATGCGAAGCTTCAATGATATAATTCATACCAGCTTTAGTTTGAAGTGTTAAAGAGAACGGGGATGCAGTTTTGGAAAAACCCTCAATGTCGTAGTGATTATGTTCACCGTGATCATCTGTTGTCCCACCGGAACGTCCTTCCTCCACTTCAAAGAGCAGCTCAAACTGACCACTCCGAGTCTCTTCTCCGGTGGCGGCGAGCTTGCCTGAAAAATCAAAGCCAACCCGATAGGTACCAGCTTCACTAAATGCCATCGATTGATGCGAATGCCCTCCCGCCTTCATCTCAAATGTGTCTGATTCGCTGATTCCATCGGCGGTGTTGAACATCACCACTGGCTTGCCAAAAGTATCCGTCGAATACAGATACACCTCTCCAGGCCCTTCAACCGCCTTGAGGTTCAACTGCACCTTATCCCCAACAAACACTCCCGCTTCCACCTCGTCTGAAGCGATTCCAAGATAGAGCAAACCTTCCTCTTCATGCTGCGGCAACTCGTAAAATAATTCTCCCGGGTGCCCCAAAAAAGCAAAGGCAGGATCATTTGGAACCAGCATCGCAGCTCTGGAATCCACTCGAAGCAATACCTCACTCGTCGCGTATACCCCTTCATCGTGATGCTCTTCGCCATGGTCATCATCACCATGGTCGTCATCACCATGGTCGTCATCACCATGGTCGTCATCACCATGGTCGTCATCACCATGGTCGTCATCACCATGGTCG
>Ga0066866_10001060_pt1 | contig 11207 bp, 3 predicted proteins | sample ETN01SmetaG_3_FD_66435 | JGI IMG/M metagenome (GOLD analysis project Ga0066866, IMG submission 66435) | Marine microbial and viral communities from oxygen minimum zone, Eastern Pacific Ocean - ETNP2014F12-01SV263 | ecosystem: Environmental > Aquatic > Marine > Oceanic ...
GCAGAGCGATAAACTAAAAGTTCTACTGTATCGCCCTCATCAGCGTAACGTCTCGCCCTGCTAAAGCGGAACCCTACGCGCCGCACGCCCGGCTCGTCGGGTGCAGGTTGCTCCTCCCATATCTTATCCGGGCCAGGACCAGAAATGTCGTTGATCCGAAGGGATGCCAGTCGTCTCTCCTCATCAATGCTGGGCACGAATTCTGTAGGTTCAGGTACAAATCTTTCGGGATGAGCCGCCATCTCATTCAAGAAGGCCCGAACAGCGATGTCAGACGGATGAACCGTTACCTCATCCAATTGATCTAAACTTGTGAGTGGCCTGGGGTTCGACACCGCCATCTCGAGAACGGTGTGAGGGTAGGCATCCCCGTCAATATTGGTAGATACTCGGACACCCACTGTTGAGCTGCTCTGATAGTCCAAAAACAAAACCGTCCCTTTTTCGGCAGAGAAATCGGCGAAAGCCTGTGCCTTGACACCGGGCATGATCTTCTGTTCTACAAAGGAAGAATCGGGAAGTCTCCGGTAATGGGTCACCTGACCCAAATGCTCGCCCTCATTGAGTTCGGACAATTCACGAACCTCGTAATCGACCAAGACCGCACCCCTTAGCCCATCTCGGCGAGTGATCAGTACCCTTGCCTGCCCATCCCTTTCACTCGTGATGAATTTTTCCATTGAAAAACCCAATTGACCACTTTCATCACCGGAAATAACAACGCGTGCGGTATCGGATCCTCCCACGTAGGTCCCATCGCTCGGATTCAATAGCTCTATGATGACCTCTTCATCCGTTTCCTCTAAAGGATCGTCTAAAATGGTCAGGATGATAGCCTTTTGGGTCTCGTCCCCATCACCCCAAATCAGAGTTCCGGTTGTCGTCATGGAATAGTCCAGGTCAATTGTCGCCGAAGAACGTGTCACACGATATTCGACTGAAGATGGGAGAAGGTTGCTCTTTTTCCGTTCGACAAAAAGCGACACATCACCAGTGCTCTCCTCGACACGTATGTCCGGCATGACAAATTCAACCGTCCCAGAACCTTGCCCGTAAAGCTCCAAGCCGATGAAAATGAAAACCAATGTAAAAACGAAACGCCTCATTTTATTTTGTCTTTATTTTGTAAAATTGATAGTCCCCCTTGTTTGGCACAAAAAGGGTAGCTTCACCGTTATTGTCGATCCTCACCTCACTCGACTCCTTCCAATCGATTAAATTCCGGCTGCTCAAAATTTCATATCGATGCATTGGTTCACCCCTGATCAAAAGTTCAAATTGGTCAGGATGAGGGATCCCCTTGAGTGAAGCCGATATGCTCAAGGGCAGTGATAACTCATCCAGCCAAGCAGCATCCAAGTTGGCCGAGTTTGCGAAATCCTTACTGTATTTCCAAGTCAGGGTGTGGGACCCGGCTCTGACCGGAAAACTGACGATTTTCCAGTCAACCAAACCGGACCAATCCCCTCTAACCTGATCATCTATCGAAAAAATCAACTTATCCCAATCGCTTTCAGATGAAAGCTTTAGAGCAAAGCTGACTTCTCCATCATTGAAATTCCCCTTAAACGAAAGGACAGACTCCTCCGTATCACCTATGCTCCCCGAGCGCATTGAATAACTGCCTTGAAACGGTTCCTGCCCATCAGGAGCCCAAGGAGCTCCCCCACCGGTGGTCCACCGAAAATCCTGTCCAGTCCCATCCTCAAAACCGTACACTCCCCTGTTATCAACAAAATTTGCCCGAATGTTATATTCATCTGAAATTGTCAGATCAAATTTTGGATCCGTTACATTGACATCGCCAGACCAGCCAAAAAACCGCCCACCATCAGCCGGTACCGCTTCAACCAGAACACTTTCATTTTGCTTGTGAAGTGAATATGGGCCGAATCCACCTGAGAAGGGTTGATAGGGCGTAACTACGGTTCCGGTACCGTTAACCTCCAACATCAGGCGATGAACTGAGTCCATCTTAAACAAACTTCTAATCGCTACATTTCCAGTTTCTCCACCATAGCCATCGACAGCAATGAATACGTTCATTCCCTGCTCCAGAGCTTGGGTCAACTGGCTGATTCCGGGGTCAAACTCCAACTCATCTTCCTCAAATCCATCATCATTGGCTATTATCTTCACCAAATCCTCAACGCTAGAACCCATGTACATACCCATCAGAGTGTCAAATCCAGACTCGAGTATGTCGATGGTTAGGATCCCGTCATATGGGGCCTTGAAGCGGTACCAAACCGATCCCCCCCCTTCATTGCCTGCGTGGTCTGGTTCCTGATGCTCTTTCGTTGCCTTTAACGTGCTGACCGTTGGAGTAGTCCAGTACGGGTTAAAAACCTCAATACGCGCATCATATTGAACCTCCTTATCAAGTACTAGAGTCCCGGCATCTTCCGGGTCGAGACTATATCGATCGCCCTGCATAGTTACCCCATCCTGCTTGACAACCACATAATCCAAATCCTCGATTCCTCGGGTAAGCGAGACACGGGACTGACCCGCCTGCACCTGGACTACATCACGATTCAGTTCAACAGCATTAACAAAATGGTCATTCGTCAAGTCAGGTGGAAAATAATCATACTGCAGCCGGACAGACTCAGAAACGTTGTCGCTATAATCGACGGCAACAAGTTCGATAATATTTTCGCCCTCCAGAAGGGCAACCGGCGTAAACCACTCCTGTGTCCCCACGACAACGGAATAAATACCTTCATTGACACGAGCCCGCACCTCCTTGACTCCCGATGCATTGGGTTGAGGATCGTGGGCAAAGCCCCTGATTTCAATCTTGTTTGTTTTTGTAATGAAACCATTGAACGGTTTTATTCCACTCAGAAATGGAATATTGATGTCGGGCTTTCCTTTAGGGGCAACCCTGAGGCGGACATACCCAAGATCCGACTCTGACGAACTCGAAATGCAAAATTTATAGGTTTTTCCAGCAAGCGCATTGAAATAAACCCCCTTATCCCTTTCTTCAAAGGTGTAGTTCTGGTTCCTAGCGACCAAAAGTAATTCTTCTATTTCATTGCCTCTATATACCGCAATATTTGTATCCACGTCACTTCCAGCCGTATCAACAAAGACAGACCCGCCGCTCTCGGCTGTCCACTTCCACCATAACGACGCAAATTGCATCGACTGACCAGAGTGCCTGGGCTCACCCTGCTCCACCGTCGCGTAGTTATTGAATGCCTCAACAATCGTAAACTCTTCGGTGATTTTTTCTGCAAGTGCAAAGTCATCATTCTCTGGTATATCTGCAATGTTGTACTGAACGACCCTGATGGCGTCATCCTTGCCATTTGCCTGAACAAAAAGCGTCATCTTGAGTTTCCCCTGTTTCTGCGGAACCTTGAAATATGATGTATAAAGATTGTCCCCTTCAATCAGGTCGGGTAACTCACCGTCATTCGAAAAGAAAGCCGTGTTCCCGTCCTCCGTCAGCATGGTCACTGTAGCGTCCTCTACCTTATCGCCATCAATCACTTCGACCACGATGGATATTGTGTCATCAGCCATGAGCATCGATCCAGAGGGAGGATTGACTGAAATCTCCATCACGCCATCCGGTGCTCCAAACGTTCCCATGTTTGCCACCGCCAGTGCAGCATTAAGCCGCCCTCCGGTCACCGTTTTGCCATCCAGGGAATCGATAGGATCCACACTGGCAAGCAATTTCTCCCTGATCTGAAGCACAGTCCAATCCGGGCGAAGGCTCCGCATTAAGGCAACAACACCACTAACATGAGGGGCCGCCATGCTTGTTCCAGCCCAACTTTCATAACTTTGATCATTAGACGAGGTGCAGGAAAAAATCTCCAACCCGGGAGCTCCCAGATCAACTGCCGTTTCTCCGTAATTGGAAAACCCCGTGATGTCATCATCACGATCCGTGGCAGCAACAGAGACAATGCATTCAAGGTCATAACTGGATGGAAACATAGGTAGTGAATCATTGTCATTCGCGTCATTACCGGCAGCAGCGAGGAACATCAAGCCCTCGGCTCCTGCTTCAGCATAGGCATCATATGAAGCCTGAGAGGGAAAGTAGCCCCCATAACTACAGTTCGCGATTTTCACGCCCTCACTCACACAAAATTCAATGGCCGCAATGATCGCTGAATGAGGCATTCCAAAATCACCCACCTTGCATGGCAGAATCGTTGAATTAAACGCTACTCCCGCATGGGGGAACTCATCATTTCCTGAAGCGGCAATGGTCCCGCTACAGTGAGTACCATGGCCATGGACATCATTCGGATCACCATCGTTGTTATAAAAATCAACACCCTTGTAATTATCAACATACCCATCCGCGTCGTCGTCTACTCCGTTGTTCGGGATCTCGTCGGTGTTGGTCCAAATCTGATTGATAAGGTCGTTATGCGTGACTCTAACCCCTGTGTCTATCACAGCCACCACCGTTTCAGGGCTGCCTGAAGTTAATTCCCACGCCTGCTCCACATCTATGTCTGCGTCAATTAGGCCATTATCCTGACCAAGATTTTCAAGTCCCCATAAGGTGCCGTCCACAAAGGCAGAATCGGTTACCTTTGCAAACGGTTCATTAACATAATCGAGTTCCACATACCTGAATATTCCCGAGTCCTCCAAATCTCTTTTTGTTGCCAGAAGTCTTTCAAGTCTATCCTGATTGCCGGCATCCTTTGGCATAGACAGGGTTTTGAGACCGGACACCAAGGTGAATTCATGTACCACCTTCAACCCTGTTTTTTTAATGAAACGCTTGAAGTTAACCTGATCGATATCGCCCCGGGTCCTGACTAGAAGATAATCACCATTGACCTTACCCTTTCCATAATTGATGAAGGCTGGGTTATCCGGCATTGTTAAACGCACCACACCAAAGGCGGCTGAATGGCCCAAGCCCAACAGTAGAGCAATAAGGAAAAGCCGATGTAAAATATGCCTGTTCATCTATTTATAAGTTGCAATGCGAATGTAGACGGTCCTGACGCTCCCTTTTGGCGCAATGAGTTCGCTTGGAATATTATATTGCATGGCGTCAAACATCTGCTTGTTGTTCTCAATGGAACCCAGCTTTTTCCACCGCGCCTGGTTTCCCAGTTTTTCAGTAAACTCTATCGTATAGATTCCGTTTGGTGCCCCCAACCACTCTATGGTTCTTCCTTTCAGCTCCATTTTAGGCCGACCATCACCAAACGGGGTCGGATCAAACCCGTTTGCAATTCCGTCTCCATCTGTATCAAAAACTCTGCTCCTCCTGTATGCGCGGTTCACCTTAACCGTTTCTCCTGAACCGGGCAGATATAGCGGCATGGAACTATAGTGGCCGGCATATTCCTTGACCCACTTTAACTTTCCGTCACGCATTCCGTCCAATTTCTCCTCCGGAAGATTTGATGCGGCAAAATAGATCGTCATCCCGTCACTTATGACCAACTGATCCAACTTATTTGTCAAAAGCGCATTTTCGGTTAGCCCCTCGAAGGTCAGTTTATCGACGTATACTGCTTTGTTTTCATCAGAAGTTTTCGAAAAATTGAAGACCCCAAGATAAGAGTTTGTGACCGACATCAAACCGATAGCACGATTGTCAACAAAACCGGCATATACCGGCCCCTTATCTCTTGATGAGTTCCATACAACCGGCACCGATTTGTAGGAATCAGCATTCAGAAAAAACTGGGAGCTCAATAATTTACCGGAATTGGACTCGGACTCCGACACAATGCCATTCTGAATATAAAAGAAATTGGTGCTGGTATCTCCTGCATCCACAATCAGATCGGATACATTCATAGTAAGCATGCCTCCGACCCTGTTTGTGCTATTTCTTAGCTTGAAAAAATCCCCCTTTATTTGGACGTTCTCTCCGACATTCAATGCCGAATCGCTCAAGCTAATATACTTTGAATTCAGGTCGAGGGAACCCTGCACAAACATACCGCCGTTGTTATTAAAGCTATTCGCATAAACAGTTAAGTTTTGGGTGGCATTTGTACCCGTGTTGGTGAAATTTTCATAGGGATTCTCGGCAGTACCCATTATCACATCACCCGGAATCCTTAAGGCTGCATTGTTTGTGACCGACAGAATGCCCTGTGCTACGGTTTCATCCCATTTGAATGTTCTGCCGCGATCCGGCATCACCTCAAAATCGTCGTCAAATGTAATACTACTGGAACTAATAAGCAGCTCGCCTGCGAGCCGGACCTTGTCCCTTATGATCACATCTTCACCCCTCAGCTTCAATGACTGAACAAGAACCTGATTGGTCATGGTTGAATTCAGATCAACATACATAGCCTTGTAATGGTAAGGTATGGTGACCTCCTCCAGCTCAGGCGGATCCGAATTGTTCAGACGAAATTCCTTCCATGTATCTTCCCACCTTGCCTCGTATATCTCCATACTACCTCCAAACCGGTAGACCTCGTCCTCTATTAGATCATCAATAACCAGGGAACGCCCAGTTGACCCAATATCGAGAGAGATATTCTGGCAATCCAAAATGGCATTTTTACTCGAGACCAAATTGTCTGCCTTGATCTTTAGGTTTCCTTCAGCCCTGATTTTTGCAGCCTCAAGATTCAATTCACTCGCCTCGATCACGACAGATCCGGGCTGGGTTTGCTCGATCTGCCTGCCAAGCTGATCTACATTATCATCAATTTCAACGGTGGTTTCCGTCGTTAATTCAATCCGGGACAGGACGTTGGTGAATTGAAAGCCATACGTCGTCCAATTGACCGAGACGGGAGCAGTGAATCCATACCCAAATGACCCACCGAAAGGATAATCTTCTATTGACGAATTCGCGTTCAACCCCTTATCAAACTCACTGTTGATATTTCTGCTTACTATCAAAGTTGACGGGATAGAAGTGACCCTGGCAACAGTGCTCTGAACGTTTGTGAGAAGAATGCCTGCATTCAATACATTACCTAATTCCGAAAGCACATAAATGGTGGAAGTTTCATTCACCTCCTCAATTCTATTTGTCACACTGGTCTTAATTTCCAGCGCACTGGTATCAAGCGGCCCAAGAACGCCAGTGTACACACCGTCTGGTCGGGAAAACCTGGGCGTAACCGTCACCGAATCGTTTCGATTCAGGACAAATATGCCTTGAGCATACCAATGCTCCTGCGGATTTTCGCCATCCCCAAAATATGCCTGTCGAAAATTGATATGTGGCTTAAAGTCACCCGCCTGCCGATCGATCTTTCTCCCGAAACCCGCCGTACCCACAATTACCCAATCGTAGTATGCGCCACTGTAATCGAGTGGATACTTCAAATTCATCGGTTCCTCGTAAAGGTCGTAGTTATTATAGATAAGGTTCCTGGGTGTGACCAACTCAGTAGCAATTATTGTTGGTGATACGACTTGAACCCCTAAATCGGTACCTTGCGCATATACACCTGAACCGCCGACCACGCTCCTAACCCCCAGTCCCCAATAAATATCCTGTAAACCCCACTGTGTAGAAACCGAGCTCCCAGGTATTCTCTTATCAAGATAATTCCCGACATTACCCATGTACCTCGGCTCACCGACATTGTTTAGCCCTGCTTCATAATCACTCCCTGTCCTGATATTCAAAACACCGCGAGAAAGGTCGACGTTTTCACCCTTTAAAATTATGGAATTGGAATTGGTCGCAACTATCGTTCCCTGATTTTTTATGTCCTTGGCTACAATGGCAATATAACCAAAATCATTCTCCGTTCTATCCACAACCATCCTCCCTCCAACCGTGTTTTCAAACGAAGCCAAAGGCTCCACCACTGGATTAATATTACCACCCTCAGCTGGAACGGTATTCTCAATAACCAAATCTTGATTGAGTTCAAACAACCCTGAGTTAACAAATTCCTTTAGATTGAAGAAATCAAATTCCAAGCCATCCTCAAGATTGATATAAAACTTTCCGTTATTTACAAATTTTTCGACAGAAAGGAGCTTGTTGGTTATCGAATTATTGTTGGTAAATACCGACTCATCAGAATAGCCGGCAGTCCTGACTCCAACCGTCAGCAGCAATAAAATTGCGAAAAATTTGTTGCAGTTAAAATTAGTCATTTCCGTAAATTTGACGTTCCAAATCGAAGATAGTCTGACTGTCTGGGAATAACATCAGCTCATCACTGGACCCATCGAAATGGCCCCAAACCCAGCCAGGCGCCTGGTTTTCTTCATTCAAAAAGTAGGTATTATCCAGGTCCCAATGGATGCCGAGTTTATTAAAACCCATGACCATGTTGCCCGATGGCTGGATGACACCCGGTCCATATAAACCCCCTGTTTGCATCCCGTTAATAGGATTGTTATTGACCACTGCCGGCGGATTATTGCCCGAAGTGAATGTCGCCGGCGCATTGATTGCGCTCACAATCATGTCGGGGGTGGTGAAGAACTTGATAAATCTGCCTGTACTTCGAACCCCATTGTCGACGTAATCCATTTCGTAATCAAAAGAAGGCAACGCAGCATTGGTTACCGCCTGCGCGGTACTCGGAATCAGGTAGGTAAATGTCTGTTTCTCAAGGCTAGGGAACCGATAATCCTTGATAAAGCGGTTGGCTGAGTAATTCCTTGTTACAAGCGAGTCACCCTTCATGCGTATGTATCGAACCTTGTCGACGCCACCCAGCAGCATAGCGTTGGTTTGCAGCACGATCGGGTAGGCCAAGTAGGCGTGATTGGTGCTGTTCCAGACCTCGTCTTCCATCACACCAACAAAGTTGGTGATGGCCGCGCCGCCCGCCCCAAGACCGCCTCCCAACCCCGGTTGTGCTCCACCAGGGTTGGCCAAACTGTTGGTCCCAGTTAGTAGATTGGTGAGCGTGTTCACCTTTTCAAACTGCATGTCGGTGAAGTGATACCCGGCAACGTTCGTGGAAGGCAGGATGATTATTTCACCGTGTGGGAAATCGTCGTTTAATATTGTTGTGGTGTAGTTGGTGCTGGTCGGCACCTCGCCGACGACACTCCAGAGTGGCGCCTTAGGCACGACCTCCCACGAGCGATACAGCACTTCCGAGTCAACCGTCGGCACATGGACGTTGGTGATTACATTGCCGAAGATGTAGTCGTAACTAGGCTTGAACTTGCGGTACTTATTGGTGAGATACACCAGCGTTGCCGGTTGACCAACGGGTGTCCAGGGGAAATTGGTCAAATACGGGGTGACGTTGGTCGTCCAGCCCAATTCCCAAGTCACGTTGGTCTTGAGAATCAACAACGGCGGAATGTTGAGGTTGGTTACCAGCGGCCCCCACCACTGGTTGGTCGCCACGAACTGGCGGAATGAGGCTGGGGTGTTGGTTTTCGATTCCTTGCTGAACCAACGCAAATCAACACTGTAGATCGCAGGGTTGGTCAGGTTGGGCTGGTTGGTCACCACCTGATAGGTGAATGGAGGCAAACCCTCCATGTTAAAGTTGTCCTTCCTGTATAAATATCTGTATCCACCAATGTCATCCCTGGTTGGAGCCACCAAGTATTTGCCCTGAGCGAGACGAGGATTGCGGTGGTCTGAAGTGCCGGCAAGGGTCCTGACCGGCTTGGTCACATCAATAGGGAATGGCACCGCTGCTCCTCCCGTGACAACCCATGAAAGTAACGATCCATTAACATACTTGCTGGGACCGAAGTTGATCGGATCCCAGTTTCGAAGCGCTACCGCACCGAACTCCGCCTGAAATGCACTGTCCTCGGGATTACCCAGGCCCATGAACCCGAACAACTCCGCCAAGGCGTATGACTTGATATCCAGAACCCGGTCGTTGTAAGCACGCGCGTGGAAACGATCTGGCCGGGTGGGGTAATTCCAAATATTGTCCGCCCCTGAACTAGTCGGAGGATAATCCGTCTTAATGGAGGAAGCTGGTGGAATTTTATTGAGCAAATCAAAAGCCTTCTCAACAGCCACCACGCCATTTGAACCAAAGTAGGTTAGGAACGACTCGTCGTATGAGTAGGTGATCACCGGCGAGTTCCAGCGATACTCTTCACCGAGGTTGTTCACTATTGTGCGACTGAGCGCACCCGAACTGCCGTCAGCCAAGGTGAAGGCGGTTGCCCCTGAGGATCCAACAAGGAAAAGTCCCGCCGCCAACACCGTCCTGTTTACAAAATCAAGCATACAACTAACGAATTTTTTTAATCCGGTAAAACTTCATGTTTTCAACCGACTCCAAAGTGATGCCTGCCCGTTTTTCCAAGGCCAGTACCGGCTCGCCAATATTCACCCAGTCACCGCTGCCCAACGCTGCGATCTGCTGTAATTGATAGAGCACTCCGGGCCGGGCATCCCACTCGAGTCGCTGGCCCCTTTCCAACTTGGTCAAGCTTACTCTCAAACTGTCAGACGGGTCCGACGGGTCGGTGCCGGCGACAAATTCCTGACCGTTGGTGGCACCATCACCATCGCTGTCCGCAGAGGCGTCTGGCCAATTGGCATCATCCTTGCCGAAATGCCGACGTTGCCAATCATCCGGCAAGTTGTCAGAGTTATAATCTCGGCCCCAGGTTTTGCTAAAACCAAGCGACGATAGTTCTGAACGTCGCCCGTCCTTAAGCACGTAAGCCACTCGAAAGGCGTACTCGCTCCCAGGCCGTAGACCAGGCCAAACCACGCGGTTGTCAACAAACAGCTTGGGTGTGGTCAGTTCACCAAAATAAACCTCATATTGCTTCACATCCAAGCCCTTTACTGCAGGCCACGAAACCAATAGTTCCGTTTCGCTTAGCGGATTCACAAAAACCTCGGAAATTGCCGGTAACAAGTCCGGACTTTCCCCGCTGCCGTACCGTTGGCCCACGACATCAAACCCGGTCTCTCCCAAGCGCGGGGTGGACCAGGCAACGAGAAATTCTCCCTCACTTGAAAGCGACAGCGTCGGCTGCATTTGCGCCAATGCCTGAGTGGTGTTCACGAGAACCTCACCATCAATCAGACGCCCTGATGGGTTAATGAACCGGCCCATGACTGCCTCTCGGGACTCGTCCTGCCCGAGGCTGCTCCAGACCAACATCGCACCTTCCTTACCGCCGCGTAACTGAGGTGCAAACTGGTCACCAACCAAGTGCGTGTTGGCCAGCAACGGCTCGGATCGCGGCTGAAGGGTGAGATCGAAACTTCGTGCCCCAATATCCCAGCGATGTTGTTTCTGCTCCAAATTCAATTGTTCCCAGGC
>Ga0066866_10001071_pt1 | contig 11173 bp, 9 predicted proteins | sample ETN01SmetaG_3_FD_66435 | JGI IMG/M metagenome (GOLD analysis project Ga0066866, IMG submission 66435) | Marine microbial and viral communities from oxygen minimum zone, Eastern Pacific Ocean - ETNP2014F12-01SV263 | ecosystem: Environmental > Aquatic > Marine > Oceanic ...
AGGAATGGGATTCTCTGACTTTTTTGGTTTGACCTCTTCCTCTTTTTGTTTTGTTATTGAATCATTTGCATTTGTTTTTAATTTGCTTTCTTCAGGATCATTCTCAACAGCGGCCTCAACCTTTTTTTCTTTCTTTCCCGATTCAATTTTTATTGGCCTTAGAGTTTTATTTTCATTAACAAATTCACCCTTATTAGATAATAATTGGTCTATCAAGATAGATCGGTCCATCTCAAGTAATTTCAATGTTGTCATCTCAAGCAATAGATAGGGGTCATCAGACCTACGAATAACAGCTGATGTATCTATCAAGACCTGGTTTATTCTAAAAAGATCTCTACGTTCCCAATTTTGGCTTTCTTCAACATATCGCTTTTTGTGTTCTTTGTTCATCTCATCTATGGTTGAACCTTTATCTACACTTGCATATATCAAATTGCGAATATGTTCTTCCATTCCGATCAATACCTCAGACGCTGGCACCCCATACCTAGAGAACTTTGATAATAAGACCATCATCAATGAATAATCTTTCTCTCTGATTGATACTGTAAAGTCAAAATATAGATCCTGATCTATAACTCCAAGAGCCTTGGTCAGATTATCATAGATTATTTTTTCACCACAATATGAAATGGATTGATCTAAGATTGAGAGTGCATCACGCATGCTCCCATCTGCCTTTTTTGCAATCAAATGCATGGATTCAGAGTCGCAAGTGACACCTTCAGATTCAATAATATATTTGATTCGTTCTGCAATCACACTTAAAGAGATTCGATTAAAATCGAATCTCTGGCACCTAGATATGATCGTCGCTGGAACCTTATGAATATCTGTAGTAGCAAAAATAAATTTACCATGTGAAGGTGGCTCTTCTAAGGTCCTCAGTAAAGCATTGAATGCTTGATTAGTAAGCATGTGTACCTCGTCAATGATCACAACCTTATAGTTACAGTTCATCGGCGAGAATTTTATCTGTTCCCTTAGTCCTCGTATTTCCTCGATCCCACGATTTGATGCTCCATCAATTTCGAGGACGTCCATTGATCTACCCTCTGATATTTCATTTGATATTTCAGAATTAGGATCGAAATCAGAATTAGGACCTCCATCAGCATTCATTGCCATTGCAAGAATCCTAGCTGTAGTGGTCTTGCCTACGCCTCTAGGTCCAGTGAAGATATATCCTTGCGCGATCCTATCCTGATCAAATGCATTGATCAATGTTTGAATGATATGGTCTTGACCAACTACATCCTTGAAGGTTTGCGGTCGCCATTTTAGTGATAGAACTTTGTATGCCATAGTTTATTCGGCCGTGCACTAACGTTTGACCATGCCTCTACCTATTTGATCAAAATAGTTAACTCCATTCCGATTTCTGCCAGCACATGAATGAAATGACTTACCGCTGCTCCCTTCCAGGCCTGACGGGGTTCATCAATCATTCATTGCAACAGTTCAGAATTTCAATGTCACTTTTTTTTTTCAAAAAGGCAAGCAATAGCCTGGCGATAGCATCGATCCTGCTATAGCGGATTGCAGGTCATAGGGCACCGCTAATTCCCCATCTAGCACGGCCAGAAATTGATTATTTAAAAAAATCCGTACCTACAATTTACTGCGTTTGTTCAATAGTTGAACTATCAATAAGTCATTCTTAGTAATTATTTTATTAGGTATTCTCGTTCACGACCGAGATCAGTTCATCAAGTCTTCTTTTTGGTAAGGATTCATAAACCGGCAAGTAAATGGTCGCTGACATGTATTTATCACAATTTTTTGGAATTTCATGATCATTTCCTGTTTTCTTCACAGTTACCAATTGAGTTGAGGTAAAAGTTGCATCAAATCCGGAATGACGCAATGCCCTAACAAGGGATGATCTATTATCTGTACTGATTGGGAAAAGCCAATAACTGTGGGTCTTATTATGCTTGCCATGCACATTACAATTTTCAAGTCTATCACGCACGTAATCACCTGCCTCTATTCTTCTACGGAAATGATCTTTCCTCATATTAGATAACCGATGCAAAAGATATCTTAGTTGCGACTTAGGTGGTATTTTTCTTATTGATCCTAGAAGATCGGAATTCTTCACCATTCTAACGGTTGAAACAATAGCTTGATCGTAATCGATCTTCATCATGCGGCAATAAACAATGAACAAACCGTAGATAAGAGGCATTGATAGAACTTTCATCATCATGTATTTCAATACTTTGAACATGAATTGGCTATTAGGTACCCTTTCATAATCAAGAAATCCAGTCTTAATGTTTTTTTGAATTTCAGGTTCTTTCGAAAACGCGATGGCACACCCTAATGCAGTAACCGATTTAATTGAACCAAAACTAAACATGCTCAAATCAGTTTTTGATTGTTTCGTATAATTTTGGACTCCATCAAATGCTTGAGCGCAATCCTCGATGATGAATATGTCAGGCCTATGCTTAAGAGCACTGTAAATTGGGTCCATGTTCATTATTGAACCAAATAAATGTGCGGCAACCACCATCACGGTCTTATCGGTTATCACCTTAGATAGATCCTCCTCATTCACTTGAAGAAGGTCCATGTCAAGATCAACGGGCACAACTGTTAGTCCATGAGTCTCGACTATTTTCACCATGTCTGGGATGGTAATTCCCGACATGATGACCTCGCTACCTTTCTTGTAGGCTTTTTGGGTTAATATCCTATCAAAAATGGTTCTGACAGAATGTCCTACTATCAGATTTTCACCTGGCCACATTTCCTGGATCTCATCAATGATCTTATCTTCATCAAGAAATGGATTTAAAGTAAACGCAAGGGCTGAAGATATATTCCCATAGGAATAATCGAGAAATTTTCGCGGGTAAACTTTAATCATTCTTTTGCCATGTTATAAAAACCATATTACTAATATATAACTACAATTTTTATTTCGGCAATCTCAAACCAATCCCAAAAATTTGATTGGTCAAGTTTTAGAATTCCATCTTTAAAATTAAATCTTAGGCGTTTACGATATAATGATTCAGTAAACCATTCCGAATTATCTCTTTTGTAATAGATGGCAACAAATGGTGGACTATCTTCTTTAAGGTCCGGAATCAATAGAGTACAGATTGCCTCATTGAACTCACCTTCAGCCGTAATGAAATCTATCTTTGAAAAATTATAGACACGTTTTTTAAGGGTTTTGTATTCAGATAGATTTTTGCCATGCTCTTGCCCATATCCAATTGCGCAAGAAAAGATAGAAATCAAAACAAAAAAAAGGGGGTGAATTCTCACCCCCAAATTTGTAGTTACTTTTTCTTTCGCCCAAAGAATCCTTTTTTCTTCTTGCCTTCTTTTTCTTTGGGTTCATCATCGCTCGATCCTTCTTTAGAACCCGATTCGATCTTTTTCTCCCATTCACTCATCTCTTCAGTATTTAATCCGGGTGAATCCTCACTACCATTGTCACTATCATCAACTTCATCTGTCGATGCATCTGGATTATTCCATATTTCTTTTAATCTTTCATGGCGCTTTTCAGAATTATCCTTTAATCGACCCAACATCTCATTCACTTCCTCATGGAAGTCCGCGATTGTTTGTTCGAGTCTACTAATTAATTCTTCTTGGAGAGGGCCACCAAAACCATCTCCAACCTGCTCCATCAAATTGCCAAACTGGTCCATTAGGTATTGTTTTTGCGGGTCTACCGCTGGTGCATTGCTCTCTTGGTTATCTGGCGTGGAAGGTTTCTTAGGCATAAATACTCCGTTTATGATTAATAATTTTCTTTTTCATATTCAGCTTCTGATAAGATTATAGTCTCTGTAGGTGTTAACAATGTACTCAAAGCATCAAACACTTCGCCACTAAAAATCAAACCAATCACAGTTCCAAATATTTGGCGGTAAACGTTAAGATCATTCCTTGGGATACCATAATCATTATATGTAGTTGGACGCTGAGAATTATACACGCTCGCCATGAGGAATCCAGACAACCCGGTCAATAAGAATGTATAGGGTCGCAAATTATCAAAATTTCCAATAGATGGCCTGTATGCCATTCTATCAAGGTCATTCAAACTGACCTTCTCGATCGCTGTAGAAGTTTGAACATAAAGAATATTTTGATCTACTTTGAATAATGTGCCATTCACTTTTTTGTTCATGGAGTGCCTGAGGATGACATACTGTGGCTTTGGAATCTCATTAATGATTTTTTCTGCACGTAGAAAATCCATTCCTGAATACATTGCCGTCATTGCTTCTTCCGTAAGTGGAGGTTGCTGATCTACATATGCTTTTAATTCATCATATTTATCTTGCTCCAAATACCTACGAACCTTCGTCACTTTCCCATCAACATCCTTAACGATATCAATACGATATTTTTGATCATCAACTCTTAATATTTGTGCATCGATCAGACCTTTCTCTTCAGGAAAAACTCTATAAAATCGATTTTCATGTTCATCTATCTCCGTCCCTACATTTTCACTGAGGATCATGACTTCAATTTGACCAAATAGATTTTTGCTTAACAAGATGAAAAATATTATCATGGGAAAAATTTTATTCATTAAAAGTTAAATGTTGTCTCAATGTTTGTCTGTTGTATGCTTTCCATTTTTCCAGTGCCATCATCACGATAGAATTGTCTGAAATCCCAAATCAAACTGACTCCTTTACTAAGTTCGTAACCAACACGATATCCCATGATCGTATTGACAGTAGGATTTTCAAAATCAAATGGATCCTCATCATTATTCCTCTGATAATACGCCATGGCTGAACTGATCTTGGGAATATTATCTGTGTTAAGATTTAGAAAGGATGAAAAACTTTTTAACTCTGTTGTATCGGCCTTCATATTCGCATAGGTTGCTGAGAAGGATATCAAGTTAAATAGTTCTAGTCCTGCAGATCCAAACAGACCACTTGATTTACTACTATCACTATATGATTCAAATACCATCATGTCCTTGGTCCTGATGAGAGTTTGTCCATCAACCGTTGATGTGACGACTCTATTCAGATCATATGCCTGATCAAAGTATTGAGGCACATAGGCACCATTGATCATTCTGTATTCCAAAGAAATATTAAGAACTTTGAAAATAGTTGATCTCAATCCAGGAAATGTAATACCTGACCCTGATCTATCTGGTCTGATGAATGTTGAGTCTTTGGAAATAAAACCTGGAAAATTGAGTGTGTTATATTCAGCATAGACATCTAATGTAATAAGATCAGATCTTAGAACGGGATATCCAATATCCAATGATAGACCATTCGTTTTTGCAGAGTTATTCTTCAGACTAAAGGGTGTCGCCTTCAAAATAATATCCTCCATTGATTCATCCGCATCAATTATGTTATCACCATCGGCATCGATGTCTATCAATGAATCCAGTATTGATTCTCCATGACCTGGGTCTGGCCAACCATCGCCGTCAGTATCATTCCAGAGTGTACTATCATCAGGAAAATCGTCAAATACATCAGGGTAGGAATCTTTGTCCTTATCTTTGAGACCTGAGAACATGTTTCCATCTGATATGTAACTTAATCCAAGTGATAGAGGAAGGTCATCAGATACGGTATATGATAATCTCATCCCCGTGACCGTACCACCTCTAGGCATGTCTTTTATGTTTGATAGGAACAATTCGCCTCCCACTGGTCCAAAATTAAATCCAGTATTCACCCCGACTCTACGGACAGATGGGAATTCCATCATGTTTGAATAATTATTCATTAGACCACCATGTCCCAATGTTAGTGACTCGATCGAACCATACTTAACCCATGCTGGGTCAACTTTCTTTCCATATTTGACATAAAGTATCTTATCAAGCAATAGACCAGGATCATTTTCAATGTCCCATTCTTCATTCCGAACATTACCTTCATTGTCAACATAGACCATGAGATCAAGACCAATACCGATCTTCCCAATATTAATTTCTGGTCTAATGGCCAGTTGATTGTATAGTACTCCATCCAAAGTTGCTGAGCCAATTCCTAAACCCAAGGCAAAGGGTTTTGGCGGAGGACCAGAATCTGGAGGCTCTACCTCTTGAGATCCTTTTTCATCCTCTTGCAATGAATCATCATTAGAAGGTTCTTCAATCTCTTTTTCCTTAGACTGAATCGATTCCTTTGGACCCATGGATCTAGTTTTAGTGGCAGCGGTCTTTTCTGGTTTTATTTCCTTTTTAACCTGTTCGGGTTCTGGGTCAGGTTCAATTATATCCTCGATCTCTGGATCTGGTGGATATTCACCTGGTGATGCGGGAGCTTGGACCAAGTTTCCTGAAGCATTGCTCACTGCCTTTTGTCCAGTTGAGACACTGACTGTTTCTCCACTGACCATGTTCAAGACCTCAAACAATCCTTCCTTGCAAATGAATTGATCTACACCGGTCTGACTCACTATCGCTGCAAATTCAGTCCCCTTGACACTTGCAACAGAGACAGGAGTTTGAATTCTAAAATCCTTTTTTCGTCCTTCTTTTTTGATGTTATTTAATATCGTACCATGCATGAGGTCAACTGTACGTGAGTTACGTGTATCCATGAAACTAAAGGTTGTATTCTCTCGAACTTTCAGGATCGATCTATCATCTAAATATATGATCGCTGCAAAACTATTCTCTCGGACCTTGATCTGGTCACCATTTCGAATTGCAGATCCTTCCTTAGCCTTCTCAGAAAAGGTATTCATGCCCAACCTCTTAAAGAGGACCCTACCTTCAGACTTGACAAGACGAGCAATGACATCAGCATTCAACTCATTTGACATGAAAATAAGAATGAATAAAAGAAAATATTTAAAGTAACCATGTTTGATTTTCAGCATAAAATCATCCTACTAGATTTCCTTGATTTAAATAATTATTTGGGTCAACTGCAGATTTAAGATCCTTGACCATTTTTACAGCTTCTTCACCATAACACTTTTTAAAATCATTTCTTTTTCTTTTCCCCGTACCATGTTCTGCTGAATAGACACCACCAAGTTGTGAAGACAGATCTATTAAATAATCATACACTTCCAGGGATTCCTTTTCTTGTTCATTATTTGGGATCAAATGGAAATGCAAATGGCAATCTCCTAGATGTCCAAATAATAGATATTCAATGCTTGATCCTTTTAACGTTTCATGTACCTTTTGGAGATAGACTCTAAACTTATTTGGAGGAACGATCGTATCTGTCATGATACTGACACCTCCTAGTTGCTGAGTTTTTGTCAATGCATTATCTGGAATTGAATGGCGAGCCTCAAAGAATTTTTTCCAATTATCTGGTTCATTGAGTACAATGATCTTATCCAGATCCAGATCAGGATCAAATGATTGAAATAATTTAGCCCACTCTTCAACCTTAGATTCAATTGAACCCTTGAAGATCGGAATTTGCAAATAAATGCCAACATCGTTTTGATCTGAAAATAAAAATTCCTTGTGATCCATGTAATTTTGAGAATTATAACCAAAATATTCCATTGCGGTCAATTGTTCGATATTTTGGCTGAAATTGCCATTTAAATGATCATATAGATCGATGGCCTTTGATTCACTATCAAGCGAAATGAATAACTCCAATTTATCTTCAGGGTTATCAGATAACTTTAACTGGCATGAAGTGATCAGACCAAGGATCCCTTCACTACCTATTATGAGGTCAATTAGATCGATCATGCCACTCTTATCTGAAAATAAGCCACTTGCATTCTTTATTTTTGGTCTTTCATACGTTGGGATCGGTAGAGTGATGGTGGTTCCATCATTCTCTAGATGAAACAAACCGTCCTTTGATACATATTGATCCTTTTTCACATGAATAAGATCCCCATTTGGCAATAAAAACTCAATCTCTTTGACCCAATAACGTGTAGCGCCTTTTTCACCAGGAACAAACCCAGATGCATTTGTGGAAATAGTCCCACCAACAAAAGCATCATTCCTACTGGTAGGATCTGCAGGGTAATACAACGTGTTATTTGATAATTCCAAGACCTTGTTCCTAAAGACCTCGAGAGGTATTCCAACTGGACTAGATGCCTCTTTATTCTTGAGGTCTAATTCAATGTCTGGGTGAATCATCAAGGATGTGGATAAGACCACTCCTCCATTGGGAGTAGCGCTACCAGTTAGATTTGTTTTACCAGCAGAAACGGTCAATGGTATTTTACACCAGTGGCAGGTCTTTAAGATAATTGCACATTCAATTTTATTCTCTGGTCTTACTAAAAGGTCTGCAGTTCCCTCCATGTTTGACCAATCCTTGAAATAGGGTTTAACTATGTCCAGATCGCATGATGATCTGATGTTAAATGATTCAAAAAACCCATTTAATTGTTGGAAATCACCACTCCAATTCTTTGAAAAATCGATAATTGGAGGTTCATGTTCCTTGGTGATGTTTTCAGATATAATATGTGATTTATCGTTAATGATCTTTTATACGGTTTGTTTATTTAAAACTATTGCCATTTTCCATGAGATCTAAAATAGGCATCTTCAAATTGAAGACATGCTCAATGGATTCATGACTTAAATTGGACGACATTTTTCTCTAATTAGACCTGGTACAGGTATCGAGCACTCTTTATCATAGTTATAAGCAACCAATTTGAATAGGGCTGCACATACTAATTCTTTTTTTCCATCAAAAATACCTGAAATGAAATCGAAACTCTTGTTTCCCACTCTTGATATCCTGTGACCCACTTCAAGTCTAGATGGGTGCTTTGCCTGGTTCAGATAATGTACTTCCATGCTCGCAAGTATGGTGCTCTCATCCATGTCTCGCCTTATGCCCGAATATCCAAGTTCAATGTAAACATCTACCCTTGCTGATTCCATGTAGGTTAAATATGCAGCATGGTTGATGTGACCCAAAGCATCCATGTCTCGCCACCTGGTTTCAATGGATGTCCAAAAATCAAAATCTGGAGACTGTAAAGTCTTTATGTCCATATGATAAACTTAACTCAACTATGTATTGACACACATCAAAAGATTAAACTTAAAAATATAAATTGTTGTAGATTTATTCTGATGAAACGATTTCTTTTAATGATTTCAATGGGGGCTGCACTCTCGAATGCTCAACCCAAAGAAGGCATAGAGTTCAAGGTAAATACCATAACAGGTTATGTGATCGATAGTACGACATCCAAACCCGTCATGGATGTCAATATTGATATCTACACAGGAAATGGTGTCTTGAAACATTCGACCATCACGGATGAATACGGTTATTATGAAAGACCAATAGTCGGATATCTTTGGAAACCAAAAATTCGATTTACTTTGCACAATTATTATAAAAAAATATTTCGATTAGATCCTGCGGGCTTGGACTCCATCTTGAACATTAAGGTCAATGCATTGATCGTCCCAGTTCCTGAAGAAAAAAGAATACCCGATCTAGAAAAAAGTACAATAACCAATCGAGCTGAGACCTTTTTCATCAAAGGGAACGTATTCTACAACTTAGTTGATGGATCTTTAGCAGATCGGATCATCATCAGCACCGCAAAGGCAATAGAGACCAAACCGGATTTTATTTTAATGGAAGTAAATGGCGAACATTATGACGTTGCTCGATGTTATGTTCCCCAAGAGGGTAAATATGAGAATCTATCCTTTATCATGAGAAGCATGTTCGATGAACCGATCTTTGAAAATTCGGGCAACCCCATCTTTCTAAATGAAGATCTATTGGAACCAACGATCATCTTTGGTTCCATCATTGACATTTCCACGGGAGACCCTATTTTGGGAGCAGAGCTCATCCTCTCTGAACCCTATAAGCGAAGAATATCAAATGAAAATGGAAGATATGCTTTTCAAGTAACTGATCCTGGACGTTACCACGTTACCATGAACCCACCTCCTGACTATAAGAAGGTTTCCATTGCAAAACCAGAGATCATAATCAAATACGGCCGAGGTGGATGGTTCAAGTCAGACTTCTATGTTCATCCGTGAGAATAACCCTATCATTTACTTTCCTTATCCTATTGGGGAGCAATATCTTGGCTCAAACTGATCTGGCCACACTTGGTGGTGGCTGTTTTTGGTGCGTAGAGGCTGTATTTCAAAGAATAGACGGCGTTTTATCCGTGAAGCCAGGATATGCAGGCGGACATGTAGAAAAACCAACCTATAGGGAGATTTGTACTGGCAAGACCGGACATGCGGAAGTTGCAAGGATCGAGTATGATAAAAATGTGATCACTTTTTCACAGATCCTCAATGTGTTCTGGCAGGCCCATGATCCAACGACCTTAAACCGTCAAGGAAATGATGTTGGTTCTCAATACAGATCGGTCATATTCTACCACGATGAACAACAAAAGGACCTGGCAGAGAACTCAAAAAGATCCGCTGACCAGTCAGACTACTGGGATGACCCAATTGTGACGGAGGTCACACTATTGAATAATTATTCTGATGCTGAAGATTATCATGATGATTATTACAAGAACAATCCTAATCAACCTTATTGTTTATTTGTCATCAAACCCAAACTTGACAAACTTGAAAAAAAGGGTCTATTTGATTAAGATCATTTTCCTTGTATCGACAAGGTCATCAGCGCCCTTTAATTCGTAAAAATAAATTCCACTAGACACTGACCTGCCGTGCTGATCTGATCCATTCCAGATAACAGAATATCTGCCTGCAGCATGTGATCCACTCAGTATTGTCTTGACCTGTCTGCCCATTACGTCATATACGTTGATCGATATGTTCATGTCACTTGGAATGGAGAATTTGATCCTTGTAGACGGATTGAATGGATTTGGATAATTATTTTCCAATCCAAAATCAGCAGGTATCAGATCCTTATCGAAATTCATGTAAGATTGCGTAACATCATACACTCCGTCTCTATGATTGTTCCCTCTATAAGAACTCCATGAATATTGGCTACCTGACTCATCTAATATGTCTAGAACTTTTAAACTGTTCCCTGACCCAATGAATATCTCATGATCACCATCCCCATCCAGATCACCAATTGCAGGTGAGAATTGGATGCTATCATTTGATTGATATGGGAAATTATCATAACTACTTCCGTCATGTTTTATTACATGCATAAATCCATTTATTGATGCATTTATTACTTCTAACCTAAGATCATTATTGAGGTCA
>Ga0066866_10001074_pt1 | contig 11165 bp, 12 predicted proteins | sample ETN01SmetaG_3_FD_66435 | JGI IMG/M metagenome (GOLD analysis project Ga0066866, IMG submission 66435) | Marine microbial and viral communities from oxygen minimum zone, Eastern Pacific Ocean - ETNP2014F12-01SV263 | ecosystem: Environmental > Aquatic > Marine > Oceanic ...
CCTTTAATAAACTTGGTAAATCTGTAGTTCCAAAATACTCATCAACTTCAGGAATTTGAATAATTAAATCATCTTTATATCTCTCGCTTAAACAACCCGTTACATAAAGCTTATCTATTTTACCATCTCTTTTATTTTTTGACTGCTCTAAAATTGTATTAATAGACTCTTGTTTTGCATTTTCAATAAAACCACATGTATTAACTACCACTATATTTCCATCTTTTTCATGAACAACATTTTTATTATTTGCTTTTAATTGACCCATTAAAACTTCTGAATCATATATGTTTTTTGAGCAACCTAAAGTGATAATATTTATTTTATTTCTAATTGAAGATTTAGTTCTCATAAAAAATAAATTCAATCTAACTAAAAAGAGTTGCTACAAATTCTTCACTATCAAATAATTGTAAATCGTCAATTTTTTCTCCAATACCAATATATTTTACAGGAATTTTAAATTGATCTGAAACACCTAAAACTACTCCCCCTTTAGATGTACCATCTAATTTTGTGATTGCAAGAGCATTAACGTCTGTTGCTGCTGTAAATTGTTTTGCCTGTTCAAAAGCATTTTGACCTGTAGTACCATCTAAAACAAGTAAAACTTCATGCGGAGCATTAGGAATAATCTTACTCATTACTTGTTTAATTTTTGATAACTCATTCATTAAATTTATTTTATTATGAAGTCTTCCTGCAGTATCAATTATCACAACATCTTTATTACTAGACTTAGCAGATTGTAAAGTGTCATATGCTACAGATGCTGGGTCACTCCCCATTTGCTGACTAACTATTTGAACATTTACTCTTTCAGCCCAAATTTTTAATTGATCAATGGCTGCAGCTCTAAAAGTGTCTGAAGCCCCCAAAATGACATCTTTTCCTGCATCTTTATATTTACTAGCTAATTTACCAATAGTTGTTGTCTTGCCAACTCCATTAACCCCAACTACCATTATAACATAAGGCTCATCAATATCATTGATAGAATCAAGTGAATTTAAGGTTTGCTGTTTTAGTAAAAGATCAATGATTTCTTCTCTCAACATTTTCATTAACTGATCTGTCCCAATATATTTATCTTTTGAAACTCTTAATTCTAAAGCTTCAATTATTTTAACAGTTGTTGAAACCCCTATATCAGATGAAATCAAAACTTCCTCTAAATCATCTAATACTTGATCATCTACTTTACTCTTACCCAATAATACTTTTCCTAATCTAGAAAAAAATGATTTCTTGGTTTTTTCTAAACCTTTTTCAAGTTTTAATTTTTTATTTGATAATTCCTCTTCTTCTGATTTCCTTCCTAATTTTTTTTCTAATACTAAAGAACTTTCGATTTTAATTTCTTGATCAATATCAGGTTTGGGTTCAGGCTTAGGCTCAGGTTTGGGCTTAGGTTTGGACTTAGGTTCGGGCTTAGGTTTGGACTTAGGTTCGGGCTTAGGTTTGGACTTAGGTTCGGGCTTAGGTTTGGGCTTAGGTTTGGGCTCAGGTTTGGGCTTAGGTTTAGGTTTGGATATTACATCTGATTCAACTAAAGATTTTTGTTTATCATCTTTAGAAATTTCTTTTTTAGGCTTTTTGCCTCTAAAAAAAGAAGCAATTGATTTAAATATCCCCATTTTATTATAAATAAAAAAAGCTACTGTAAAAGTAGCTTTTATTTAATTAATTAATAAAATTATTTTTTACTTAACCATTCATTTACAAGGTCTGGAGATAAAATCTTTTCAACAAAACTATAACTATTACTTTTACCTTTCTTCACCATTTTTATAGCTTTAGTGAGTCTTTTAGAACCAGTCTGAATAGATGCAACAGATTTTTTAGCCATAACTTCTTATTTTATTTCTTTATGAATAGTCATTTTTTTTAGAATAGGATTGAATTTTTTTAATTCAATTCTTTCAGGTGAGTTTTTCTTATTTTTTGTTGTAATATATCTGGATGTACCAGCTTTTCCAGAATCTTTATGCTCAGTACATTCTAATATTACTTGAACTCTATTGCCTTTTTTTGCCATAACTAATTTATTTAATAAAACCTTTTGACCTAGCTTCTTTTAAAACTGCTGAAATTCCTTTCTTGTTTATAGTTTTCAAAGCTGAAGATGAAACATTAAGAGTTATCCATTTATCCTCTTCTGGAATATAAAATCTCTTTTTAATTATATTCGCATCAAACCTTCTTTTAGTTCTATTTAATGATTTAGAAACATTATTTCCAAACATAACTTTCTTGCCAGTTATTTGACATATTTTGGACATTGTACTGATTTTATAGGTGGGCAAATTTACATTTTTTTTGTTGACTATAAAAACTATAAGTTTAAATATTATCAGATGTAATCTCTTTGTATAATATTTCTAGTGCTTTATTTGTCGATTTCTCAATAATTTGTTCTCGGCTTTTTCCAAATTTAAAATCAAAAGACTTAACACCAGATGATTTAGCTAAGCCTATAAAAACTGAGCCTGTTTTTTTTAATAAATCCCCACGTTCTGGTCCTGCATTACCTGTTATTGAAACTCCAAAATCTGAGTTAAATTTCTCTTTAACACTTAAGGCCATCGCTTCTGCTACATATGAACTAACTGTTCCGTGTTTTTTTATAAGTTTTTTTGATAAATCAAGAATGTTTTCTTTAGAAGAATTAGAATACACTACAGTTCCTCCTAAAAAAAAGGATGAAGCTCCAGGATGTTCTACAAGTCTAGAAGACAATCTTCCTCCTGTACAACTTTCAGCAATTGATAATGTTTTTTTTAATTTTTTGAATTTTAAAGCTATTTTCTTTTCAAGTGGTTCATTTGAAACTTCTCCAAAATAAACATCATGAATTAAAGGGATTAATTTCTTTATGTATTTATTTAAATTACTTATTACTTTTTCTCTAACTTTTCCTTTAGATGACAATCTTAACCTTACACGTCCCAACCCAGGAAGATAAGCTAACTTAATATCTTGAGGAAGGCTATTCTCCCAAGACTCTATTCTTTTACAAATAACACTTTCTCCAATTCCATAAGTAACAATAGTCTTATGATATATGTATGGTAAAGAAAAAATATTTTTCAACTCTGGAATAACTGAATTTTCCATAAGCATTTTCATTTCGTGAGGGACTCCAGGTAAAGAAAAAAACAAATTTTTCTTTTTCTTAAAAAGCATCCCTGAAGCTGTTCCATAATTATTTAAAAAAATTTTAGCTTTTTTTGGCAGAAATGCTTGTTTTCTATTTTTTTCATTTATAGGAGTAGAAATGTGTTTTTTAAACATTTCTTCAATATGACTTAAGACATCTGGATATAAAACTAATTCATCATTAAAATATTCACATAGTGCAATTTTAGTTAAATCATCTTTTGTTGGGCCTAATCCACCTGTTATTATTAATATTTCAGATGTTTTTTCAACTCTTGAAATTGAATCAATTATAGCTTTCTTATTATCAGAAATACACAATATTTCAATTACTTCAACACCTATATTATTTAAAGCCTTGGAAATATATACTGAATTAGTATTAACAATCTGACCAATTAAAATTTCATCTCCAATATTTACAATTGTTGCTTTCAAATTATTTAATTTTTAAAGAAAAAACTTCTTTGCCTTCAATAAACCCTTCCAGAATATCATTCTTTTTAACATTTGAAACACCTTTAGGAGTTCCAGTAAATATAATATCACCAATCTTTAAGGTAAAATAAGTTGAGCAATAAGATATAATAGAGTCTATATCCCAAATCATTCTAGATGTATTCTCTTTTTGAATGGATTTTTTATTCTTAAATAATTCGAAATTTATAGAATTTAAATCCCTGAAATTATCTTTAGAAATCCATTTTCCAACTAAAGCAGATCCATCAAAAGATTTTGATTTTTCCCATGGCAACCCATCTTTTTTAAGTTGATCTTGTAATTTTCTTGCAGTAAAATCAATCCCTAAACTAATCTCTTGATAATATTTATGTGAAAATTTTTTTTGAATATGTTTGCCAATTCTATTGATTTTAATAATTAACTCTACTTCATGATCAATATAATTTGAAAATGAAGGAATAAAGAAAGGATCATTTTTTTTTATTATAGAAGTATCTGGTTTAAGAAAAATTACTGGCTCTTTAGATAATTTATTTTTAAACTCTTTTACATGAGAAAAATAATTTCGACCAATGCAGATAATTTTCAATTTAAGTTTTATTTTGTGTTTAAGGTTCTAAGTCTTATCTCAGTCAGTATTTTTTTTGTAAACCTAGGAAAATCAGATTTTAATACCCATCCAAAATAACCTGGATCCTGTTTTAAAACTTCTTCAACTTCTTTACCTTTATATTTACCAAAACCAAAGCATTCTCTTTCAATATCATTAAAAATAATAAACCCCGCATAATCAGCAGATTTATTTCTAGAACTAAATTCATTTAAAAACTTGACATTAGGCTCTAAATCAGAATATTTTTCTAATTGAGCCATCAAAACATCATAAGTAGCTTTTGTGTCATTCATAGCACTATGCGCTTTTTCATTTTCCCTTTTACAATAGAACTTTAAAGCTGCAGATAAAGTTCTTTGTTCCATTTTATGAAAAATTGTTTGAACATCTATGGTTAACATTTTTTTAAAATTAAACTCAATTTCAGCTCTTAAAAATTCTTCTACTAGTAAAGGAATGTCAAACCTGTCAGAATTAAATCCTGCTAAATCACTCTCCTCAATAAAAGAATAAATTTCTTTAGAAATTTGTTTAAAAGTTGGCATTGAATCAACTTTATCATTTGTAATTCCGTGAATGTCCGATGCTTGTTTAGGTATAGTCATTTCAGGGTTTACTAAGGTGTTCATTTCTTTTTTCTTACCATCAGGAAATATTTTCAAAATTCCGATTTCAACAATTCTGTCATTAGTGATGTTTATCCCTGTTGTCTCAAGATCAAAAAAACACAATGGTCTGACTAGATTTAATTTCATTTAAAATTTATCTTGGTAAAGATTCTTCCCAATTTTCTAAATACTCAGCAATTTTTTTTATAAATAACCCCCCAACTTCACCATTTATAATTCTATGATCATAACTATGTGATAAGATTACTTTTCTTCTAACTCCAATAAAATCTCCTTTATTAGTTTCAATAACTGATGCCATTTTTCTAATAACTCCAATTGCTAAAATACCAACTTGTGGTTGATTTATTATTGGAGTTCCCATAATCGAACCAAAATTTCCAATATTAGTAACCGTATATGTACCACCTTTTACTTCATGAGGTTTTAAATTATCATTTCTAGCTCTATGAGCAAGATCATTAACCGATTTTGTTAAACCTACCAAATTCATATGATCTGCATTTTTAATAACAGGAACTATTAAATCTCCACTTGACAAAGCCGTAGCCATTCCAATATTTATAGAATTTTTTATAATTATTTTTTCACCAGCAATTGAACTGTTTAACAATCGATAATCTCTTAAAGCTTTAACTATTGCATAAATAAACAAAGTTGTAAATGTCAATTTCTGATTTTCTCTTTTTAAAAAATATTCTTTCGCTTTTTCTCTCCAATTCCATAAATCTGAAACATCAACTTCAATAAATGATTGAACATGAGCTGATTTTTTTAAACTATCAATCATATGAGAAGAAAGTATTTTTTCCATTCGACTCATTTCAATTATTTGATCTTTACCTTTTGAGAAATTTAATGAAGTAATATTATCAATAGATTCTATTTTATTTTCTTCATCCTCTATAAAAGATTTTTTTAATTGGTCAACTGGTTTTTCTTTTTTTAATGACAAATAAGAAACAATGTCATTTTTTGTGATTCTTTCATCTTTTCCTGTTCCTTTTATTTTTTCTAGCTCACTATTTGTTATACCCTCCTTCTTTGCAATATTTTTAACCAATGGAGAATAATATTTTGAACTTTGGTCAATTAACGGGTCAATAGAATTTTTAATTAATTCTATTTCCTCTGAAATAATTTTTTCTTCAGTTTTTTTATTTAATAAATTATCATCATTTAACTCTATATCAACTAAATTACCCTCAAATTGATATTGTTTAGGAAGTTTTTTAGTCTCAATTATCGCAATAACATCTCCAATTTTTATAACATCGTTTACTTCGAACTTTCTACTTACTAATTTCCCTTTAACTTCGGAAACAATATCAGAATCAACTTTATCAGTTGCAATCTCAACAATTGAATCATCAATTTCAATATTATCTCCTTCATCTTTAAGCCAATTTGTAATTGTAGCTTCTTCAACACCCTCACCCATCTTTGGTAATTTTAAAAAATATTCTGCCATATAAATTAATAATTTATAAAAGTATCAAAAATTAAATCTATTGTTTAGAAATTGAATTTTCAAAAGGAATTCTAGATAAAATACTCCTACCTAAAGTTACTTCGTCAGTATATTCAAGTTCATCTCCAACAGAAATACCTCTTGAAATTGTAGTTATTTTTATTTTTAAAGATTCAATTTTTTTGTAAATATAAAAGTTTGTAGTATCAGCTTCCATGGTTGAGCTTAAAGCAAAAATAACTTCTTCAATTTTACCAGAATTAATTTTTTCTACTAATGGATTAATATTTAATTCACTAGGACCTATTCCATCCATTGGTGAAATTAATCCTCCTAAAACATGGTAAAGACCATTATACTGGCTTGTACTTTCAATAGCCATTACATCTCTAATATCTTGAACAACGCATACTAATCCCTGGTTTCGCTTTGGATTAGAGCATATCTGACATAAATCTTTATCTGAAATATTGTAACATTTATTACAATAAATAATATTTTCACGTAAATCATTTATAGCTTTTGATAAACCAAAAGAAAAATCTTTAGGTTGTTTTAACAAATACAAAGCTAGTCTTAAAGCAGATCTTCTACCAATCCCAGGCAGTTTAGATATTTCATTTACAGCTACATCAAGTGATTTTGATGAAAATTCCATTATGTAAATTTACAAAATATTGTATTTACCATAGTTTTGTAAATTGATGCAATTATATTTAAAAAATGATTTCACCTAGTTTCATTTTATCTCTTATACTAATTTATTTTTTAGTATTAATTTTCATTTCTTATTTTACAGGAAAAGAAAACTCTAATCAAATATTTTTTATTGCAAATAGAGATTCTGCATGGCCTCTCGTTGCATTTGGAATGATTGGGGCATCCTTGTCAGGAGTAACTTTTATATCCGTTCCTGGATGGATTGAAAGCTCACAATTTTCATATTTTCAAGTAGTTATAGGATATTTTGTTGGTTACTTAATAGTTTCTTTTGTCCTACTACCGATTTATTATAAACACAATGTTACATCTATTTATGAATACCTTGAAAATAGATTTGGATATCATAGTCATAAAGCTGGAGCATTTTTCTTTTTTGTTTCCAGAGTTATTGGTGCGTCTTTTAGATTATTTTTAGTTGCAATCGTAATGCAACAATTTATTTTTGACTCTTGGAATATACCCTTTGAATTTACCGTAATACTTTCAATAGCTTTAATTTGGGTTTACACAAATAGAGGTGGAATTAAAACGATTGTATGGACTGATACTATTCAAACAGCTCTTATGATAATTTCAGTTGTACTATCTATAATATATATAAATAAAGAAATGGGATGGTCACTATTTGATTTTTTATATTCAACTGAATTTGAAAAGTATAATAACATATTCGTTACTGACTCTTTTTTAAAAAGAAATTATTTTTTAAAATCTTTTCTAGGAGGCGTCTTTATTACAATTTGTATGACTGGATTAGACCAAGATATGATGCAAAAAAATTTAAGTTGTAGATCTTTAAAAGATGCTCAAAAAAACATGCTAGTTTTTAGTGTTGTCTTAGTAATTGTAACTTTTCTTTTTATGGTTCTTGGGGCTTTGCTTTATACATATTCTATAAAACAAGGAATTTCTATCCCTTTAATGGATGGAAAGCCAAATACTGACCTTCTTTTCCCTGAAATTGCTATTAATGGAGGACTGGGTATAACTGTAGCTATAACTTTTATTCTAGGTCTTATTGCAGCAGCCTATAGTAGTGCAGATAGTGCTTTAACTTCGCTTACAACATCTGTTTGTATTGATTTCTTAGAAATTAATAAGAAAAATAAATCAAGACAAATCTCTTTGAGAAAACAAACTCATATTTTACTTAGCTTCTTATTGGTAGTTGTAGTTATACTTTTTAAGTATATATTAGACAGAAATGTTATTGATGGTCTACTTACTGTAGCAGGATATACTTATGGCCCTCTTCTAGGTTTATTCAGTTTTGGAATTTTTACTAATTATAAAATTAATGATAAGTATGTTTGGTACATTTTATTCATTTCTGTTATAATAACTTCAGTAATTGGAAATATAAACTCTGATTTATTTTTTGGATATGAAATTGGTTATGAATTACTTCCAATAAATGGATTAATCACTTTCATTGGTTTAATATTGATTCGTAGAAAGTAATACTAGCGTACAAGAATTTTCCCAAAAAATAGAATTTTCAGATAATATATCTGCAAAATGAACATTTTCAGTTCCTGGATTAAAAATTACTCTTTTTGGATTTAATTTTAGAACATAATCATAGTAATTCTCTTGGATCTTTGGAGAAATATATAAAGTTATTGTATGAATAGAATTAAAATTTTGAAAATTTGGATGAATTATAATATCGTTAACTATTCCTTTTTTCTTTCCCAGAGCAAAAACTTTATGATTTTTAATAATTAGCTTTTCAATTACTCTATAAGAGTATCTTTCTTTTTTTGTTGAAGCTCCAATTACTAATGTGTTCTTTGACATTACCAATTAATCATAACACTCCCCCAAGTAAATCCAGCTCCAAAAGCAGCTAAAACTATTTTCTTTTGAGGTAAAACTTTACCCTGTTCCCAAGCTTCAGTTAAAGCTATAGGAATTGAGGCAGCTGTTGTATTTCCATACTTTTGAATATTATTAAATACCTGATCATCATTTAAGCCAAATTTTTTCTGAACAAATTGAGAGATTCTTAGATTAGCTTGGTGAGGAACAAGAAGATCAATATCATTAGGTTTCCAGCCAGTTTCATTTAAACCTTCATTAATGACTTCCACAAATCTTGTAACTGCATTTTTAAAAACTAATGGTCCATTCATATTTGGATAATATGACAAATCTTCAGGATCATTTTCAGATATAATCTCTGGAACCCATCTTCCAGTGTTAGGTCCAATCATAGATAATTCTTCAGCATATTTACCCTCAGAATGTAAATGAGAAGAAATAATACCTTTAGAGTTATCCTCTGTTCTTGTTAGAACTGCAGCTCCTGCCCCATCTCCAAATAGTACAGACACATCTCTTCCTCTTGTAGTCAAATCAATTCCTCCACTATGAAATTCAGATCCAATCACTAAAACGTTTTTATACATTCCGGTTTTAATAAATTGATCCGCTGTTGATAAGCCATAAACAAAACCTGAACATTGAGCTCTTATATCTATTGCTGGACAATTTGGAATATCTAAAGCTTCTTGTACTAAAACTCCAGAACCTGGCATATAATAATCTGGACTTAGAGTAGCAAAAACAATAAGGTCTATTTCTTCGGATTCCATTTTAGCTCTATCTAAAGCAATTTTTGCTGCTTCAATACCCATAGAAGCAGTTGAATTTCCATCACCCTTTTTTATATGTCTTCTCTCTTTAATACCTGTTCTTTCAATTATCCATTCATTAGAAGTATCCATAATTTTTTCTAAATCAGCATTTGTGACAATATTTTCAGGTAAATACTTTCCTAATCCTACAATAATTGAATTGAACATATCTATAATTAATTGGAGAACAAAGTATGAAAATATAATTAAAATAATGCCATATTGTCATTTTTCATTTATTGGTACTTTTTTTGATATTTGATATTTAATATTTAATATTTAAAATATGGCAAAAGGAAAAATAAATGTTGCAGTTGAAAACATATTTCCACTTATAAAGAAATTCTTATATAGTGATCATGAAATATTTTTAAGAGAATTAATCTCCAACGCAACAGATGCTACTACTAAACTCAACCATTTAAGTAGTATAGGAGAAATAAAAGGTGATTTAGGTGATAAGCAAATTGAAATCAAAATTGATAATTCTAAAAAAACTCTTCATGTAATTGACAAAGGAATAGGAATGACTAAAGATGAAGTAAAAAAATATATTAATGATGTTGCATTTTCTGGAGCAGAAGAGTTTTTAAACAAGTACAAAGAAGGAGAAAAAGATTCTGGAATCATTGGTCATTTTGGTTTAGGATTTTATTCTGCATTTATGGTTTCAAAAAAGGTTGAAATAATTACAAAATCATATAAAAAAGAAAAAGCTGCACACTGGACTTGTGACGGATCCCCTGAATATACTTTGATTGATTCAAATAAAACTTCAAGAGGGACTGAAGTAATTCTTCATATTGATAAAGATTCCAAAGAATTTTTAGATGAAAATAGAATTAAAACTTTACTTTCAAAATACAATAAATTTATGCCTATTGCTATAAAATTTGGAACTAAAGAAGAAACAATACCTCTTCCAAAAAACGCAAAAAAAGATGCTAAACCTAAAACAAAAACTGTAGACAATATAATTAATAACACCTCGCCAGCATGGACTAAAAAACCTGCAAATTTAAAAGAAGATGATTATAAATCCTTTTATAGGGAGCTTTATCCTATGCAATTTGAAGAGCCGTTATTTAATATCCATCTAAATGTTGACTACCCTTTTAATTTGACTGGTATTCTTTATTTTCCTAAGCTAAAGAATGATTTAAATATCCAAAAAGATAAAATTCAATTATATCAAAATCAGGTTTTTGTTACTGACAATGTAGAAGGAATTGTTCCAGAGTTTCTTACTTTATTAAGAGGAGTAATTGATTCACCTGATATACCTTTAAATGTATCGAGAAGTTACCTTCAAGCAGATAGTGCTGTTAAAAAAATCAGTAATTATATAACAAGAAAAGTTGCTGATAAATTAAGTAGTCTTTTCAAAAAAGACAGAAAAAGTTTTGAAGAAAAATGGAATGATATCAAAGTTGTTATTGAATATGGAATGTTAAGTGAAGAAAAGTTTT
>Ga0066866_10001087_pt1 | contig 11116 bp, 11 predicted proteins | sample ETN01SmetaG_3_FD_66435 | JGI IMG/M metagenome (GOLD analysis project Ga0066866, IMG submission 66435) | Marine microbial and viral communities from oxygen minimum zone, Eastern Pacific Ocean - ETNP2014F12-01SV263 | ecosystem: Environmental > Aquatic > Marine > Oceanic ...
TTAAAACTAAGCCTAAGTATCCTCTTTATCAAGAATACTCAAGTTATAGTGCCAAAAATTTTGTGGAGGTTTTAACTGCTTTAAATGGATTTAATGCAGACATGGTTAGGCAGGATAAAAATGGGAAATTGATACTTAGTGTTGCTGTTCCAGTGGGAAATGAAAGACGTGTTAGAGGCGCTGTATTGCTTTCAACAGATGGAAAAACAATTCAGGAAGATATAAGTCAATTACAATACTCTTTTATGAAAATTTTTCTATTTGTGATCGTTTTGACATCTTTTTTAGGGTTTATTTTCTCGAAAAAAATAACAATGCCGATAAGTCGTTTAGCTAAGGCAGCTGATAAGGTTAGAAAAAATAAAAATAAAACAAACATGGAGGTAAAAACCTTAATCAACCGTAAAGATGAAATAGGAGAGTTAGCCTATTCATTAGATGCTATGACCAAAGATCTATTATTGAGAATGGATTCTATTGCTTCGTTTGCAGCGGATGTTTCTCATGAATTGAAAAATCCTCTTACTTCTTTGAGAAGTGCCATTGAAACATTATCTATAATTAAAGATAAAACTAAAAAGAATAGGTTAATGGAAATAGTATTAGAGGATATAAATCGACTTGATCGATTAATTACTGACATCTCAGATGCTAGTCGCCTTGATGCAGATCTTTCTAGGGATGAAACGACAAGTATAAATTTATCTAAATTAATTGAAGAGTTTATTGAAATAAGAAAAGAGATTATTAGAAATGTTAACTTCAAAGTCAAAGTCCAAGATGGGTTAATAATTAGAGGAAACCAAGCAAGGCTAATTCAAGTTTTTGATAATCTTATTAATAATGCTATTTCATTTTCTCCTAAAAATGGTGAAATAAATATAGAAGCTTTTTTAAAAAATCAAAAAATTTTGGTGAAAATATCAGATCAAGGACAAGGAATTTCAGAAGGGAAAAAAGAAACAATTTTTGATCGGTTTTACACAGAAAGACCTTCAAACGAAAAATTTGGAAAACATTCTGGACTTGGATTATCTATAGTAAGACAGATACTATTGTCACATAACGCTAATATATACGCAGAAAATAAATATGATGACAGAAAAGTTGCAGGTGCTAGATTTATTATAGAGTTTTAATAAGTCAATTAAATTTATCTCAAGCTATTGCCCAATTCACTTTAAGCTGATATTTAGCTTTTAATTTAATTAGTAAACTCAAATAAGGAATATAAATCATGTCATCTGAAGATTTTGTTGTAACTGATATTTCATTGGCCGATTGGGGCAGGAAAGAATTAGATATTGCTGAAACAGAAATGCCTGGATTAATGTCAATTAGAGAAGAATATGGTAAAGCCAAAGTTTTAAAAGGCGCAAGAATAGCTGGATGTCTTCATATGACAATTCAAACCGCAGTTTTAATTGAGACATTAGAACACTTAGGCGCAGATATTCGTTGGGCAAGTTGCAATATTTTTTCAACTCAAGACCATGCTGCGGCCGCGATTGCCAAAGCGGGCATTCCTGTTTTTGCTAAAAAGGGAGAAACTGTTGAAGAATATTGGGAATACGTAGACAAGATATTTACTTGGAGCGATGGTGGATATCCCAACATGATATTAGATGATGGGGGTGATGCTACTTCCTATATTATTTTTGGATCCAAAATGGAATCAGGTGAAGATGTATTAAAAAATCCAGAAAACGAAGAAGAAGAAGCTATGAAGGCTCAAATCTTAAATAGGATAAAGTCAAGTCCAGGTTGGTTTTCTGAGGTTAAAAATAATCTAAAAGGTGTATCTGAAGAGACAACTACAGGAGTTTTGAGATTATACCAAATGTCAGAAAAAGGGGACCTGCCTTTTCCTGCTATAAATGTCAATGACAGTGTTACAAAATCAAAGTTTGATAATTTATATGGTTGTAGAGAAAGCTTGGTAGATGGGATAAAACGTGCCACAGATGTGATGCTAGCTGGGAAGGTGGCAGTTGTTTGTGGGTTTGGGGATGTTGGAAAAGGATCAGCTGCTTCATTGAGACAAGGTGGTGCTAGGGTTATGGTTACTGAAATTGATCCAATTTGTGCTCTTCAAGCAGCAATGGAAGGTTATGAAGTTGTAACAATGGAACAGGCTGCATCAAAAGCAGATATTTTTGTTACAGCAACTGGAAATAAAGACGTTATTACAGTTGACCATATGAGAGCAATGAAGGATAGAGCAGTTGTTTGTAATATTGGCCACTTTGACTCTGAAATTCAAATTAGTGGTTTAAATAACATGATATGGGATGAGATTAAACCACAAGTAGATGAAGTAAAATTTCCAGATGGTAAAAAAATAATCATGCTCGCTAAAGGAAGATTGGTTAACCTTGGATGTGCTACAGGTCATCCTAGTTTTGTAATGTCTGCCTCATTTACCAATCAGGTTTTAGCCCAAATGGAAATTTTTAATAATAATGATGCCTATGATAATAAAGTTTATACTCTTCCAAGAAAATTAGATGAGAAGGTAGCAGAATTACATTTGTCAAAAGTTGGTGCCACTTTAACTAAGCTAAGTGACGAACAGTCAAGCTATATAGGCATTACGTCTAATGGTCCCTTTAAATCTGATCAATATAGGTATTAGTTGAGGGCTAAAAAATAAGCAACTTTTTTGACCTTAAAAAATTAAAACAACTAGCAAGTGAAACTGCCAAAAATTGTTCAGAAGGAGATATTATAACTCTTTCTGGCCCTCTTGGCGTTGGAAAAACCGCATTTGCTAAATTTTTTATAAGAAGTTTAATGAAGGAAGAAATTGACGTAACTTCACCTACCTATACAATTATCCAAACATACCAACCATATAAAGGTCCAGAAATCTGGCACATGGATTTTTATAGATTAAACAATAATAGCATTGACATTAATGACTTAGACCTTGATGAAGCATTCACTAAAGCAATATCGATAATTGAGTGGCCAGAAAATTTAGATAACGTTATTCCTAAAATTAGAACTAGTATAAGGTTTGATTTTATTGATAAAATCCCTAATAAAAGAGAAATACAAGTAATATCAAATTAATGTGATGTTTTATGTTAGATGAAAACCTTAAATTGGTAGTGTATGATTTTGAAACAACTGGTAGAAATTCTAATTGGGATCAGATAATTCAAGTTGGAGCAGTATTAGTTAATTTAAGCTTTCAAGAGATAGATAGAATTGAATTAAGGTGTTCATTAAAGCCAGGTCTGATTCCAGAACCTGGTGCTCTTTTAGTAAATAATTCCTCAACAGAAATGCTTAAGAATTCAAACTTAACCCATTATTATTTAATTGACCAAGTGATTAAAAAGTTTCAAGAATGGTCACCTGCTATATTCATCGGTTACAATTCAATTAACTTCGATGAAGAGTTTTTAAGAAAAACTCTATTTAAAACCCTTTATAATCCATATTTTACTCAACTTAATGGGAATAAAAGAGCGGATATTTTGGGCATGGTGAGGAGTGCCTGTCTTTACTTTCCAGAAGCTTTAAAATATTCAACTAATGTAAAAGGGAACCCCGTTCTAAAATTAGATGAAATTGCTCCTATGAATGAAATCAATCATTTAGCTCACGATGCTTTAGGTGATGTTATAGCAACAAAAGAGATAGGAAAAATTTTATGTAAAAATGCGAATGAAATTTGGCTTTCAGGTCTTAAAAATGCATCTAAATCTGAAGTTAATCAAACAATAAAAAATGAACTATTATTTTGTTATAATGATTATTATTATGGAAAACCCAAACCTTTTCTTCTAACGCATGTTTGTGATCATCCGGTTTATCAGTGGCCCCAATGTTTTGACTTAGTAAATGACCCCAAAGCATATTTAAACATGTCAAAGAATGAACTATCAAGGGAGATTTCAAAAAGTCCTAAAATTATAAGAAGTATTAAAAATAATAAAAATCCTATTATTATGAATTACAAAAACTATTCAAAATTTGATAATTACAATGACACAAACGAAAACATCTATATTGAACGAGCGAAACTGATTCAAAATAATGAAAATTTCAAATTGCTTTTATCCACATTGCTTAAAGAGGAGCATGAAACAACAAGTGATTTTGAATCGCAAGAGGAGATACAAGCAGAGGAAAGTTTGTATAAAGGTGGGTTTTTTTCCAATAGCGATAAACAGATCATGGAAAAGTTTCATAAATCTGAATGGGATGAAAGGCTAAGTATTTGTGATAGTTTCAATGATGAAAGGCTTTTTTATTTTGGGATGAGATTAATTTTTGAAGAGCACCCATCAACTCTTCCTAAAGACATTTATAAAAATATTCACACATCTATTGCACATCAAATCTTAAGCATGAATAACGAAAAATGGAATACCATTCCAAAGGCATGCAAAGAATCAGATGACCTTAAAGCAAAGTATGAAAATGAAAATAATGTCGAAAAATTAAATCAACTAAAGGATTTTGATAAATTAATTTCCGACATTGAAAATCAATTTTTATAATATAATAAAAAATTTTATTTAATCTTTCTTGACCTTGCTCATGCTCATAACTAAATTAATTATAAAATAGGAACAATTATATGGCTTCAATAATAATAAATGACAATAACTTTGAGAAAGAAGTAATCAAATCAGACAGCTTGACTTTAGTTGATTTTTGGGCTGAGTGGTGTGGACCATGTAAAATGATAGGGCCTGCGCTAGAGGAAATTTCTGAAGAAATGAAAAATGATATAAGAATTACAAAATTAAATATTGATGAAAACCCTTCAACCCCTCAACAGTACGGTGTTAGAGGCATCCCTACTTTACTTCTATTTAAAAACGGTGAAGTTGTAGCTGAAAAAATCGGAGCTCTTTCAAAGGCAAAACTAACTGAGTGGATTAGTGAAAATGTTAGTTAGGGATTGATTCATTCATGCTTAATATTTTTCCAGCTAAATAAAGAGATCCACATATACATATACATAAATTGCTTTCTTCTGCTCTATTAAAAGCGTCAACAATTGATGTTGAAGCATAACCTGAAAAACCAATCATTTTTGCAATTTTTAATAGTTTCTTTGAAGAGTAACTTTCTTTTTGCTCAGGGATTTTTACTGTTATAACTTCACTGGAAATACTTCTTAATTCCTCTAAAAACTCTTCTGGTTTTCTAGTTTTTAGGTAACCAAAAATTAATAACCAATCATCACTAGACTCCTTCAAGGCTTCTTTAAGGGCTCTAGCTCCTAAGGAATTATGAGCTCCATCAAGAACAATTAATCTTTGTTTTTTATGAACTAATCTAATCAATTTACCGTTATCTAAAAACTGTGATCTAGCTGGCCATCTTACTTTTTTAATTCCATTAATTGAACTGTTTAAATCAAACGTATTTAGTGTTTGAGAAACAACTTTTAAACAAGTTAAAGCTAGGGCACTATTTTCATGTTGATGCTTACCCTGTAGAGAAGGCAAGGGAGATTCAATGAAATTATTATTAAATTTAAATGAAAAACTTTTTTCACCTAAAATAAAATCTTTCTTATTGATTATAGTCAGTGGAGCATATAATGCTTTTGAAGTCTTTTTTATTATTTGAGTAACATTTTTGTCTTGATGAATTGTTATTACTGGGGTTTTCTTTTTAATTATTCCGCATTTTTCTTGAGTAATTAAAGACAGGGTATCGCCTAAAAAATGTTCATGGTCAAAAGATATTCTAGTAATGATTGAAGCAAGTATATTTGGAACAACATTTGTAGCATCTAATCTTCCACCAAGACCAACCTCTAATAATAATAGATCTGCTTTAACCCTTGAAAAGGCTAGGAAAGCAGTCGCAGTTGTAAATTCAAAAAAAGTAATTTCTTTTTTATTATTTATTCTTTCAACTTCAAGTAATAATTCAGATAAATAATCATCAGTTATTAGTTGGCCATTAATTCTAATTCTTTCATTGAAACTTACTAAATGGGGAGAAGTGTATGCATGTACTTTTAATCCACCATTCTCTAAAATAGACTTTAAAAACGCTATTGTAGAACCTTTGCCATTTGTTCCAGCAACATGTATTGTTGGTGGAAGATCCAAATGTGGATCACCTAAGTCTTTCAGCAAACGATGCATTCTATTTAAATTAAGATCAATGTACTTAGGATGATAGTCTTGTAATGATATTAATATTTTTTTTAGATTGACTAATGGCATTAAAAATTTATTTATTTAAATTTTTCAAAGTAATGCTCAAAAGGTTTGAAAAAACTTCTCTATGTTGACGCCTATCGGATACAATATCTAACATTCCATGCTCAAGTAAATATTCAGCTTTTTGAAAAGCTCCTGGTAATTTTTCCTTTACTGTTTCCTCAATAACTCGTCTCCCTGCAAAACCTATGGTAGAACCTGGCTCAGCAATGTGGATGTCGCCTAACATCGCAAAACTTGCAGTTACTCCTCCTGTTGTTGGATTGGTTAGAAGGACTATATGAGGTAACTTAGCATCTTCAATCATTTGAATAGCGGCGATTGTTCTGGGCATTTGCATTAGAGAAATAATACCTTCTTGCATTCTTGCACCACCTGATGAAGGTATAGTTATAAAGGAGCTTTTTTGATCGACTGCTATTTGCGCCCCTTTAACAAAAGCATTTCCTACTGACTTTCCCATTGATCCGCCCATAAATCTAAAATCAAATGCAGCAACAACTACAGGGAAACCACCAATTTTGCCTTTTACCAAATAAATACAATCTCTTTGATTGGTTAGATCTTGTGATTTTTTTAATCGATCTGAATATTTTTTTAAATCTTTAAAATTTAAAACATCTTGGTTGTCACTTGAGTAATCTATTACTTCTAAAGTATTTTCATCTAAAATAAATTTAAGTCTATCTTGAGGGTAGAATGGCATATGATAATTACATGTAGTGCAAATATTTAAATTATCAAAAAGATCTTTTCTGAAGATCATTTGGTCGCATGAATTGCATTTAATCCATAAGTTCTCTTTAACTTCATCTTTATTAACTAAAGCTTTAATTTTTGGAAGAACAGATTTAGTTAGCCAGTTCATAATTTATTCCAATATTTTTTTTCCAGATGATAAATGTTTTACTTCATTTTGAATATTTAAAACAGTACTATCATTCAAAGAGTTATGTTCAGAATATGAATTCTCAATAAATTTTACAATATGACTCCCCACAACTGCGGCATCAGCAATTTCAGAAATTTCAGAAATTTGTTTTTTTGTAGTTATCCCAAAACCAACGGCTACTGGAAGATCTGAAAATTTATTTATGAGTGATAATGAATTTTTTATATCTTTGATAGTCGCCTTTTTTGTTCCAGTGGTGCCTGTGATAGTTACATAGTAAAGGAAACCAGATGATTTTTTTAATACTATTTTTAGACGATTGGCATCTGTTGTGGGAGTTATTAGCCTAATAAAATCTAAGTCACTTTTTGAAACGGGGTCAAAAAACTCTTTATCTTCTTCCGGAGGCAAATCAACAACTATAAAGCCATCGACCCCAGCAATTTTTGATTCACGAACAAATTTTTCTACACCAAAATTAAATATAGGGTTATAATATCCCATCAAAATAATTGGTGTATAATTATTTATTTTTCTAAAGTTTTTGACCATCAAAAGTATTTTTGACAAATTCATACCTGCATTTAATGCCCTTAAGGATGATGCTTGGATTACCGGTCCATCTGCCATTGGATCAGAAAATGGCATGCCTAATTCAATAAAATCTGCTCCATTCTTAGGAAGCTCATTTAATATCGATTGCGAAATCTTTATATTTGGATCGCCTGCTGTAATGAAAATCCCTAAACCAGATCTTTTATGTTGTTTTAATTTTTGAAAAAGATCGGAGATTCTGTTTTTTCCCATATATTAAAATTTTCCCATTTTTTTTAATTTTGGTAATACCGAGGTTAGATCTTTGTCACCCCTCCCACACAAATTCATAATAATAATTTCATTCCGCTTCATTTCTTTTGCAACCTTCATTGTAATATATAACGCATGTGAGGGTTCTAAAGCAGGAATAATTCCTTCTAGTCTTGAACAAAGAAAAAAAGATTCAAGAGCATTTTCATCTGTACATGTTTCATATTTAACTCTTCCAATATCGTTAAGCCAAGAATGTTCTGGACCAATACCTGGGTAATCTAAACCAGCTGAAATTGAATGTGCATCAATTATTTGACCATCACAATCTTGGAGTAAATAAGTTTTATTTCCATGAAGGACACCTGGCTTTCCACCCGATAGAGATGCAGCATGTTTTCCTGAATGTATCCCTTCACCACCAGCTTCAACGCCAATTATGTCAACTTCCTTATCGTCCAAAAATGGGTAAAAAAGACCCATAGCATTTGATCCGCCACCAATACAAGCTACAAGTTTATTGGGTAGTTTGTTTTCAATTTCTAGTATCTGAGATTTTGCCTCTTCACCAATGATAGATTGAAAATCTCTAACCATCATAGGGTAAGGATGGGGACCTGCAACAGTTCCAATTATATAAAAATGAGTTTTAGCATTGGAAACCCAATATCTTAGTGCCTCATTCATGGCATCTTTTAATGTCCCAGTACCTGATACAACAGGAATAATTTTAGCCCCCAGTAATTGCATTCTTTCTACGTTCGGTTTCTGACGTTCAATGTCTTCTTGTCCCATAAAAACTTCACATTTCATGTCAAATAGTGCGCAAACGGTTGCTGTAGCTACGCCATGTTGGCCAGCTCCTGTTTCAGCTATGATTTTATTTTTGCCTATTTCCTTAGCCAATAGAGCTTGACCAATCACATTGTTGATCTTGTGAGCTCCTGTATGGTTTAATTCATCCCTTTTAAAATAAATTTTAGCGCCATTGCAATAATTTGTTATTCTTTCAGCAAAATAAAGTGGAGATGGTCTACCAATATAATTTTTCTGATAAAATTTTATTTTTTCTTGAAAGGACTTTTTTGTTTTTAATTTTTTATAAGATTTTGAAACTTCCAAAATCAGAGGCATTAATGTTTCAGCAACAAACATTCCACCATATACTCCAAATTTTCCATCTTCAGAAGGCTGATTTTTAAATGAGTTTTGTTTTATTTTATTTTTCATGTTATTTTAATATTTTGTTTAGAGAGCAAATTCATTCGCACTATCAATGAATTTTTTGATTAATTTTTTACTTTTTATTCCAGGTGATAATTCAACACCCCCAGAAACATCTACAGCTTTAGCTCCACTTGCTTTAATTGCGTTCTCAATATTACTCGAGTTTAATCCACCCGCAAGCATCCAATCCTTTTTTCCTTCATAATGTTTAACTATTTGCCATTCAAATGGCTTGGTATTAATTCCTCTCAATTTTGCTTCAGTTAGTTTAGCATCAAACAGGAACCTATCAACTTTATTTTCATATGCTGAAACTGTTTTTAGGTTTTCTATTTTATTTAACTGTATAGCTTTCATAACAGGTATGCCTGTTTTAAACCTTATATCCTTGCACCTATCAGGTGTCTCAGAACCGTGTAATTGGATAAGATCAGGTTTTATTAACGTTGTAACTTCTTCAATAAGTGTGTCTTCTGGATCTACAAAAAGAGCTACGATACCAATTTTGTTTTTTGCAAATTTAAATAATTTTATTTGATCATTTCGATTTATGGATCTAACGGATTTATTATAAAAAACAAACCCAGCCCAAGAAACGTTTAGATCTATAATGGTTTTTAAATCTTTTTCTCTTTTTATCCCACATATTTTAATTTCAACCATAAACTTTAGGTTATCCAAACTTTTATAATAATTTTTTGGTGTCTTATTTAAACAGTCCCTTTTTAATAAAAGTAAATTTCATAATGGCACATCCAACTAATAAACCTAGAAAAAAAAAGGTTATAGATAAAGTCCAGATAGGCATAAACAATTTTTGTTCAAAAGGCCAAAAACTGAGATATGTTATATGTAAATTTGATATAGTAAAAATTGAGAAAAATATCATCAATGGCAGTGTCAAAATAAATGAAAAAACTTTTGTCAAATTTCTCATAATTATTTAAAACTAATTATTTATTCGTTCTTTAAGCTTTTTCCCCATCCTGAAATAGGGTACTGATTTAGACTCTACAAAAACAGTTTTGCCAGTTCTAGGGTTTCTGCTTTTCCTTGCCTTCATGGTTTTTAAACCAAATGTTCCAAAACCACGTAGCTCTACACGATTACCTGAAGTGATCGATTCTGAAATAGTTTTTATTATAGTAAGAACAATTTTCTCCACATCACTTAAATACAGGGTTGGGTACTTATAAGCTATTTTTGCAATTAATTCTGATTTAGTCATAAACTCACCCCTTTTAGATATAAAATTGCATAAGTTTTAAAGTTTGGTCAAGATCAACAAGGTATATTTTACTTTTCTTTTTCATTTTTTTTTATCAACATTTAATGCAGCACCTAAAATATCACCTAATGTTGCTCCACTATCAGAAGAGCCATAGTCTTTCATTGCTTTTTTCTCTTCAAGGATTTCCCTTGCTTTGATTGATAGAGTTAACTTTCTAGATTTTTTATCAATATTAGTAATTTGTGCGTCAACTTTATCTCCCTTTGCAAAACGATCAGGTCTTTGCTCATCTCTATCTCTTGAGAGCTCAGATTTGCGAATGAAACCTTTCAACCCATCATTGACTTCTACATCAAGTCCTTGGTCACTGCTAGTTTCAACAATACAGGTTATAATCATTCCTCGTTTTAATTTTAATGAATCATCAGCAAAAGGATCAGGTTCTAGTTGCTTGATTCCTAGAGCAACTCTTTCATTTTCAACACTAGCATCTAATACTTTTGTTTTTACTAGGTCACCTTTTTTATACTTTGATATTATTTCTTCGGCATTCCCTTCCCAAGAAACATCAGACAAATGAACCAGACCATCTAATTGGTTAGAAACGGCAACAAATAAACCAAATTCAGTTATATTTCTAATTTCTCCTTCTATTTCGGTACCTATTGGATGCTTATCAAGAAATTCTTGCCAGGGATTTTTAATACACTGCTTCAAACCGAGAGAAATTCTTCTCTTTGATTCTTCAATATCTAA
>Ga0066866_10001088_pt1 | contig 11111 bp, 10 predicted proteins | sample ETN01SmetaG_3_FD_66435 | JGI IMG/M metagenome (GOLD analysis project Ga0066866, IMG submission 66435) | Marine microbial and viral communities from oxygen minimum zone, Eastern Pacific Ocean - ETNP2014F12-01SV263 | ecosystem: Environmental > Aquatic > Marine > Oceanic ...
CGTATTCTCCCGATTTCCACCCCGGTCTTTTAGACCCGCCTATAGAGCCTGACCCGCCTGAGAAATGGATTGACGAAGATGATTTTGATTGGGATTCTTCGCCCGGTGCAGGTCAAACCATTTCAGTTGGTCACGATGATGATGGTGATTGTAATAGAGATGATAGAACCGACTCACAGAAAGATACCAATGACAACAACATACCCTGTGATATCGCTCTTGAGGGCCCCCAGTTAGGAATGGATGAGAGTGGGTTTGATATTGATGCAGACAATTTTGTCGACGAAGACCCCGATGATGCGGCTTATGCAAAAGAAGCAATTCACAGGGCGTCAATACTCGCTATCGGCAAACTTGGGTTTGTATTTATTATCGGTATATTTGTCCCACTATTCCTTGCTACAGGATTAATCAGAGACGAAATGTCTTCAGGAACTATGCATTACATGCTTTCAAAACCAATAGCAAGAACTGAAGTTTTCCTTTATAGAATCTTAGGATATTTGGGGATAGTGTGGCCGTATTTGGCTATACTTGTTTTCATTTCTGCTATAGTGACCGGCCTGGCAGGACCTGGCGATTCATTTTTTAGATTCTCCGAATTTGGAATTTGGTTATCGGTATTATTTGCTGCGATGCTTGCGACATTAGTGTATGGAATGTTATTCTGTTTCTTTGGAGTTTTGTGGAGGTATGGAGTAATTCTAGCGATTCCTTTCGCTGCTTGGGAACTTGGTATGGCTTTACTTTCAATGGGTATGCCGGATGCGGCTATACTTAGATTCTCGATAATAGGATGGGCTTTGACAATAATAGATTCTGCTGCAATGCTTGTTTGGCCAGATATAGATTTATTCATTCAAATGGGCCTATGGGGTGGCGGTGGAGATGGGACTGGATTATTCGGCAGTTCAATTGAAGGGGCGGCTCCACTAAGTTACTTCAGTTCAAAGCCGGGCCTGGGTGGTGCTGGTCCGTTTGTTTCGATGCTCATCTCAACAGTAGTTCTTCTTGTACAAGCTGCAACCCTGTGGCTTGTTGGTGGACTATTATTCAAAGGAAAGGAAATCGAATGAGTTCAGCAATGGAATCGTTCACAGGTGATCTTTCACGAATGTGGAAATTACAAGAGAGGCCTCCGTTAAATCACTTAACATGGGATTGGTGGTGGTGGCTTTTGATGCTCGATGATGAGAATGGAACTCCAAGTGGAAAACAACTGATGGTATTATGGTCGACTAAAGACAACTCCAAAGTGACTGTTAGCAATACAGTTTGGGAGCCAAAAGGCCGCCCTGGTTTTGACAAAGAAAGTGGCATTGCTTTAGATGGAATGGTTTGTGCTTGGTGGTATGATGGCAAGCGAATGCATGAACCATTAATAAAAAGAAAATGTAGAATCATTACCATGGATGATACACATTCAAAGTGGCCAAGTGATGCAGAAAATTCCGGTCGTGGAGGAGGTGCAGTTGTTCCACTTCTCGAAGATGATTTATCGATGGGTCTGAAAAGTGATCTATCTGAGTTTTGGCTCAATTTAACCAGCGATGAACAACCAATTCCAGGTATGGTTCCAAAGAAAATGAAATTCCAAATCACTCCTTGGAACGATGCCATGTCTACAGCGAGACATGCAACTGCAACATATGCAATGAATATGGGTTATGATATCTTAAGATTACACGGTTGTAAGGTGAAAGGTAGTTTAGATGATAAGCATGTGAAAGGAACTGCCTATTTCCAAAAAGTGTGTGTACAGGCTCCATCGGTCCCTTGGTATTGGGGTGTTTTACATCTCGATGATGGCTCCTATATTGATTGGTTCTTACCTCACTTAAGTTTTACAATTACTGCACGTGATAATAGGCCATGGAAGAGGCGTGATTTGAGCCATATCAGTCTTTCACAAGGAGGTTTATTCCATGATGCAAAGAATAATCGTTCTGAAAAGTTTACTCATGTAGAAATTGAAAAAGAGATTTCCAATCTTTCAGAGGGTAAACATGGACATCATCCAGGTGCTCCTTTGCCCAGTTTTAGTGTTAAAATGTCGAATGAAAATACTAGTATATCTCTAAGAGTTGATGCTGTAGATAGGGCGCACTGGACTTTTGAGCAACCAACTAGGGGTGGTTTGACTTCACATTTTACATATAACGAATATCCACTTGAAGCAAAATATCTGAAAATAGTCGATGAAACCGGAACTCGGACGCATAATGATTATGCTTGGATAAGGGGCAATGCCGAACATTCTTGGGGCCTTCTTCACTGAATTTTCCTGTTTTGGAGGGGGAAGGTTCATGGTGGATAAGTCACTAAAGCAATATTAGGAGGCTTACTATGAGTGATGAAGTAACCGATGAAAAAACAACTGCTGAAGAATCAGAAGTCAAAAATGCAGAAAAATTAGCGAAGACCTTTCGCCTAATTGAAGGCGAAGAAATATTACTAACAAAGAAGCCGAGTATCTTTGCATTCTTAGGGATGTATGTCCTAGGTGGCATTGTCCTATTGCTTCACCTAGTATTTGGGCATGTAGAGTCCCTAGGTAATGATGCTGAAGGTTTCATGGGCTTGGTTTGGGCTTTCATCGATCTCACAACCAGTGACCAAATGTCTTTCAGTTTCGTCTTTGTGATGCTTTTTATCACTTGGATGAATCGACTTATGAATACTTCAACATCTGGAAGGTGGGTTACAATGTGGCTGTTCTTGGTAGCAGTGACTCCTGTGATCATTCAATTTGATGATTTCCTCGGATTCATATCTAATTTATTTGGAATGGAGAACGACATGGATTTCATTCCGTTTGGATATAGTTTCACAATCTTTGGATTTGTTTATGCTGGTCTATTTTGGGTACTGACCTTTTACTATCAAAATAGCTTCCATTATGCAATCACATCCGATGCAGTAATTTTTGAGCACAGTTTCCTACTATCAAGGTCACATCGTAGAATACTATTCGATAGAATCTCTGAAGTGATTGTTGACCGTTCACCGGTTGGAACTCTTTGTGGCTTCGCTACAGTCTCAATATTGACCGACTCTGGAGTTGGAATTGTTGATGAAACACTTGGTGCAGGAGGCGCGGTTTCAATGCCCGGTTCAACTGAAAAAGCAGATGATAGTACCGCTGAAAAAGCAGGTAAATCACTTCTCCGCTCATTCTTCGCATTAATGAGTTATCAAAGGACAATTAAAACTGTTAGGCCAGACCCTAAGCATTGCTTCTATTCCATTAGGCATTGGGAAAAGAGTAAGATGTTGCTAAATGAGATGCACAAAAAGCATAGCCAATCTAACCTTTTGAGTGATTTGAAAGATTCAATTACAGGAACAAATTCCGACAAGGATTGAAATCTTTCAAGCGAGTCTTTCAAGAACTGAAACCTCTCCCCTTAACTATAGAGGACTTGTTATGAGTGAAGAGATATTAAAATCAGCGATTGAATTGTTTAGAGGTGGCGACTTAGCAGGTGCTGTGGCCGAGTTAGAAGCCAAGGCAAAAGCCCACTCTGATGTGGCTATTGTGCATCACACTTTCGCGGAATTTGCAAACATGCTAAACACAGAACAACAGGATGATGTTGTTCCAGGTGGTAAAATCATGATGTCCTACAAGAAAGCAATGCAATTAGATGAAGAGAATGTCGAATTTATTGCAGACTTTGCATCATTTGCACTCGAATGCCGTCGCGTTCCTGTCGCAGTAAAGGAATTCCAACGATATGCTAAGAAATTAGAAATTGAAGATATCCCTGTAGATGATATTCTATATCAAGCAAGCAGAAATTTAGTTGATGCAATCGAAGTGATGGACCCATCACGTAAAGCATCAACAGTTCAACCATGGTTAAAGCAAGCACTTCTTTGGGCAGTAGGCGGATTAGGTTTTAGCGTCGAAGAAGCGATTGAAGTTCTTGGTAGTGAAGACTGAGGTGTAAATTTGACGAACGATTACGTTCGTCTAGCATTTCGTATTGGATATCTAGGCGATAGTTTTCATGGAAGCCAAATTCAACCTGATGTAACAACAGTTCAAGGTGAATTGATAAGAGCCTTCAATCAATTAAAATGGCTGGAGCAACCTCAAGAAGGACACAATCTTGTACTATCCAGTCGAACAGATGCAGGCGTCAATGTTAGATTAAATGGCGGTGTTGTGACGATAAAGAGAACTTTGTGGGAGGCCTTAACTCCACGAAAAATGATTAGAGCAGTTGATGACCATTTATCTGATGATATAGCCTTTTTAGATGTCCATGAAGTTGATGAGGAATGGAATCCACGAATCGCAAAACATCGTGTTTACAGATATCGCTTAGAGGGTATAGAGTCTTGGAAATACCCGGGAGATATATTTGCTGAATGGCTGAACTTATTTGTCGGAACTTATGATGCTCGTAATTTTGCCAGAATGGAGGAAGGCAAAAATCCAATGCGGAAGATTTTTTCATGTATTCCTTGGATTGTTCAAGGGCGCGTTGTGGGTTTTGAGATAGTTGGTGAAGCATTTCTCTGGAATCAAGTCCGACGTACTGCAATGGCTTTATTCAAACTTAGCACTGGTGAATTAACAGTTGACCATATCAAGAAGGCGATTTCAAAACCAGAAATTTCCGTTGATTTTGGTGTGGCTCCTCCCGATTGGTTAGTCTTATGGGGCGTTTCTTGGGAGAAATTCCCTTTACCCTTAGAGGAGAATACTGATTTTACCTTTACAGAAGTCCCCAATGATTTGGCTCTAGAGAGAACAATGCATAGCAGATGGGAAAATGGTGCTCGCCTCGAAATGAAAAGTATGCTTTACCACGAGTGGGCATACTTAGGCCGTCTGCCGATTGTTAAGCATAATCGCGATTAGTTTGAAGCCAATTTCAATTCTACTTTATCGCCATCTTTGAGATCCAAGTATTCCCTCAAGAATGTCGAGGATATTACTTCAACGACATCGAAATGTCGAGTCAAATCAGGAATTAATACTGCACATTCAATCGTTTCCTGTTCCACAATGAAGTCGGCTTTGAAAGCGGTTGCCCCTCCAAAAGAAACTCCATCTCGTAAAAAGCCCCTAATTCGGTAACTTTCGATAGTGTCTAGAGGGATCTGTTTTGCATCTTCGATGTCTTGTTGCTCTGCATCGAGAGTATCAATGCCAGATTTCATTCTAAGTGCGATGTAACTGATTAGATTAGAATTTGAAACGCTGAGATTCAGGGTTCCTGGCCAAACAGTCTTTCCCATCAGTTTGACGAATTGCTCTTGGTAGTGCTTCTGTGCCATGAAAACATGTGCTCTACCTAGTCCACTGCTGACTATTCCACTTATCCGCACAAGCACCCGAAGAGTCGGCCCTTTTTGAGTTTCATGGATTTAATCCCGATGAAATGATACAAAAGCACTTCAAGTGTCACCCTTTCCATAGATATGGTGAGACTATGCCTGGTGATATGTCATGGATGAAAGAAAGGTATGAACAATTATCTTCGCAATCATTATTGTGGGAGCCTCCAACATTGGAAAGTTCAAATGAACCGCGATGCACAATTGAAGGTAAATCCACTATCATGCTATCTGCAAATAATTATCTTAATTTAACAACCCATCCAAAAGTTGTGGAGGCAATGATAGCAGCTACGAAAAAATATGGTTCAGGAAGTGGTAGCGTAAGAGCAATTGCTGGTACAATGGATATACACCTTGAGGCGGAGAAGAAAGTTGCAGAATTCAAAAAAGTGGAGTCTTCTCTAATATATTCTGCAGGTTATACCGCTAATGTAGGTCTAATTCCAACCCTCGTTTCAGGTCCACAAGATGTGATTATCAGTGATGAATTAAATCATGGTTCAATTATCGATGGAGTCAGATTGACCAAAGCAAGTCGTGGAGTATATGCGCACAATGACATGGGTGAATTAGAAGCAGTCTTACAACAACACAAAGATAGTGAGCGTAAATTAATTATCACCGATGGAGTATTTTCGATGGATGGGGACATGGCGCCACTTGATAAAATTCATGAATTAGCAGAAGAGTATGGCGCAATGATATATGTTGATGATTGTCATGGTGAAGGAGTACTTGGCGATGGTGGAGCAGGTATTGTAGACCAGTTCAAACTTCAAGGCAAGGTCGATTTTGAAATAGGTTCATTCTCAAAGGCTCTAGGGGTCCAAGGGGGAATTTTAGCATGCAGTGACATGACAAGAACTCATGCTTTGAATCATTCGCGCTCATGGCTATTATCTGGTTCACAACCACCAGGTGTTGCAGCCGCACAAAAGGCAGCAGTTGAAGTCTTAATGGAAGAGCCTGAGCACCATCAAAGACTTTGGAAAAATACAAATTATTTTAGAAAAGAATTACAAAACCTTGGATTTGATACTGGCGTTTCTACAACTCCAATTATTCCAGTTATGTGTGGTGAATCCAGTGTTGCTAAAGCAATGACTAGAGCCCTTGGCGAAGAAGGTGTGATGGCTGGAGCCATTGTGTTCCCGATGGTTGCTAGAGATAAAGCCCGAATACGAACACAAATGTCCGCAGGCCTCACGAGAGAAGATTTGGATGAAGTGCTTCGTCTGTTTGAAAAAGTGGGCCCAAAACTCAATCTCATCTGAGGTGATTCTATGGAAAGTGAAACACTTACCAAACAAGAACTCCTTGCACTTGAGGAAAGAATTCAATCGATACCTATCGTCGAGACACTCCAAATGAAGATTCTAAAATTGGAAAAGGGGCTTTGTGAAGCAATAGTTCCTCGCCATCAGCAATGGGATGGAATTTACGAAACATTCCATGGGGGGATGCTTGGAACGATTGCAGACACAGTGACATGTTGGTCGATATTAACTGAAATTGGCGCGGAAGCAAATGTGGCAACTACCGATTTTAATATCCGATTTTTACGACCCTGCCATACGGATGTTGTCTGTAAGGCGCATGTTGTTCGAATTGGACGAACTATGTGTCTAGCCCGTGCTGAGATTTACGACACAGATGGTATATTGGTTGCTGTAAGTCAGGTTAATTATATCAGATTGTAAGAAAAGTAGTATGATATCATTCAATTTTGAGAAGTAATGTCAATCTATTACTCAGATTCAAAATCATCCACTACGGACATAAGTTCTGTATCTTCTAAACTTTCATCAACGGAAAATGAATCATAATTCTTCTCTTCATTTTCCATCGATTCGAAGGGATTTGCTCCATCTTCTATCATGCATAGAAGACGCCATCTGGGTGCCCAAGATAGATGGACATACATAGGCCCAGGAAGAAGCATGAAAAGCCATGAGATCATTGCTGCAATCTCAATGATTTCAGTTCGATCTATCGTGAGAAGAGCCAAGCCCAAAAAAGGCATAGGATACAGAATTACACGGGGTGGAGCAGTTGGAAATCTCCCAGTGAAACTGACAATTATTGTCGAACAAATCCCAAGGAAGAAACAAGCCACAAGCAGAAGGCAGCAGTGCAGGCCCCAATCACTGAGCCATCCAGAATAATCGTCACTTGCAAAACGATATGGTAGTAGTAGTGCGATTGCTACCAAGATTCCATAGAATCCGCCAATATTGGCTGGATGAGATATCCATAGTGGTAGTTGGGTGAAAAGTTTTGAAAGAGACGTCCCTAAGAGTGTCTCACGCTCCTTGGAATCAAGAGACTCAAGACTAGATTTCCAGTTTGATAGCCTATTCACGCCCGTTCGAAAACGATTAAGCCTTTGAATATGCGGGCTAAAAATTCATTTTTTATTCATTTCTACCAATTATTTTGGAAATCGGCCCAGATATTTCCATTTCTTCTTCTTCCATCCATTCTCTTTCCAGTAAACCACTATCATCATCTTCTCTTTCTCTAGCATCTTCAATACTGTCCTGCACCTCATTAACAGCGTCACGAAGTGAGAGTGCTTGATTGATTAGAGTCACTTGCATTTGTAGTATTTTGTAATTTTTAGAATTACTAAAATGGCCAATATTAGCATAATTTTCATTATCTTCTACAATATTGTAGCCACCGAGTAATTCATCTCGTGCCAACTTCAACCTATCTTTGCCTGATTTAACCCAGTTTCCGCTAGAAAGTCTAAGATATACCTCTGCAGTACCTATGGGTTGTTCATCAAAGAAGGGATGATTTAAATTAACAGCCAAAGGGGTATTGATAATGGCTAATTGGTTGGGTAAAAATAGTGAGGAGATGAAACCGATGGTAATAAAAATCAGTATCACAGACCACGTTGGTAACTCTAAAGAAATCCAGGCTAATATTGCTAACAGGGCCAATATTATGATTGCTGAAATCATCAATAATAGTTGATTACGTTGCGATTTTGAAATGGGCAATTGATGAAATGCTAGCAAGCCCTTGGGTAACCCTCCTTCGTCTGCCATGCTGTGTGCTAATAATTAGACCAATTAGACTTTACAATCATATGATGGTAATTTCTAATGTGTATCAAAATCCAACATTTTGCCGTAATTCATCCGCACCTTTCAAGAACATATAGCAAAGGCTTGACTCGTAGGGGTCTATCTATGGTCGAATTACCTCAGGGTGTTGTGATTGAAGTTCGTCGTGGTGGACACGATGCTTTACGGCAACTTGCAGGTGATATGTCAAGGCTTGAAGTATCGGGGCACATTCGTGTTGAACGTAAACCAAAGGAACTAATGCCAAGAATCAGTCAAGTAGTTATTCAAGGAGGAATTCCTAAACTCGCAATTCACGAATCGGATGCAATAAAGGTGGGTCTTGACGCATTATTGGAGATTGAAAGTGATGCAACTGCAATTGATGCTTTGATTTCATTACATGAACTTTCAGATGAGGAATTAGAAAAAGTCATTAGGTTATATCCAGATGCTAATGTTTATTCACAGGAGCAAAATGAATCTGATGATGAAGGGCAATGGTGGAATCAAGTTAAATTGCAATCACGCAGATGGGTAAGGGACAATCGTCTTCCAGAAATGGAGTCAACTGTTGAAGCACCTGAATTTATTCGACAGAAAACCCAAGCACAACTAAGGCGACTTGAGGGTGATACACGACGATTGAACCTTGGAGATGTATTACTATTTGATTCTGAAGATTCGAGGTTGGTAGTTGAACTTTCAAGTGCTTTAGCTGGTCACGGAAGGCCAGTCCAAGTTATCACTCGGACCCATCCTTCTATTCTCAACAGAACACATGACATACCGATAAGTTCCTGTCTTTGGCTTAGTACAAGTGAAGATGAAGGAGCCATTTCTTCTGACCTTGACCTGCTGCGCAAGAAAATACTGAATTTCTTATGGGCTAATAAACAAGCAATCGTTGCCATAGATGGCCTAGAATACCTTTCAAGCCGTAATGATGATTCTGCGATGATGGATTTTATTCGTACTATTGCCGATGAGGTTCGTATGGAAGACCATGCAATGTTATTGTCATGCGATCTTTCAGCATTTGAATCTACTACAAGGCATAGCATCACAAGGGAAGTTGAAGAATTGTCAACCAGCCTTGTGGAATTATGGTTGATGGAAGATGAATCACTGTTTGAGCACCCTATTTGTGTTGATATCAGTGAGGAAGAGTCAATGTGGATTGAACAGCAACTCAATTTGCTTTCTTCTCGAACAGGCGAATACATTCAAGCACCAGATATTCAACTTTCTGGCGGAAGTACGATAATTGAAGCAGATGATGCAATATCGGCAGGAGAAAATTTAGCTCATGTAGTTGAACAATGGGGCGAAGACTCACGCCAAGAATCTACTAGTCCTGAAATACAAGAAGATTTAGAAGTTGCAACTCGGGACATTATTCCTAATGTTGTGGTTGATGAAGAAAAGTATGGCGATAATGGTTTAGATGAAGATATTGATTCAGTAGTTCAAGAAGTGCCGAGTAGTGATAATATTTCCAATGATATACAAACTGCTGAAACTCCTCTAAAAATAACATCTCCAGTCGCCAAAAGAATAAAACCTTCAGTGCCACGTAGTCCAACAAGAATCAAGAGGCGCAAGGTTAAACGAACTAAACAGCGTAGCGATTCTATTCATTTTTCTAGAAGTGGAATTTCTGCTGCAGTAAAAAATAATTCCGAAGTTGGAAATTTAGAAAACTTTGATAATTTCACATCGAGGAAGTTGGGTATTGCTGAAAATTTGGCTGAGTATTCCAAGCGTCAAGATAATGCATTTCTTAAGACCTTCAAATCCAGCGAACAATCCTCTGACCAATCTTTGCTTCAAGCTAGTAAACAGAAGGCTGCTAAGAGGAACCGCACAATTCAATCAATTCCCAAAAAGAATACAGTCAAGCATCTAGCATCAAATGTCAATTCAACCTCAGATAGTTCACTAAATCCATTGATGGCCCGAGGAGTAGAAGTTGAGAATACTGTGTCGAAATTTTCTAGGGAGTCTGCTTCGAGAAAACAGAGTAAAACTTCTGTAGAACAGCACTATCAAGAATGGTCTAAAAGTGTAGGTTCTGATAAATCATCAGTGCAGTTATTTGATAAAAAAGGTAAAGAAATTAAGAGAGTGAAGGGTGAGGACCAATGATGAATCGTAAACATAGGCTTAATTCGGCATTAAATAATGCCAAACGCCACTTACAATCATTGGATAATTCTTCGTCTGAAAATCAGATTTTAGAACCATCTAAAGATTTCATATCATCTCGTTCTAAATTAAACAAGTTACTCGGGAAAAAATCGGTTCAAGACACTCGTAAAGAAAAACTATTACAGCGTGTTGGAATTTCGTCTAGACCTACATTTGATTTGATTGCAGACCATGTTTTAGGAAGGGAAAGTCGTAATTTCAAACCGTCAATAGAATTATCTCATGATGGGAATGATGTATCGGATATTGTAGCGAAAAGACTTGCTAATTTACGAGAAAGAACACTAAGTAAAATAGAAGAAGATAGCAAATTGGTGTTTGGAGATGATAATAATTATGTTGGCTATGATCACGATGGTATACCAGTTTGGAAAAGTGTGATTCAAGGACAACGAAGAAGCGAGAAATTGACCAATCTTGAGTTGGAACAAGAAATTTCTCTTGCAGCCCATCATCATTCAGTGCACA
>Ga0066866_10001091_pt1 | contig 11096 bp, 10 predicted proteins | sample ETN01SmetaG_3_FD_66435 | JGI IMG/M metagenome (GOLD analysis project Ga0066866, IMG submission 66435) | Marine microbial and viral communities from oxygen minimum zone, Eastern Pacific Ocean - ETNP2014F12-01SV263 | ecosystem: Environmental > Aquatic > Marine > Oceanic ...
TAAAAGATGATCTGCATCCAGAACGGGAATCTCTGTTTCAAACTCATAGCGGCTCATACCGCTTTTACTGCCCATTCCTTTGATTGTGAGGACTCCCGTTTTTGTTCCGTCTTTTTCAACAGTGCGGATACGTACAGCCCGTTCTTTTTCCGGCTGAAGATAGCCTTGTCGCATAGTGGTCCCGCTCATGTCTTCGGGTAATGATTTGATTAAAAACTTTCTTTCAATTTCGTTTGCCATATTAAAGCTTCAATTCGCTAAGGGTTTATCGATCCAGCCAAGAACTCTTTTAATTGCCTGTAGGTAATTAATGTTTTCTACGCCATCAAGCCCTACATCCGACATTGTTTTTTTAATATCATCTAACTCAGTGGATTCAGAATTAATTGTCATCACTTTCGCCCCATTAATCAGAATATTACCCACTTCGCAAATGGTATCATTTACCATATATCCAAACCGTTCTTTTATAACGCTCACTGCCTGCAGGTCGGAATGATTTTTAACCATGACGAGGAATTCATCCGCGGTATAATTTTTTTTGTCAAAATCTGGCATATTTACCTGGAATGCGGGGAAAATATCACTTTTCAGAAAATCCACAGTGACGGGAAATTCTGTTTTGGTCAGGGGGTTCCATTGTTCCAGCCCGTCTACAGTCTGGACATAAGTCTTAATGTCCATTTTTCCTTCGCGAATCTTAGTGTTGTTAATATCATTGGTGCGGGACATGATATAGATTTCCGGGGAATGGCGAACCCATAATTTTTCTGGAATAGGAACGGATAATCGGGCCATTCGTTCTGCTTGTTTGTTGAAATCCTGTCCGAAGGATCGGAACTCGAACCGGGGCTTTGATATTTCACCAACCTGTAGTTTTTCTTTGCTCATTTTTCTCCTTTGTAAATAGAAGGTAATAATTAATAATATGAACTAAACTAAAATTACATATTTTCGATGAACGTACATATAATACCGTTTATTATAATTAATCTATTTTACGAGGTAACAATATGTATAAAACCGCACCGCAGACAACCGCCAGGAAGCCTTTACCCCATCCCATATTTACAGGAAGCAGGCCTCCTTCCTGAATCCATGAAAGTACCGCAAACATTATCCCAAAAGAGGAAAGCAACAGCCAAATAGTTTTTTTCATTATTTTATTCTCATTAATGTTTAAAACACCTTGTTCCAGTAAATACCATAGCGATGCCATACTCGTTGCAAGCATCAATCACTTCCTGGTCCCGGATGGATCCGCCGGGCTGAATGACCATTGTAATACCAGTATCCTTGATGGCGTCAATGCTGTCCCGGAAAGGGAAGAAAGCATCGGAGGCTAATACGGCGCCTTTCACATTTTCTCTGCCTTTTCGCAAGGCCATGTGTACCGCATCCACGCGGCTGACTTGACCGGCACCGAGCCCCACGGTTGTATTCTTTTTCGCAATTAGGATACCGTTGGATTTAGCATGGCGGAGTACTTTCCATGTAAAAAGGGCAGTTTGAATCTCCTCAGCCGTGGGCTGTTTTACCGTGACCACGGAGAGATCATCTTTCAATAATATTTTGGTATCTACATCCTGGACAAGAAGACCGCCGTCTACATTTCGTACTTCGATCTTGGATTTTCGTCGACCGAATTCACCGATCTCAAGGATGCGAAGATTCTTTTTCTTTTTAAAGATCTCCAGCGCTTCCGGTTCAAAGTGTGGCGCCAGAACGATCTCAACAAAAACGGACGTGATAGCTTCTGCCACAGCGCCGGAACAGGTCCGGTTAAATGCAATGATCCCACCAAAAGCTGACAAGGAATCCGCATTAAAGGCCCGATTGTACACATCCAGTAGGTCATTACCCACAGAGACCCCACAGGGATTAGCATGTTTCACCACCACACAGGCGGACTCCTCAAATTCTCTTATACAGGCCAGAGCTCCATCTGCATCCATAATATTATTATAAGACAGTCGTTTTCCTTGATGGATTTTGGCATTGAGAATGTTGGGCTCACTGTTTCCGGGGATCTTATAGGAAGCAGCGGCCTGATGTGGGTTCTCTCCGTAGCGCATTTTTGAATGCTTATTGAAGGTGATGGAAAAGTCGTCTGATAAATTCTCATCCTTCAAATAATTGTGGATGATGGTGTCGTATTGTGCTGTATGACCAAAGGCTTTGGATGAAAGGCGTTTTCGGGTCTCGAATGAAATTTCACCGGCCCGAAGTTCATTAACGATGGTTGAATAGTCCGCCAGATCCACGGCAACACAAACCCAGCCCACATTTTTGGCTGCAGAACGGATCATAGTGGGGCCGCCGATATCTACATTTTCTAATGCCAAGGCCAGATCGCAATCTTCCCGGGAAATAGTGTCTGAAAATGGATACAGATTACAGACCACCAGATCAATCCATTGAATATTATTGGATGCAGCATCTTCGTCATGTTTATCCCGTAATCCCAAGATGCCTCCCTCAACCAATGGATTGATGGTCTTCACACGGCCATCCATGATCTCGGGGAATTGGGTATAGTCGCTTACATCGGTGACAGGAATATTAGCACCATGGAGTGCTTTGGCTGTTCCACCGGTGGAAAGAATTTCGATGCCAAAATCATTCAACGATTTGGCCAGTTCCACTGCGCCTGTTTTATCAAAAACAGATATAAGTGCGCGTTTTACTTTAATGGGCCTTCGATTTAAGGTTGGATTATTTAACATTCTTATTTTTTAAGTGCAAAGAACACATAAAGCACCAGGAAATTACTCCGTGCTCTACGTGTCCTTGAGTTGGGTTAATTTAATTGCTTCGATAAAAGCTTCACCTTCTAATGTTTGTACTTTTGTTTTTAGGGAGTCAGCAGTGTCATCTGGATCAACATTACACTTCTTTTGGATCAGGATCGGCCCGGCGTCCACTACATCGTTTACGAAATGAATCGTGCAGCCTGTTTCCGTATCTTTATTTTTTAAAACCTCTTCATGAACGTTGATATCCATACCGCCGGCGTATTTGGGCAGGAGGGAAGGGTGAACGTTTAAAATCCTATCCTGCCATACCCGGCAAAATTCAGGTGAAAGGATGCGCATGAAACCAATCAATAAAACCAGATCAACACCATGTTCTTTTAGCACCGCTGTTATTTCGCCATCAAATTCTTCCCTTTTTTTACCTTTGCGGGAAATAAAAAAAGCAGGCACATTATTTATCTCCGCCCGCTCCAGAATGTAAGCACCGGTCCGATTGGAAATAACCACGGCCACAGCGGCGTCTAATTCTCCTGCAGAGACAGCATCTAAAATGGCTTGCAGATCGGTCCCATTCGTGGATCCCAGCACACCCAATCTTATCATCGAAGAGAGTCCATATGTTCAACCCGCTTGTTTACAAGTTGCATGGAGCCAATATCGGTACGATGAAAAAGCGGACCTTCTACCGATGAAATCTCATTTTCAGCAATTTTTTCTGCTTCGGAAATAGTGTTGGCTATGCCTACGACAGCAACGGTTCGGCTGCCGGCTTCTACCAAATGCCCATTTTGAATATCCACAGATGCATAGAATAGATCATCGGTGTTTACAACATTAGATACATCAATGGGTTTGCCCTTGACTGGTTTGTCGGGGTATCCTTCCGGAACGGCGTATTTACAAACAGTGGCCTTGTTCTGGAATTGCACATCAACACTGTTTAATGTGCCATCGGCAATACTGTTGCATATTTCAATAAAATCGGCATCAAGCAGCGGCAGAACATTCATGGCTTCCGGGTCGCCGAAACGGGCATTGTATTCAATAAGTTTAACTCCATCTGCGGTGGCCATGAATCCTCCATAGAGCACGCCTTTGTAGCCTTCGCCGAATTTATTCTTCAAGGCCTTGGCTGTAGCCATATTGATGGCTTGGGCTTCAGCAATATCTTCATGGGTTAAAAAAGGCAAAGAATGATCCGCATTCGAATACGTCCCCATGCCGCCGGTGTTCGGACCTGTATCACCTTCATAGGCCCGCTTATGATCTTGAACTGCAGGCATATGTTTTAGAGTCTCTCCATCGCAGAAACTCATAAGGGAAAATTCTTGACCGATGAATTTCTCTTCAATTACAAACTCTCCGTCTTTATCTACCAATTCCTGACAATATGCCAAGGCTTCATTGTGAGAATGGATATGTTCTCCAGATACCCTTACGCCTTTTCCTCCAGCCAATCCATCATATTTCACCACATAGTTTTCACCCAATACATTTAAGAATTCTAGAACACCGCTCATAGAATTAAAAGTTTTGTATTTGGGGCCACCAGGAATATTGTATTCTTCTAATAAATTTCTGGTGAAGGTTTTGGAAGTCTCGATTTGGGCCAGATTCTTTTTAGGGCCGACAACTTTAATGCCCGCATCCCATAAAGTATCGGCAACTCCTGTGGCTAACGGATTTTCCGGTCCCACGATTGCCAAAGATGCACCCACTTCGTTGGCATGGTTCACTACAAATTCAGAATCGTTTATATTGCCAACTGTAAGTTCATGACATAGCTCTGCAATACCCGGGTTCATATTGGATGCCAGACAGTAGATTTCCTTTTCATGGAGCGAACGGTCCAGGGCTCTGGCAATGGCATGTTCTCTAGCTCCAGAGCCAATAAGTAATATTTTCATATTTTTTTCAGCAGAATCGTAAAGACATCTGTGGTAAAGCGCTTAATTCCCATTCCTGTCATTTTCGCGCATGGTTTCCATTTCGTCCATTTTTGCATCGTCCACATCATTGCCAACATATTGTCCATCGAGGCAGGCCATACAAGGACGGTCAATGTGATGATCGCCTTTTCGTGTAACAGCTTCGACAAGACTGTCTATCTCTTGATACAGCAAGGTATCTACTTCTAAATATTTTTCTATTTCTTTCTCAGATTTATTTCCAGCAATGAGTTCGTCTCGGGTAGGCATATCAACCCCATAAAAACAGGGCGATTTTACTGGCGGACAGGCCACAGCAAAGTATACTTCCCGGGCTCCAAAATCCCGGAGCATACGCACAATTTCCCGACTTGTATTTCCTCGCACTATACTATCGTCCATGATCAAAACTTTCTTATCCCGGATCTCTAATTCTTGAGGTACAAGTTTATATTTTACAGATTTTTTACGCTCCACCTGGCCCGGCATAATAAAAGTTCGCCCGATAAATGTATTTTTATATAACCCCTCGGAATATCGAACACCCAGTTCATGGGCAAAAGAAAGAGCAGCGGTGTTTGCCGTACTGGGCGCCGGAATAACGATATCCGGGTTTTTCTCCGGGTGTTTTTCTTTCCATGCTTGCGCCAGATTTTGTCCCATTCGCAGACGAGCACGGTAAACACTAACATCATTGAGTGTGGCATCGGGACGCGCAAAATAAACATATTCAAAAATGCAAGGATTGAATTCTTTTTGAACCAGTCTCTTGTTGAATACCTGTCCTTTATTATTCACATATATAAGTTCGCCCGGGAGAACGGTTCCTTTTGGTTCGTAGCCCAGGGAATAAAACATGGAATTTTCTGATGCAAAAATGAAATCCTTCCCGCCGTTTCCGTTTGACCGTTCGCCCTTTACCAGCGGGCGAATACCGTTGGGGTCACGGAAAATAACAAGACCTTTCCCGATAATCATTGCTGTAACCGAGTAAGCCCCTTTCACTTTATTGAAAATTGTACTGACAGCGCCACAAAGCAACTCAAAAAATTCTTCACTTGATGCTGGCGGTTTATCTTCATGCAATTGATCTGCAAAAAGATGAAGCAAAACTTCTGTATCGCTGTTGGTGTTCAAGTATCGTGAATCCTGTTTTGTGATTTCTTCTGCCAGTTCCCGGTAGTTAGTAAGATTTCCATTATGAGCCAAAGCAATGCCATAGGGTACAGATGTCCAAAACGGTTGTACTTCTCCGTGACTAAAGCCCCCATGGGTTGGATAACGATTATGTGAAATTCCAATATTCCCCGTAAGCAGATTCATGTTTTCTTCATTGAATATTTCTTTAGCAAGCCCCATTCCTTTTTCCTTGTGCATACGGTCATCGTAGGTCATGATGCCGGCGGCATCTTGTCCGCGGTGCTGCAGGTGAATAATGCAGTCATAGAGTTCGGCCGCTACAGATTTATGGGAATAGATGCCGGCGATGCCGCACATCAGTTCAGCTCTACAAGTTTTGGCGCCAGGCCAATATAATTGGCCGGTGTAAGGGTTAATAGCGTCTGGGTATCCTGCTCCGAGAGATTGAGCTTGTAGACAAATTCTGCTACCGATTCTACATCCACAGATTTGCCGCGGGTGATTTCTTTCAGTTGTTCATATGCATCAGGTTGTCCAGCTTTGCGCAGCAGTGTTTGCACCGCTTCTGCCAGGACCTCCCAGTGGTTGTCCAGCTCGGCAGACATTTGCACCCTGTTCACAGTAATTCGGTTCAATCCTTTTAAAATATTGATAAGGCCTAGGTAGGAGTGACCCAGAGCCACACCCTGGTTGCGCAAGGTGGTGCTGTCGGTCAGGTCCCGCTGCATGCGGGAAACAGGCAGTTTGTCAGCCAGGTGGTTGAACAGTTTATTTGCGATTTCCATATTGCCCTCAGCATTTTCAAACTGGATCGGATTAATCTTATGGGGCATGGTGGATGAGCCGACCTCGCCTACTATTTTCTTCTGGGTTAGAATGCCTCTGCTGATATAGAACCAGACATCCCGGCACAAATCAATGAGAATATTGTTAACCCGAATCAGCTGGTGAAAATTTTCCGCCAGAGAATCATGGGGCTCAATTTGGGTAGTCACCAGATTTGGCTTCAGGCCCATATGTTTGATGAATCTTTGGGCAAAGCGGAGCCAGTTCAGTTTTGGATAAGCAACCATATGAGCTGCCCAGGTTCCGGTGGCGCCGCCAAACTTGCCCATCAATTCGTGCGTTTTAACTTGGTCTATCTGCCTTTGCAAACGGTTGCAAAAGACGGCCATTTCCTTGCCGAAGGTGGTCGGGGTTGCGGGTTGGCCATGGGTCAGAGCCAGCATAGGAACCTGTTTGTAGCGTTTACCCAGGCTCTTCAGCTGTTTGTGGATAGAAAGCAGTTGGGGCAAATAAACCTGTTTTAAGCCATCTTTCCACATCAGAGAATAAGCCATATTGTTCACATCCTCCGATGTCAGGGCAAAGTGAACCCAGGGATATAGAGTTTTTTTTACCTTGCTGTGGATAAAATATTCCACAGCTTTCACATCATGATTTGTTTGAGTTTCAATAGTTTTGATTTTCTGAGCATCGCTTTTATCAAATTTTTCGTAGATGTTGCGCAGTTGTTTCAGCTGCCGTTTGGAGAAAAGGGGCAATTCATAAATTGTTCTCTCATTACTTATCGAAATAAGATATTCGATCTCAATTTTTAAACGGTAGCGCATCAGCGCCATTTCAGAAAAATATTCGCCGAGAGGCTTTGTAGAAGAGCCATAACGGCCGTCTAGGGGTGAAACAGCTGTCAGCTGACTAGACACCAAATATCCGCTTTACAGCCAATGCACAATTTCCAGGATCGATCACAGTCAACACCGGTGTATTGCTGGGCATCTGCAGGGTGGAATGAATATTGACCATCATATCTGTTTTATCAGAAAATGGAGGACAACCAATCGTTGGAGATTCACAGTTGGCCGCTACAAACCCGGACAATGCATTGGACCGACCGGCGATGGTGATATATACAATATCTTTTCTATCTTTGTTGGCATCAAGGATTTCCAATACCTTCAATGGCTGTTTGTGGGCCGAGGCTGCATGCTGTTCCCAGACGATGCCGTAGTCATCCAGCTTATCTGTTATTTTCTTGGCGTGGGGTTCATCTGAAGTGGAACCCATGATGATCACAGTTTTCATTTTAATTTCCTTTTTTCAAACACAAGATTCACTGAACTCACAAAGAAAAACCCTTGGAGTTCTTAGTACCCTTTGTGTTTATAAATATTCATTTAAGTTATTATTAATTCTTTCCTGAATTGACTTGCCCGCATCGGGGAATGGAAACAATCCGCCGGTGATGGTCTCATATAAATAAATGTATCGGCTGGATAATTCAGTCACCAGTTCTTCCGGCGCGTCGGGCAATGTTTCATCGTTGTAGGGATCACAATTATCTACGAACCAAAGTCTTAAGAATTCCTTATCAACATTCTGGGGTTCCTGCCCTGCGGCCATCCGTTCATTATATGTTTCGGCGATCCAGTAACGACTGGAATCCGGCGTGTGGATTTCATCAATAAGCACAATGTTGCCGTCCATATCCTGGCCCATTTCATATTTAGTATCCACCAGTATCATACCGTTCTCGGCTGCTTTTTTCTGTCCGAAAGCAAACAATTCCAGTGCTTGCTGGCTGCAATAATCCCAGTCTTTTTTGCTCATCCACCCTTCATTCACTATCTCAGCCGGCGCAATGGGACGATCGTGGTGCTCTTCCTTGGTGGTGGGGGTGAGCATGTTGACCTCCAACTTCTGATTTTTCTTGAGTCCTTCCGGAAGTACATTCCCGCAATATTCCCGGTCACCATTATTATATACGGTCCACAGGGCGGTACTTGTGCTGCCGGTGATGTACCCACGAACCACAAACTCAATGGGGAAGACATCACATTTTTTCGCCAGCGTCACATTGGGATCTGGTATGTCGATCACGTGATTGGGAATAATATGTTTGGTCTGTTCAAACCACCAGACGCTGGTCTGGTTCAAAACTTGTCCTTTGAACGGGATGGCTGCTAAAACCCGGTCAAAGGCACTCTGGCGATCGGTGGTGATGAGCGCAATAGCATCGCCAAAATCATATTGATCCCGCACCTTTCCGGTCCGCCGACTGGCGGATCCGATGGGTAAAGCTGTTTCTGTAAGGGTGTTATTCAGTTCCGCCTTGATGCGGTCTTTATAATGTTCAGTTGATTCGATAGCATTCATGAGATAATGGATTGAATAATATGTGTGTATTTAAAATGTCGTTTAAAACAACTTCAGAACCACCACCGTTCACGATCACATTCCATATGACACCGCGCTTCAGGTCGGTAATCCCGTCAATTTCAAACCGTTTTGTCAGGGATTCGAGTTTTGCCCGGCCAAGCATGTCTTCTTTCTGCCGTACCAAAAAAGATGCGGTATTTTCCGTGGATGTGGTTTTGCTGATGAATTCTTTGTTGGAATTGTAGAGTTCACCGGTGGCATCAATTTTTTGCAGGATGGTTTCACGATCACCATCGGTGGATATTTCCCAATGTGTTTGCCGGGCAATGGTAACATCGTGGCCCAGACGATCCAATGCATCATGAACAGAAGATGCTTCGTTATCAGTGATAATCATATCGATGACCCATTCCGTAGAATTGCCATTCGATTCATAGGACGTCACTTCGTAGTGGGGACGGTTAAAAGATAAAGTGTGATTCGTAATGGGATTCCCGTCTTCAATAAATTCTTTCATGGATGAAAAAATGGTGTCGCCATTTTCTGTCCGTTCCGGATGGGGCATTATGGCCATGACGTTCCCAGTGGGGTTGCATACCGCCGCTAGGTTATGCATAGACCCGTTTGGATTCGTAGGGAACTCATTCGTTATTTTTCCGCCTTTATCGCAATACCGAAATACGGTCTGGTCATTAGTGATCATTTTTTCAAGTAGTTCATCAGGAATGATGAAGCGCCCTTCGCCATGGGCCAAGGGAATGTTTATCCATTCATTGGGTTTTAGATGGCGGGTAAATGCACATCGGTCAGACGGTGTGGACATCTTAAGATTTATCCAGGTATTGTAATAACCTACACCCACTACATGGCCGCTTTTCACCCTTTTGTTATCCGTAAGGGCAATCCCAACTCTATGATCCTCAAAACCCGGAATTAGACCGCTTTCTACCAAAATCTGTGCGCCGTTGCAGATACCAAGCACAGGTTTCCCTTTCCCCGCTTCTACCTTGATCTGTTTTATAATGGGATCCAACGCAGCGATAACACCGGCCCGGGAACGATCCTCGTAGGCGAACCCGCCAATAATGATATATCCGTTTAAATCAGACAGTTTGGTTGCAGGTTCATTCCAAAAAAATTCCACGGGATTTATCCCCACGCGCTGGCAGGCCATTATTGTCTCCCGCTCCGTATTGGATCCTGGGAATTGAATTATCCCAATATTGATGGCCATGAATTAGGTGGAAACCTGGTGCTTTTTATGAAAAAAGAAACATGAATTTAGGCAATCCAAAATGATCTATTATTATATAAAAAGCTTAAAGTATAACTAATGCTCAGATTTATGGCTTCAATGCTGGATTATCAGAAATATTAATTATTATTTAATGGTGTCACCAAATAAAAACTATTATAGATAATGAGTTGCCACTTTCCAAATTACAAAAAACACTGTTTTTTTATATATTAAATATTCTATTGAACTAGGATTTTTATTATTTAAAATACAGGTAGAATCTGGTTTTGTAGAAAATGAAGAGAGATAGCCAAAAAATACCCGCCACAATCACAGATCTAAGTGATGATGTTCCCCGGGAAATTGAAGACAATATGAAAATACCTCACCATGGAAAAAAAGAATTAAAGCACTATCAAGCGGAATTAATCAAACTGCAAAAGCATCTGTTAAGGTATCGAAAAAAAATGATTATTCTTTTTGATGGCCGTGATGCTTCTGGGAAGGGTGGAACTATCCGGAGAATTACGCGCTACATGAATGAGAAACACTATCAGGTTGTTGCCTTGGGGAAACCAAGTGAAATGCAAAAAACTGAGTTACATATTAAACGTTATGTGGAACATTTTCCCCACGCCGGTGAAATTGTATTATTTGATAGAAGTTGGTATAACAGGGCCTTGATTGAGCCTGTGTTTGGATTTTGTACGGATAAACAGTATAAAAAATTTCTGAAGCATGTTGTGGCGTATGAACGATATTTCTTAGCAGATGAAAACACGATATTGTTAAAAATGTACTTTTCTGTTTCAAAAAAAGAACAGGAAAAACGTTTTGCCCGCCGTAAGAATGATCCTTTGAGAAAATGGAAACTGA
>Ga0066866_10001099_pt1 | contig 11051 bp, 7 predicted proteins | sample ETN01SmetaG_3_FD_66435 | JGI IMG/M metagenome (GOLD analysis project Ga0066866, IMG submission 66435) | Marine microbial and viral communities from oxygen minimum zone, Eastern Pacific Ocean - ETNP2014F12-01SV263 | ecosystem: Environmental > Aquatic > Marine > Oceanic ...
ACGAAAGCCGCCGAGGCCGCTGGAGTTGACGGATCACTACAGGTCGCCCCCTACTACAACAAGCCCACGCAGGAGGGCGTGTTTCAGCATTTTAAAAAGATCGCCCGCTCCACCAAACTGCCGATCATACTTTACAGTATCCCTGGTCGGTGCAGCATTGCTATCGAGGTGTCGACTGTTCAGCGTTTGACCAAGGTGTGCAAAAACATAGTCGGCATCAAGGAGGCCGGTGGTGATCCCGATCGCGTAAGTCGACTCCGTGCCGCGCTAGGCCAACGGTTCACCATCCTGAGCGGCGACGATGTGCTGACACTGCCGTTTATGGCTGTCGGGGCTGTCGGGGTTATCAGTGTGGCATCAAATATCATCCCGCGGCAAATAGTAAAAATGGTCGATGCTTACGCTATGGGCAAACCTGCTGCAGCACTCAAGTTGCACCAAAAATACTATCCGATGTTCAAGGATCTGTTCATCGAGACCAATCCCGTGCCAACGAAGGCTGCCCTGGCTATGCTGCGCAAATGCGAGGAGGAATACCGTTTGCCGCTATGCAAAATGTCGGCGGCCAACCGCACTCAATTGGCCAGGACACTTAAAGCCTGCGGCGTACTAAAAAAATAATGGCTATGACAAAAGTAATCATCAACGGTGCCAAGGGTAGGATGGGCGAAACACTGCTCCGGTGTGGTGAGGCCAATCCCGACATCGAAATCGTCGCAGGGATTGATGTCGGCGATGACTTGGCGGGGTTGATCGGGCAAACGGATGTCGTGATTGACTTCAGTTTTCATGAGATCACCCGGCCCACGGCCGAGCTTTGTGTCTCGCACAAAAAGGCGTTGGTCGTCGGCACCACCGGACATTCCGACGAAGACAAGGAGGCAGTACTGAAGTTGCAATCCGAGATCCCCATCGTGTGGGCCTCCAATTTTTCAACCGGGGTGAACACCCTGTTTTGGCTCACACGCAAAGCGACCGAGGTGCTGGGAGCGGACTTTGACCTTGAAGTTGTTGAGATGCATCATCGGCTCAAACGCGACGCACCCAGCGGCACCGCTGCCACGCTCGCTGGGATTCTGGCAGAGGTGCGAAAGGTATCACTGGAGAAGGAACTACGCCACGGCCGCGAAGGTATTGTCGGCGAGCGGACAGATTCCGAGATCGGGATGCACTCGCTGCGGGGCGGTGACGTGGTCGGCGATCACACCGTGGTGTACGCCGGAAACGGCGAGCGGCTTGAGTTGAAGCACAAGGCAGCCAGCCGCGACACATTCGCAAACGGTGCGCTGCGTGCCGCTATTTGGTCCTGCTCCCGCGAGCCAGGGCTCTATAATATGGAAAATGTCCTTGGCCTTGAATGAAATTATAATAATGAAACTGCGATTTCGAGTTCTTGTTGCCTGCACGTTTGTTGCAGGGTTTTTTTTGGGCGATGCCCAGCCTGTGGCCAAGCGGCCGAATATCCTGTTCGCCATCTCCGACGACCAGTCGTACCCGCACGCCTCTGCCTACGGTTGCGAGGGCATCCGCACCCCCGCCTTCGATCGCGTGGCCAAGGGTGGCGTGTTGTTCCGTACCTGTATCGCCGGATCGCCGGGATGCAGTCCAAGCCGGGCGTCGGTGCTGACCGGACGTTATCATTGGATGATCGAGCACGCTGGCACGCACGCCAGCAGGTTCGACTCAAAGTACGCGACCTTCCCCGATTTGCTTGAAAAGGCAGGCTACTGGATCGGCTACACCGGCAAGGGGTGGGGGCCGGGAAATTACCGGGACGGGGGCTTTAAGCAAAATCCGGCCGGTCCCGGTTTTTCGTCCAAGAAAAAGAACTCTCGAATCAAGGGCATTTCCTCCACCGACTATGCAGCGAACTTTAACGAGTTCTTGAAAAAACGACCTGCCGGCCAGCCGTTTTGTTTCTGGCTTGGTGGGCACGAACCGCACCGGGTTTTCGAGAAAGGCATCGGCCTCAAGCAGGGCAAGAAAATTGAGGATGCGGAAGTGCCGGCGTTCCTGCCTGACACGCCGGAAATCCGAAGTGATATCCTCGACTACTACGCCGAAATCGAGTGGTTCGACTCGCACCTCGCTCGGGCCTTGGCCAGACTCGACGAACTTGGCGAACTGGACAACACGCTGGTCATCGTCACCTCGGACAACGGCATGGCGTTCCCCCGTGCCAAGGCCAACTGCTTCGAGTTTGGTGTTCACGTTCCGTTGGCAATCATGTGGCCAAGCCGGGTCAGGGGTGGACGCGAGGTGACCGACCCAGTGGGTTTCGTCGATCTCACGTCGACCATTCTCGAGGCTTCCGGCGTGACACACCCGGCGCTTGGCCAAGTGGCGATGGCGCCGGTCGGGCGCAGTTTGGTTTCGCTGCTCGAGTCGGGAGAATCCGGCCGGGTGGAACCGCAGCGAACCCATGTGTTCAGCGGCCGCGAACGCCACTCCTCATCCCGCCACAACAACATGACCTACCCACAACGTTGCCTGCGAACTGACCGGTACATTTACATTCGAAACTTCAAGCCGAACCGCTGGCCGGCGGGCGATCCGCAAAAACTCGACTCCTCCGGTAAACTCGGTCCGATGCACGGCGGCTATCACGACATAGATGCATGCCCATCGCTAACATTTTTAATTGAGAACCGAACGAAACCGGGCATTGCGAAATATTTCCATCGGTCCGTGGATAAGCGTCCCGGCGAGGAGTTGTACGATATTACGATTGATCCCGCCTGTCTGGACAACCTTGCACTTGACCCGACCCACTACAAAATTACCCAAACGTACCGTGATCAGATGGACTCCTATCTGCAAAAGACAGGAGATCCCCGGGCGCTTGGCCAAGGTGACCTCTGGGAAAGCTACAAACGCTACAGCCGAATGCGCTCTTTCCCGAGACCCTAACTAACTAATCAGGATTACTTGGCCTGGACCATCAGATCCGAGATTAGTTGGGCGAATCTGGCGGGGTTTTTGACGGCGATGCCTTCGGTTAGCAGCGCTTGGTCGTAGAGCAGTTCAGAATAGTCGGCGATCTTCGAATCTTTTTTGTCGGCGGTGAATAGGTCGTTCATTGTTGCGATGACTGGGTGGTCAGGGTTTAGCTCAAGGATGCGCTTTGTCTCTGGCATGGGCTGGTTCATCGCAGCGAAGATGCGCTCCATCTGCGGGTTCATGTCGCCCTCGTCAGTGACGAGGCAACTGGCGCTGTCTGTCAGTCGGTCGGAGAGTCGTACTTCTTTTACGTCGTCCTTGAGGCTGTCCTGGACTTTTTTGATCAGTTTTTTGTATTTCCCAGAGGCTTCTTTTTTCTGCTCGTCGGCGAGTTTCTTTTCTTCCTCCGAACCAAGGTCGATGTCGCCCTGAGCGATGGACTTGAGTTTTTTTTCGTCGTACTCGCCGAAACCGGCCAAGATGAACTCATCTACCGGTTCGACCATGAACAGTACCTCAATGTCTTTCTTCTTGAACACCTCGAGGTGCGGCGAGTTTTCGACGGAGGCGCGTGAGGTGCCGGTGATGTAGAAGATTTCCTTTTGATCGATGGCCATGCGCTCGGTGTACTCCTTGAGCGACACGTATTTGCCAGGCTCAGTTTTGCTGCTTTCGAAAAGCAGAAGCTCCTTGATTTTATCCTTGTTCGACGGATCAACCTCGATGCCCTCTTTGAGTACTTTACCAAATTCTTGATAGAAGGTAATATAATCATTCTCCGATTTTTTCATCATGGATTTCAATTCGGAGAGAATCTTTGTGGTGGTGCTTTTTTCGATTTTTTTGATGATGGCATCTTCCTGCAGGATTTCTCGTGAGACGTTGAGCGGCAGGTCGTTGGATTCGACAACACCCTTGGTAAAACGCAGGTATCGCGGCAGCAGCGCTTCGCAGTTGTCCATGATGAAGATACGTTTCACGTACAGGTGGATGCCGTGTTTGGTGCCTTCCTGTTGGAACATGTCGAACGGCGCCTTGGAGGGCAGGTACAGCAGCGCCTTGAATTCGATGGTGCCTTCGGCGGAGTAGTGGATAGTTTTCAGCGGGTCGGTGTAGTCGTGTGAGATGTGCTTGTAAAACTCGTTATATTCATCCTTCTTTACTTCGCTCTTCGGGCGCATCCAGATCGCCTTCATCGAGTTGAGTGTTTCCTCGGTGATTGTAACTTTTTTCTCGGCTCCTTCCTTGGGGTTGCCTTCGTCGTCCATCGGGGTTTCGTCGCGGGTGATGTCCATCACGACGGGGTACTCCACAAAGTCGGAGTATTTTTTGATTATCTGTCGAAGTCTGAATTCAACGATGTAGTCTCCGCAGTCTTCATTGATGTGCAGGGTGATCTCGGTGCCGCGCTTATCACGGCCGCCCTCGGAGATTTCATAAGTGCCGTCGCCGCTCGATTCCCACGTCCACGATTCGTCGCTGCCGGCTGGGCGGGTCTTGAGTGTCACCTTGTCTGCGACCATGAATGCAGCGTAAAAACCGACACCGAACTGACCGATCAATTCCGGATTATTCTTTTCTTTTCCTTTTTTTAACTCCTCCATGAACTGGCGTGTGCCGGAGCGGGCTATGGTGCCGATGTTGGTCTCGAGTTCTTCGCGGGTCATGCCGATGCCGTTATCCTCGATCCGTAGTGTCTTGGACTCGCTGTCAGTGTAGAGTTTGATCCGAAACTCCGAGTCGTCCTTGATGAGATCCTTGTCGGAGAGAGCCTCGAAGCGCAGTCGGTCGATCGCGTCCGATCCGTTACTAATGAGCTCTCGGAGGAAAATGTCTTTATTTGAGTAGAGCGAGTGGATCACTAGGTCGAGCAGTTGCTGGACCTCGGTCTTGAATTCTTTTTTTTCTGTTGCCATATGAAATACGCGAATAGCGCGGGAACAGTAAACCCATTACCAAGCTGAAATGCAAGTGTTTTGGCTGTTTGGCGATAGAGTGCGGGAGATTCTGCTTCACTGTGTCTTGGTGGATGGTTAGCTTGGCCAAGCGCAGTATTATGGCAAGCACCGCTTCCTCAACATCGATCCACAGCTTGACTAGGCAATTCAGCGGCAAGGTGGAGTTCGCTGACCATTTCGTCCCACGTCCAAATATCGAGCATGTTGTGTTTGATTTCGACGGCACCCTGTCGCTGGTTCGCGAAGGTTGGCCGCAGGTGATGCTGCCGATGTTTGAGGAGATGCTGCCGCCGGTTGATGGGGATGAGGCGGACAAGGTGCGTGCCATGCTGTTGGATGACATCATGACGCTGAACGGTAAGCAGACGGTTTTTCAGATGATGAAATTTGCCGAGCGAGTGACCGAGCGCGGTGGCGTGGCGCTCGATCCTTTGTGGTACAAGCATGAGTACCTGCGGCGACTAGAGGTTCGTATTCAATCCCGCGTCAGGCGTTTGGCCGATGGTGAAGCCAAGCCGGAAGAGTTTTTACTTAGTGGGTCGATCGCGCTGCTCGATAGTATGCGGGAGCGGGGATGGAACCTTTATCTGGCAAGCGGAACGGATGAGCCGTTTGTCAGGCGTGAAGCCGGCTTGCTCGGGCTTAGCCAGTATTTTGGAAAGCACATTTACGGGGCACAGGATGATTACAAAAGCTTCTCCAAAAAACAGGTGATCGAGCGAATCCTCCTTGAGAACAAGGTGGAGGGGGACCGGTTGCTGGTGGTAGGCGATGGGTATGTGGAGATCGAGAACGGCAAGGATGCGGGCGGGCTTGCAGTGGCGGTCGCCAGCGACGAGGCCAACAACGGCTCGGGGCAGTTCGACGAGTGGAAGCGCAAACGGCTACTCGGCGTCGGCGCCGACATAGTTGTCCCGGATTACCGGGACGCAGCCGTATTGGTGGATGTGATCGAGGGGAAATGATTGGCAGCAAAGTAGACTTACAGAAAATCAGGCCTCTTCCCTTGGCCAAGCGCAAGAGCTTGAGTACGGTCGAAGAGGTGCTCGTGCCGATTGAGGCTGAGCCGGCGGAGATCAGTGACGTACTGTCGAACCAAGTGGAGGAGTGCGCGGAGCGCATCCGCGAAGCCAAGGCCAAAGGCAGAGCCGTAATGATGATTTACGGGGCGCACCTAATAAAAAATGGCGCCGCGCTGTTGCTCGGTAAATTGATCGCCGATGGCTGGTTGTCTCACTTGGCCACCAACGGTGCCGGGACGATTCATGACTGGGAGTACGCTTGGCATGGTCGTTCGACAGAGTGCGTCCGCTCGAATGTCGCAACCGGCACGTTTGGGACTTGGGAGGAAACCGGGCTGACCATCCACTTGGCATTGCTCGCGGGCGGGATTGAGGGACTTGGTTACGGGGAGGCGCTCGGCCGGTTAATTGACGGCGATGGTGTCGATCTTCCAACGGCTAAAGAGTTGGCAGATCTGATTGCGTCGGAGCCGGCACACGAGTTAACTGCGGCCCGGGCTGAGTTACTCCGTGTCATTCAGGATGGCTATGTGCGGGGGGGGAGGATCGTATTGGATCACCGATGGAAGCAGGCTTCGGTTGTGGCGTCGGCCTACCGCCACGGGGTGGCAATGACGGTGCATCCGGGTATCGGGTACGACATTATTTCGAATCATCCGATGTTCAATGGCGCGGCAATTGGCAGGGCGGCACAAGTCGATTTTGAGAAGTTTGCCGGGACACTTGAGCTACTCGACGGCGGTGTGACGTTGTCGGTTGGTTCTGCCATAATGGGGCCGCAGGTATTCGAGAAGGCGCTGAGTTGCGTGAACCACATACGCCTGCAGGAGGAACGGGAGATCGTGCGGGATCATTCGATTTACGTGGTGGATTTACAGGACGGTGGAAACTGGGATTGGACGAGGGGCGAGCCTCCTAACACGAGTCCGGCCTACTATCTTCGCTTTTGCAAAAGCTACTCGCGCATGGGGGGTGCGATGCATTATCTGCAGTGTGACAATTTGGCCTTCGTCCAACATTTATCCCGCGCGCTGGGCGGTTAATATAAGTTGTGAAAGAGGATCGCTTCGCAGAAATCGTAAGGCGCTACTCCGGTCTGCAGGTAGCGTTGATTGGGGATTTTTGTCTCGATCGATATCTTGAAATTGACCCGGAGAGGTCGGAAATATCGATCGAGACAGGGCTTGACGTGTTCAATGTGGTTCGGGTTCGTTCGCAGCCAGGCGGTTGCGGCACCATCCTGAATAACCTTTCGGCGCTTGGCGTGGGGACGGTGTTCCCGGTCGGTTTTGCGGGCGAAGATGGAGAGGGCTACGAGTTAATGCATGCGCTTGCCCAAGTGGATTGTGTCGAACTGGGGCATTTTTTTCAGTCGCCTGAGCGGAGAACATTTTCCTACACCAAGCCTCTGATGATGGAGTCGGGCAAATCGCCAAGGGAGTTGAATCGACTCGATTTCAAGAATTGGACGCGCACGCCTAGCTCGGTGCAGGAGCGAACGGTTGAATCGCTCAATGCCTTGGCCAAGCAGGTGGATGCGATGGTGTTGCTGGAGCAGGTGGACGAGGCAGACTCTGGCGTGTTGGCTGGTGGTGTACTGGATGCGATTAGGCAGCTACGGCGGGATAATCCCGAACTGCTGATTCTGGCGGACAGTCGCCGGGGGCTTGGCCATTTCCCCTCCGTTGGCTTGAAGATGAACCGAGAGGAGTTTGCAGTGTTGACCGGTGAACCGGCGGACATGCCGCTGGCTGAGTTGTGCACGGCAATCAGCCAACTGGCTACCGAGCGCGGTCAGGTGGTGTTCGTGAGCCTTAGCGAGGAAGGCATCGCAGGGGCGATGCCGGGGGAGGTTCCGGCACATGTGCCTTGCCAACCATTGCGGGGCGAGATTGACATCGTCGGAGCCGGCGATGCTGTGATGGCTAACTTGACAATGGCCCTGGCCGCGGGAGCGGAGATGGCTGAGGCCATGACATTGGCAATGGCGGCCGCCTCAGTGGTGGTGCATCAACTGGGCACAACCGGCACAGCTAGTCAGCAGGACGTTGGATCGCTGGTTTGCGCTCACTGATAGTGAGGCGGTTTAGTGACGTTGTTCTTGATCGTATCAATCTCTTTCGACTCCAAGTCGGTAGTGAGGCGTTGCACCTGTATCTGGATTTGCTGGATCACTTTGCCCTGCTCGATAATAGTTTGGTTGAGTGACTCCACCAGTTTCTCCAAGTGGGTCAGGTCGGACTCGATGTTTACCAGTCGTTCGTCCTGTGACATGCAGTCACTCTACATCAGGTCGGGTTTGGGATCGATCGCGGAAGTCACACGCCGGTTTTTCCCTGACATTTCGTCGTGCAAGACGATAATGGGCCTTTGACGATGAATCTGGACGATGTAAAGGAGTTGAAGAGGCAGCTTGGTTTTGGGGTAAACCTGAACTCTGATAAGGACAGACGGCGCTTGGCAGAAGTGATTAATGCCAAACTGTGGTTTCGCGGCCAACCGATCGTTGGCGAAGAGAGCGAGTTTGCACTTCTCAAAAGCAGCAAACACCTTCTGGCCAATCTTCAAGAGAAGAACCGATTGCTTGCGGAGTACCACTGCCCGGCGGACAAGAGAATACAGTTTTTTTTAGATCGTTATCTTGCTGGTTGCGGTTGCGACATCCCCCGCTTGCCTACCAATGCCCTGCAATTGGAACACCACGGACTGTCCCGCACCCTGTCCCTGCCGCCTGACAAGGACTCGTACGCATCCGAGTACGTTGAATCGTACCGAATAGAGCAGGGAGTATTGCATAATCCAAGGAGCGATCGACGGACCACCAAGGGTGTGTTTCACATCGTGGAGGGTGGTTTGCCCGTGCCAAACGACAAAAAGGTTGTACCGAGAAACGTTTTCGCGGCGCTTCTCGGGCAAGCGCTTTCCCCTCCCAAAAGCATAATGGAGATCCCGTTCACCAGTTCGCAGGAAGAACGGGCGCGGTTGTTTGTATCGCTGTTACTGCGGCCGTTGGTCATGCCCGGAGTTGAGGGCGTCTGTGAGGAGCGCTCGTTGGAGACCCGTTTTTTTGCGCCAGGCAGCCTGGTCTCAAATTTGGATTTCGTGGAGTCGATTTTTGGCAATGCCGGTGATCCCTACCTGATGGAAAACGATGCGGCGCTGGATCCTGAACATTGGACAGGGCACACCGGTTGCGTGGTGCTTGCCCCGCATCTTGTTTTGTTAGGCAAGAAGGAACTTGGATTGCCTCATGTGTCTGAGGCTAGCGAGCGACAGAAGAGGGATGGCATGTGCTGGGAATCTTCGGAGGAACGTTACAACGACGGCGGCGGATTCAAGGTGGCCTGCCGGGATGCCTCCGGGGTGATGGTCACGCTCATCGCCGATAATTATTTCGGCTACTGCAAAAAGGAAGTGAAGACTCAGATTAGTTTTTCTGCCAACTTGCTGGGAAACGCTGAGGAGGAACACGCCGGCGGAGCCATCGCTTTTTCCAGCTACGATTTGGGGGAGGACTTTCAACTTAGCAGCTTTGTCAAGGAGGTGGATCACACATTTGACGGGATGCTGGAGTTGTGTGGAGAGTTGATGGAGATGCAGCCCGAGGGATACGCAATTGACAAGCAGTTTCCGGACATTCAATACATCCCAGAAAACTCCCGTATTTCGCTGAGGGAGCAGCGTATCAACTGGTCATCCAATGGCACAGCCCGAAGCATTCGGTTCTCGCCGGGTGTTATTTACGTGCTGCCGTCGGGTTACAAGTTGTCCATGGCACGCCGGTTTGTTGGCGGACACTGGCGTTTGGTTGGAACAGCTGCCGAGGGTATTACTTGCCACAAGCCATGCACGGTGTCCGGCGGTGGAAAGTCGGAGATTTCCAAATCCATTAGCGATGCCATCTTGGCCGGGCCAGTTTTTATCGCAGATTTTCAAGATGACATGGAGGCTGCGGATCAAATCCTTCAACGGAACTACTCTGACCGGTTCAAAAACCCGCCAGATGTGAAGCTGGGGCGCAGCGTGCTCGATGAACGCAGGTCGCTGGGTTCTGTAATCAAACTGCTAACACCCAGTCGAGCCTACACGGAGGAGTACAACGAGTGGTTAAAAAGTCTTCCGATGCACGTGAAGGATCTCGTGTTTGCCATTAAGCGTTTTTATAAACCAGAGTGGGAAGGGGAATGGCGGAGCCATTTCTCTGTGGATGTTGTCAACGGAAAACCGGGCAAGGAACTCAAGTACAGACAACAGAAACTAGTTGCCCAGTACCTGAGGGTTGGGTTCACCGAGGAGATGCTTTGGCGGACCTTCACACTTCGAAAGGATTTTATTCCGAGCGTCAAGCTGCAGCGTGAGGATGATATTAGCGCCAGCACTGTTGTCCCTGCTGACAAATTATCAGGAAGGAAAGCGGACGATTCACGATCCTCTGTGAAATTTGTTTCCAACTGTGAATATAGGCTGTTTCAGAGACCTGACGATGCGGTTCAGCGCGGTTACGACAAAAAAACAGAGTCGGATTTTTGCCGATGCGATCTGTTTGCCTCAAATTATCATCCTCTCTCGAAGGAAACGGCGACAGAGGAAATTGAGAACGCACTGGAATTCGGGAATTACACTGCTGGGTTGCAGAAATTGTTTCGCAATTTTCTCGACGATTCTAAGACCCGCCAGTTCATGGTTTCCTCGGCGTTGCCACGAATTGTCGATGGCAAACCGACGAAGAATCCTCGGTATCTGCAAAGCCGGCCCGATCTGGAGGATTCCAAGGGGCGGTACCTCGCAACGGTCGGGGCACGCCTGTACCGCCGAATCCCTCTAGGTCAAGCGGTATTGAACCCAGTGGATGCAGTCTTGGCCGGACGCCGAAATAACCCGCCCAACGCCAAGGCCGGCATTCGCGCCTTGGCGGTGTATGGGCCGATCCATTATCAGGAATTGCCGGAACTGTTCATGGATTTTGTAAGTTCGCTTACCGGTAAGTCACCTTCAACTACTGGGGCAGGTTCTGAGGGTGCCCTGACCAAGGGGCCATTCAACGCCCTTTTGCCGGTTGTCGATTTGAACAACGCACTGGTTAGTTACATGCTGACAGGCGACGACTGCTTTACGACGGCGGCAGGTTATA
>Ga0066866_10001100_pt1 | contig 11039 bp, 9 predicted proteins | sample ETN01SmetaG_3_FD_66435 | JGI IMG/M metagenome (GOLD analysis project Ga0066866, IMG submission 66435) | Marine microbial and viral communities from oxygen minimum zone, Eastern Pacific Ocean - ETNP2014F12-01SV263 | ecosystem: Environmental > Aquatic > Marine > Oceanic ...
AAATTATCCCAGCCATAATAGTACACCTTTCCTTTTTGGCCTAACCCTTCACCAGTCTTATTCTCAAGGCTAACAGCCTTGTCTGCCCATTTTATTGCCTGTCTGTAATCATCATTTTCAAGATATATGTCAGATATTTGAATTGCAATCCGTCCATCCCTTGGATCAATTTTAAATAGTTCCTCATACGCTTCTGCTGCTGCTGATAGGTCATCTACTGCCTTATTTGCCTCTGCCAATTTTCTATAGGCTAGTTTGCTACTAGGGTCTTGACGGATCAAATTATTTAAGATTGGGATTGCATCCTCATATTTATCGGCCTGGGTCAATCTCTCTGCATAATCCAACCCATAACTTAAATTGCCAAGATTATCTTCATATCTCTTTCTATAAACATCCAATGGGTCCCTACCACTACTTTCAAATGCCATAGCCAACTCACTTTGAGCAATCTCATTTGCTTCATCCAAATCGAGGATTTTTTCTAAAATGAATATCTGATCATCATATCGTTCATTCTCCTTATATAACTTGGATAGTTCATTCATGGCGGTGATATCTGCTGGAACCATTTCTACCAATCGCTCATATTCAATGATCTCTTGGTCATTCTTACCCTGTTTCTTATATGCATAAGCCAATCTTTTCCTTAATTCAACATTGTCAGGTAATTTTTGCAAACCATCTAGAAGTATGTATTCTGAACTATCAAACTTTCCCATTTGTTCATATGCAATGGCATAATATTGATAGATCTCTTGAGGTGGTGCAAAATTGGGGTTCCATTCATCACAATCAAGAGTTGTTATTTCTTCATATATCTTTACAGTCTGCTTCCAATCCCTATTCCTATAATATTCTGCAGCACTACTCATTAAACGAGGACATCTAACTTTTCTAAGTGAATCCAATCTTTTCTTATCTTCGGCTGAAGAAGTCCCGGTATCTGAAGGTGGAACACACATCATTAAGATCATTATTCCTGACAATATCGATATTAATTTGACATGTCTCATTTTTATTTCTGTCTCCTTTTAACGAACCAAAGATCAGCTAGGCTGATACCGATTTGGATCTGTTGTATGAATTCTTTTCCTGAAATATTTGAATATTCCCTATTTCCAAAGTAATAACTCAAATCGATCTGATTTCCTATGGGTTTGAACTTAAAACCAACACCAATAGAAAAACCTAATTCAGTTATCTCATCATCAAATTTGAGCAAATGTTCATAGTAGGTTACCCCACCTTTAAAATTTAATTTATCAATAAATCTCAGAGAAAAGTTTCCGGGATAATGTAAAAGGGATACCTTTAATGAATTTGTACTATTTATCCAATTGGGCATTGGAAACTGAAGGAATGGATTTTCATTGTTAGCATTGTCTTTCATCCTGCCTACTTCCATGGAAAATGCCGTCCTATCCATTAGGAATTTGTGAACGCCTAACTTGAATCCTGTTGGGTCATGTAAGTTACTGACCCTTAACTCTGGCGATGCATTAATACTATCCGGGAACGGAAAATCATAATAAGGTGGGATATAATCATGATATCCGTTACCATTCACGTCATCAAAAAGGTGTTTTTTCTCAATTGCAGCTTCTAGTGGCTTCATTGAAAAGGTGTATTTAGCATAGAATCTGAGGTCTTTTAATAAAGACAGACCAATGTATACATCATTAGTTATGCCATTATATTTAATTCGGGAACTTTGAACTACCGGATTACCTCCAAAAGATATTGATTCATTTTGCCTTGAGGAACCAAACAGAACATTGTAATTAATACCTAAGGATAATCTGTCATTGAATTTATATGAAGTACTGACCTTGAATGACAATATACCTCCTGACCTATCAAAGGACCGAGCATACGCATAAGTTGAGTCGTATGCTTCAAATGATAATGTATCTTGATCAATTAAATTAATCCTTTGGTCCAGGTATGGAGATAAGGAAAATCCAATAGACGATCTTGACTTTATAGGCACGACCCATATGGCATTAGAAAGACTTGAATAACCATTTGACAAGGAGGATGTTTTTTCTGAATTCTCATTCCCACTATATGCTAATGATAGGTAAGCGAACTTAAGATTGTGCCAAGTTGAAGGGTTGCTTAGTGAAACATCACTTTGAAATGAAGGAGTTAATTCTGTTATGCCATCCATGGCATTATTTAAACCCTGATAATGGTAGAAATGACCTATCCCAAACGCATTCATCCTACCCTGTGAAAAACAAAAGGATAAAAACAGAAGGATAAATGATACTTTTTTAATTAGTAACATAAATTATTTCTAGTCTTGCGCTAGTTGTGGACTCACCTGTATCAAACCAGATCGTCTCAAACGGATCATTCTTTTCATTTGAGATCAGTTTAAATCCTAGATTAGTGACATTTCCCAGACTGATATTTTGCATTATTTCCTTTACTGACAATATGCACTTTCCATCCTCAGTATCTGTAGATACTCTGTATGGATATCCCATTGCCTCATAAGGATCAAATTCATATACAAAATTACTATCCAATGCCAAACTATCATTATCTATTGGATCTAGAACAACATTGTATGTTTGATTAGTAATTGTTGTATCATAGTTCAAAATCAATTCAGCAGAACGAATGACAGAACCTGCTGGCAAAGAATCCTCCGTCAATGGTATGTTGATAATTGACCGTAAACCCTTTCCATTGCTCAAACCTATCACATCCGGGGAAAGAGTTATCTCACCAGGATCAATGATCGATAGATCACCATTCGAATATATCGTTGCAGATGTTGTGTCAATAATTGTGGAATCACCTGATTCAATTGTTTTTCTATAATACATTATGATTTTGGGGTCTTTTTCTCCAGTTGTGGCTTCCTCACTAAAAAGTTCAATATAATTTGAATCATTATTTGTGAATTGGAGCGCAAAGGAACGAACTAGATTTGAATCTGAAGTATCAATCAAAGACTCCATTAAAGTATCAATTCCCCAAATTAATTCTGTATAAAGATAATAGCCTGATGTATCGTTATTGGTTTTCAACAAGGGTTGATCTAGATCTACCCAATCTAAATTTGAAAATGTTGAAAAATCAAGATACGTACTTGTATTTTCATCAAACTGTGAATCAGGACTAAAAAATAGATTAGGGGTTGAATTTTGCAATAATAAACTATCTTTTGAATAAGTTATAAAATGAAGACTATCAATTAGGATCGTGGAATCAAAACCATAACTCCAAAAAGCATTGTTTGCGATTTCAATAAATGAGACCGGTATGTTCAAACCATTCTTAGTTCCAAGATATAAACTCTCATTCGTACCAAGATTTGGAGCGACACTATAGTTTTGCGCACTAATATTATCAATGGTAAGGGTATTTATGGTTAGTCCGCTATGATCTAAGTTAGAGACCAAGGGATCTTCTGAACAATTATAAATAAAAAGAGAAAATAAAATAGGATTGAGGAGCCTCAGAATTGAAATTCGCATTTTCATATTAAAATGATTATATGAGAACTCAATCAGGAATGTTGTTTATTATTTGGTCCATTTCATCTGCAATCATTTGGTAGTCAGGCATTTCATCATCTGACCATTTAATTACAGATACTTTTTTCTTATTTGCTGCAATTCCGGGTTGTTTTAATAATTTTTCTGAAATGACATCTGATGGTTTATCAAAAACAATAATTGCATCCGCTTGAAAGGCACCTACATCAAATACATTCAGTTTATTTCCTTTCAAGGAATTATCTACTGGTACTTCAGCCAATTCTAAATCTTTTCTTGAAATATCAGCATATTCATTAAGATCGTGCACTACCATTACCGTCTTGATATTTACATAAAAATCATTTATTCCTTCAAAATGTTTTTTGAAAATTCCAGGAACCAAAGCGCTTTGCCAACCATTACAAATAAATACATCTGGGGACCAAAATAAGTGAGGAAGTGTACTTAGAACTGCTTTAGCAAAGAATCCATATCGCTCACCATTATCAGCAAGCACTCGTCCATTTTTTGATTTATAAACAAGATTAGAAAGAGGCTTAAACCAATGACTATCTTCAAGAAAATAAACCTGAACTCTTGTCTTGGGTATAAATGCACTTTTGGCACTGGCTACCTTCGTCTGCCCATTAAATTCAAATGGGATTTCTCTAAGCCGAATTACCTCTCTTAGAATATATTTTCTCTCACTTACATATCCATACTTAGGTATGATTGTTCTTATGTCATGTCCTTTTTCTTGAAGGGCAAGTGGAACTCTAGTTGAGAATTCAGCCAATGGCGTGACATTGGCAAACGGAACGATCTCGGTAGTGAGATAATATAATTTTTTAGACATTAATAAATTTTAAAAGTTAATTAACAGATAATTGTTTTAGAGCTTCTTTGGCCTTTGGGTAATATTCACTTCCTGGAAAATAATCAACAAGCCTCTGGAATTCTTCCCTAGCTTTGTCAACATTGCCTATGCTTTGATATGCAAGACCTATTTTCAACTGGGCATCATCATCTTTATCTGTCCCTGCGTAAGTGAAAACTTTTTCAAATTCAATGATTGCTCTTTTAAAATCTTTCTGAGAATAAAAACATTCTGCAAGCCAATATTGACTATTATCTGCTAGGTCATTTGTGGCATCGGATGATACTAGGTTCTCAAAACCAGATATTGCTTCAGAAAAATTTTGATTCTGGAAATGAGCAAGACTAGCCATATATGTTTTCTTATATTCTGCTGAGTTAAACCTTGGCTCTGAAGATATGGGCTCACCTGACTTCAACTTTGCCATCTCATTATAACTATTGGCTAGAGTAACGATCTTATTTTCAACAAGCACTAGTTTATTGAAAATCTCTAATGCTGTACTATCCATGTATTTTGATTGGTTTTCCAAATTTGCTATTTTGTTACTAAGAGTATTTATCCTTTTTAAAATTACTAGAGTAATGGAATCTTGTTGTGCTTTACTTTTCACTGCTTGTTTAAATGCTGACATTAATTCAGGTAGTAAGATCTGGTTATCTAGTTCAAGAGAATCCACCATGACCCTTACACGATCTATCTTGGCGTTAAGTCTTTTGAGCTCTCTTTTTGGATCCTTGTTTTGACCATAGACGGTTGAAAACAGGATGAATACCATTGACATTAATGTTACGGATAGATGTTTGGTGCGATTTGGCATTTTCTTAGCCCTTTTGTTTCAGCAAATCGGTGGTGAATTTACCTTTTACTATAGTTCCTTCAAATAAGTTTATCAATCTGCATAATTCACGCTCAGATTTATGACCAATCCTACCATTATGTAACTAGAGATTAAAAATGAACCTCCTGCAGATATAAATGGGAACGGCAGTCCTTTCACAGGTATGAGCCCTACTGTCATTGCAGTATTGACAAATACATGTGCAAGAAGGATTGACCCAATGCCTATTAATGCTAGACTAGAAAATCTATCTTTGGATAAAAATGCCCTCTTCAATATTTGAATAATAAAGTATGCTGATACAGACAAAACAATTGCGATCATGACAAAACCCATTTCCTCACCAATCACAGATAAGATGAAATCTGATTCTTGAACAGGAAGAAATTTCAGATGTGTTTGCGTTCCCTCGCCCCATCCTTTTCCAAACAACCCCCCTGAACCTATTGCGGTCTTACTTTGGATTACTTGATAAGCAACACCCAAGGGATCTTTTTCTGGATTTAAAAATGATATAATTCTACCCTGTTGGTATGATGAAAGCGAATTCCATGCAAATGGAGAAATCAGACCAAGAAAGATATTGCCAAAGAATAACATTATGGATATTGAAAGAGTTTGTCTTGCCAGAATGATAACAGTGCCTAGAATCAAGGCCCAGATAGTAAACGAAAAGGTTTGAAACGCGGTCAACATACTAAGAATAGGAGCAATGATCAGAAAAAGATAAAAAGGTCTTGCTCCAGACCAATAAAGCATAGGTAAAACTGGAATTAGCATGACTATGGCAGTGCCAAGGTCTGGTTGTTTCATTACAATAATCGAAGGAAGAAGAACAAACCCAATTGGAATAATAATTGAATTGAATTTTTTCATCTGGATTGTGTGGTCAGATAGATATCTTGCCAAGGCTATTGTAGTGAAAACTTTAGCAAACTCACTTGGCTGAATTTTAAAAGGAAGACCAATGTCTAGCCAACGAAATGTATTGGCATGCGATGAGCCAAAGAATGGCATTATTATTATTATTATTCCAATAATGTACATGGGATAAGAATATTTATGAATGGAATATCTAGGTAGAAATGTTATCATTAGCAATGCAGAGATCGCAGGAATCATTAGCAGAATCTGCTTGTTAAATGGATTATTTAAAAAATCACCCTGCTGATGGCGAGATATGCTATTTAACACTATCAATCCTATGCACGATAAAAATGCAACAGAACCAATAATGCTAAATGACAATTCTTTATAATGCTGAGATCTCGCACCAATCATTTTATTGCGATTGTCCCAGTATTTGTCATACCATCCAAAACTTTAATAAATACCTCTTTTGCAACTGGTGCAGCAGCAACACCTCCAGAGCCTGAATTCTCTAGCAAAACTATAATTGATATTTTTTGACCCAAGAATTCCATCCATCCTATGAACCATGCATGATCTTCTCCATGAGGGTTCTCAGCAGTCCCAGTTTTACCAAATATATTTAAGTTTTCTATTAATGGATCAGCATTCTTGCCTGTACCTTTTACATTTTTTATTACTTGACCCATGTCAAAAATAATCCTATCCCAATCCTCAAAAGATAAATTTGGTCTTGTAGTACTTTCACGCATCGCCGACATTACAAAATGTGGACTGTTGGCATTACCTTTTGTCGCCAAAAGATTTGTATAATTAAAAACCTGGATCGGCGTTACCAATATTTCACCCTGCCCAATGCAAAAATTTAACAATGCACCCTTACTCCAGCCGAAACGTCCATAACGTTTATTCATATATTCCTTTGTCGGAATAATACCGCTATGCTCCCTTCCAACATCTATGCCAGTGATATTATCAAATCCAAAATTTCTAAAATATTTTGCCAATTTATCTAAATCATAATATTGAATAGTTTTATAAAAATATATATCACAAGATTGCATTATTGCTGATGTTAGGTCAACATTTCCATGTCCATTTGTATACCAACAACCAAATACACGGTCACCATACTGGTATGACCCCTCACATTTCAGTGTTGAATGCGGGTCAAAATCTTGATTGTCCAATAATACAGCCTCGGTTATCATTTTAACAATTGACCCAGGAGGATAAAGACCCTGATTAAAACGATTTACAAGAGGCTTATCAGGGTCTTTAATGACCTTATTCCAATCTTCCTCAAGAATACGGCCTGTAAATAGGCCTGGTGGAAAGTCTGGTTTGCTGACAGCACCCAATATCTCACCTGTCTCTGGTATACCAACTATGATCACACCTTTTTTGCCTACCATTAGATTTTCTAAGACAAATTGGACATCAATATCTATTGTCGTTATAATATTATTTCCAGGCTCTGGATCCATGGGTGGAAAATCATCCACATAGCCCACCTCTCTTCCATAAGCATCAACTTGATAGAATTGTATTCCATGAGAACCTTTTAAATAATCTTCATAACTCTTCTCTAAACCACTCCATCCAATAATATCACCAAGTTCATAATCTGTTGGATCTATTAAAGATCCTCGTATGTCTCTATCAACTTCCTTAACATAGCCTAAAATATGAGATGCTCGCACAACTGATGGAAAATATCTTTCTGGGAATTGTTGGTAATAAACCCCTTCAAGATTTAATCTGTTCTCCTCCAACCTGGAAATTTGGCTGAAGGTCAGATCTTTCGCTAAACGGGTCGGGATAAATCTACCACGGTAATATTTTTTGTAATTTTTTGCTAAGTTAATGGAATCAAACCCTACAATCTGAGAAATAAACTCGAATGTCTGACCTTTATTTGGCAGCTCGCCAGGAACGGCATTTAATATATACATAGGTAAGTTATCTACTAGAATTTGTCCATTTCTATCAAGAATCAAACCTCGAGGTGCTGATGTTGTGACCTTTCTAATTCTATTTGTATTTGCTTTTTTTGAATATTGATCGTGATGCAATATTTGTAACTGAAAAAATCTTGTAATTAAAATGGAAATAAAAAATAAGGTAATACCAACAGCCAAAAAATACTGCCGACCAGATGCTATGTTATCTGCTTTTAGCATTAATTAATTTATTTAGGGGATAAATGAACTGTAATATTCCCACAAAAGATAGAGTATAGATAGCAGTTCCAAACCATTTACCCAAAAATAATTGACTATCTATTTCCCATAGATCCTGATACAGAATACTACAATAAATAAAAAATTGAAATAGTAAAATTGATATCCATGTAATCGCAAAGTAAAAAGGGTTCAACCTTGAATGATTTTCAAATAAACTACCTGCCAAATATCCTGTAATCGAATAGGACAATGGCGATAATCCAAAAAAGATTCCACTGCCTGATAGATCGACTACCAAACCAAATAAAAAACCACTACAAATTCCTACTGTTCTACCATGGGATAAAGACCAATACAATATTAAAATAACACAAAAATCAGGTCTGACCGAATTGATAGATAGTAAATCAGACAACGTTAATTGTATGAGCCATACAAATAAGGCTGAAAAAAGTAGATTATTCCACTTCATTTAATTTTTCTATAATAACGAAAACATATTGAAATGCACTCATGTCATTTGGAAGAGTAACATTAACCATTTTTTGAAAACTACTTCTATCTTCATATACACCTTCAACTGTGCCAACAGGTAAACCAGATGGATAAATGTCACTAAAACCAGAAGTGACAACCTTATCTCCAATATTAATGACAACATTTTTTTGTACTTCACGGATTTGAGATGTATTTCCATTTATGAATCTCATAATGCCGGTTGCTCCACTAGGAAGTATTCTGACACTTAAACGAAAGTTCGTATCAGTTATAAGTTGAACAATGGATGCCTTGTCTCCAGTTTCAATGGTCTTACCAATAACTCCTTCTGGAGTGAGCACTGCTTGATTGTTTTGAATTCCATCAATAGTGCCACCATCTATGACAATTGATAGTAAGTTAGGTTGAATTCCTTTATTGACTACCCTAGCAGGTCTTATCATCAATTTGGTCTGTCTTTTAAAATCAAGCATGCCAAGCAATTCTTCATTTTCTTTTTGCAAATTCAACATGGATTCAACTTGTAATGATAATGACAAAGTTTTTTCACGAAGTAGTTGGTTTTCCTCTTCAAGGAACATGAGAGATCGTGCCATTGCTACAGGTGAAGATATGAAGGAGACTACTTCAGATGCTTTCCCTCTGATAGCACCCATCCGGGGATCATCATTATTTAATAATAGAAAAGATGATATAACTAAAGTAGATAGAAATAGAAAATGGTCTTTATGTCTGACGATTGCCAGGTAGATACCGTACATACACTCCTAGAGAAGTACGGCTTCGTACTTTTTTAAATTTTCCAATACCATTCCTGTTCCTTTCACAACTGATAAAAGTGGATCTTCAGAAACATTTACAGGCACATTGGTACGTTCACGAATAATCTGGTCAATACCCTTTAATAGACTGCCACCGCCCGCAAGAATAATTCCTCTTTCAAGAATATCTGCTGCAAGTTCTGGAGGAGTTTGTTCTAAACATCTTTTAACAGCTTCAACGATCTGGTTTACCGGATCCTTTAAGGCTAAGCGTACTTCATCAGAAGAAACTTCTATTGTTTTTGGAATGCCCGAAACTAGATCGCGTCCTTTCACAGCAATATCAGCAGACTTCATTTTCATTGCTGACCCTACTGTTTTTTTGATCTTTTCACTCATTGCTAAACCAATTTCAAGTTTATGTTCATTTCTAAACCATTGTAATACAGCCTCATCCATTTCATCCCCTGCAATTCTAATGGTTTCTTTGGTAACAACACCATTAAGAGATATGACTGCTATCTCAGTGGTGCCACCGCCAATATCCACAATGATATTACCAATTGGTTGACTGATATCTAGTCCGATCCCAATAGCAGCAGCGACAGGTTCCTCGATCAAATAGACCTCTCTTGCATTTGCTCTTTCACCAGAATCTTTTACCGCACGTCTTTCAACTTCTGTCACACCTGAGGGGACACAGATGACCATTCTTGGACGAGCCAAGCGGTTTAAATTTATTTTCCGTATGAAGCCCTGCAGCATGCCATCTGTCATTTTAAAATCTGCAATAACGCCATCTTGTAATGGGCGTATGGTCTCTAATTCTCGATGAGTTTTACCTAACATGGCCTTTGCCTCATCACCAACTGCGACAATGGTATCATTATGTACATTGCGTGTGACTATGGATGGTTCATTAACCACAATGCCTCTACCCTTAAGCCAAATTAAAGTATTTGCAGTGCCTAGATCTATCGCAACATCACCAGAGATCCAATTAATAACATTTGGGATTTGTACAGAAGGCATATTAGAAGGTCATTAATATTTCATGTGAATACACACTGTAAGTTAAGTAGAAAAAACTATACAATTAACCCGGCATTTCCGTTTTTTCAATTCTTGCCTTCTCCATGCCTATCTTACTTAGTTCATCTGCACGAGTATTGTATTCTCTTCTAACATGAATGATACTCCAATCATCAATGTTTTGCAGTTCATCCAATGCTTGGGAGTGTAATTCCTTCATTCTATTATTCTTCACTTTATATTCACCCAGTACTTGCTTTACAACTAATTCACTATCTGCATGAATGATCAATTTTGTTATTTTTAGTTCATGCGCTACTTTAATTCCCTTGATCAATGCCATATATTCAGATTCGTTATTTGTTTTATCATGGATTGGCTCTGAAAAACAAGCGATCTCCTCATCACCAACATAAATTACACCACCTATACCTGCAGTTTTTGAGTGCAGGTCTGAAGCTCCATCTACGTATAATG